>OGDN01005417.1_pt1 | contig 9927 bp, 10 predicted proteins | sample 1570271 | NCBI WGS metagenome assembly OGDN01 (sample SAMEA4384481, study PRJEB24528) | human gut metagenome | reverse complement strand
AGCCTACCCCGGCCCCTACTGCATCGAGAGCTTCGACCCTCGCGTTGTGGGCATCGTGCGGCGGCAGGCCCCCGGTCTGCTGCGCGGGCAGCTGGCCGACAGCTACCGGAGCTACCGCAAGACCGGTGCGCATCCCGTGCCCGCGTTCGTGTTCTCCCACTGCCTGGGCAACTTTTTGGGGCGGCCTGATTTTATCGCCTGGTGCCCCGAAAAGCGCAACTGGGCCGTGCGTCTCTGCGCGCGCCTGGGTGCCATGATGGTCATGTGGACCGCCCTGCCCGAGCATGACACCCGGAAGCTCGAGGCCGAGAACGACGCGGTCATTTTCCAGTGGTACGCGCCGAAACAGCAGTATAAGTAATACGCATGGCCGTTGCCATTGAGGGCGGATATAGAATCCGCCCCTGCGGACAGGGTGCCGCGTTTCGTCGTAGGGGCGCATTCAATATGCGCCCACCAAACGCCGCGCGCTGAACACATAAAACGCGCAGCCCCCGCATACATTGCATTGACAATGTGTGAGGGGGCTGCGCTTATGTTTTTATTTACCGTTACAAAACCCGGTCTGCGGCAGGCGGGCGCGCTGGCTCTGTGCGCCGTCTGCCTGTGCGGCACGGTGGCCGCGGCGGTGCATTTTTCCGGTGGGGCAGTCACGGCGTCCGCCGCGGCGGTGCCGGGCATCGAGACCACGCAGGACATCGGGACTTATTTTACCGGCTACGGCTTTGACACCGACCTGGCCAGTGCGGCGGTGGACAAAGTGAAGATCCCCAAAAAGTGGGACGACAGCTTTGCCGCCTTCAACCAGATCGTGCAGGAAAGCGGCCTTGACCTGGCCGATTACAAGGGCAAGACCGTGGAAAAGTGGACTGTGCTCTGCCCGCAGCTCTCTACGGGCGACCATGACACCTACTGTGTGCTGCTGGTCTACAAGGCTAAGGCCGTGGGGGCATATTTACTGCAAAAGCCGTCCGGCGAGGTGACAGGGCTTATCACTGCCGCCAAGGCCGGCGCCGAAGCCGCTTCGGAGGAGGAAGCCGTGGAAATTTCCGCCGACGCCTACCCGGAGGAGTAAACGCTGCGGACGCTGCGCGGGCATTGCTCGCCCGCGCACACGCCGTAGGGGCGGATTCCATATCCGCCCGCGGAGCTTTACGTCGGCTGCCTTTTATTCATCCAACCACCGTTCCCGCGGCAGCGCAAACACTGCGCCGCAGAGCAGCAGCAGAGCAGGGTCGCTTGTCAGGTGGGTGACCTGGCTCTCCATGTAGCCATAGGCCAGCATGACCAGAAGGCAGGCCACGGCTTGCCACTGCCCGCGTCGGGCATAGCCGTACAGCGCCGTCATCATCAGCGCGCAGACCAGCACGACCATCACAGGGCCGGTCAGGTAGAGCAGATACACAAAAATATTGTCCAGCGCGGGCCAGTCCGGGAGCATCTGGCCCGCAATTTTTATGTCGAACACCCGGTATGCCGCCCATGCCAGCGAGATGCGGCAGGTCAGCAGGTCGTCGAGCTTCTTCAGCCAGCCGGGGCCGATGTCGTTGGCCCACGGCCCGATTTTTACGACGAACAGCGGTAAAATATAACTGACCGCGGCCAGCACCGGCACCGTGGCCGCGCAGAGCGCTGCCAGCGGTCTGCTGCCCGGGTGCAGCCCCCTGCGGGTGCGCAGCTTTGCCAGTGCCAGCAGCAAAACGAGCAAAAACGTGCAGAGCGCCGCGGACCGGGACTTGGGGCCGACCATCAGGAACACGCCCACGGCGGCCACGCCCGCCAGTTCCGGCCAGGTCAGTCTGGCGCGGCGCAGCAGCACCCACGCCAGCAGCAGGCCGAACATCACCCCGCCGAAGGTGTTGGGGTGGCCGTAGCCGAACATCAGGCGGTAGCTGCCGTTGCGCTCACTGGCCGCGTCGGGCGCGATGATGCCCGCAAAGTGCAGCAGCTCCACCAGCGCCAGCGTCGGCACGCCGCAGGCCAGAAATGCCTTCATCACACGGCGCAGCGGCACGTCCTTGGCGGCCAGCAGGGCCACGCAAAGCCCCAGCCACCAGATGTTCTGCCCGTTGAAGTAGACCCACCGCGCCACAAAGTACAGCAGCCCGGCGCAGACCATGCTGCGGCCATTGTACTTTGTGCCCAGCAGGATCTTAAAGCCGAAGCAGAGATACATGACCCAGTCCAGCACGGGGGAGACCCGCGTCTGCAGCCAGGGCCAGTTTTCCCGCGCCATGCTGTTGTTGAACACAACGATGAACTCATACACCATCACGCCCAGCAAAAATGCCCATGCACCGTATTTTTGGCGCACCGACGCATAGCGCGTGGTGAACAGCAGCCGTTCCTCGCCCCACCAGACGGCAGGGGCGCGCCTGTGCCGCAGCACGGGCAGAAAATCAAGCACAGCCGCCAGCGCCAGAAACGCCAGCAGCCCATTTGCAAAACCAAACAAAGGGACAAACCTCCCGTTTTCCTTCTTGGCCCCCTCTGCGTGGGGGAGAGAGCCCTGCGGTGATCCGAAATGCTTCGGGCGAAAACAAGGCTTTTCCAGCCAACCATGCAAACACATTATAAACATTCCACCCGCCGTTTGACAAGCCTTTTGCAGAATGTTATTCTTATACTGTACAATTATTTCCGGGAGGATGCCCCTATGAACGCAGAGCAATATCGCGCCGTCATCGGGTGGTTCAATGCACGGCCAGCCGCCAAAAAGGCGCTGCGGCTCGTCAGCCGCAGCGCCGTGGCGCTCGTCTACCTGCTGTACCTGGGTATGCTGGCCTGGCTGGCGTGGCACCGGATGGGACAGCTTTGGCCCGCGCTCGTCGTGCCCGCGTCGGCGTTCGTCGTCGGCACGCTGGTGCGCAAGCTCATTGACCGCCCGCGGCCCTACACGGCGCTGGGCTTTACGCCGCTTTTCCCCAAGGACAAGACCGGCCAGAGCATGCCCAGCCGCCACTGCTTTTCGGCGGCGGCCATTGCCGGGACGGCGTGGTACGTGCTGCCGCCGCTCGGCGCGGTGCTGGCCGTGCTGGGCGTTCTCATTGCGATTTCCCGCGTCGTGACCGGCGTACACTATATCAGCGACGTGCTGGCCGGTCTCGCGTTCGGCAGCGTCTTTGCCGTGCTTGGCTGGAACGCCTTTGTGCTGGCCGCGTCAGCGCTGGGCTTTTATGCCATTATGCTATTATAAAAAGGAACAGACTTATGAAAAAATGGACCGCTGCGGCCCTCGCCGCGCTGACTGCCCTGACCCTGACCGGGTGCAGCTTTCAGGATGTGATGCTCTACCTCTACGGCGGCGACAGCTTTGTGACAAGCACCGAGCCGGACTACACCACCTGCGACGGCGACAACGGCGTGACCGTCGTCTATGACCAGAACCAATGGGAGCAGCCCGTCATGGCGCAGGGCGACACGCTGTCGCTGACCACGGGCAACCAGCTGAGTTACACGGTGGTGCTTTTGCAGACCACCGACACCTACACGGATTTTCTTGCCCAGTCGGGGCAGGAGTTGGAGGAAACGACCGGCACGGTCCGGTATGATATCGGCTTTACCGTACCCGATGCCGCTGTGTCGGCAGTGCGCTATGACTGCGGCAGCTACCAGACGATCTTTGCCCAGATCGACTACGATTGCGGCGAGACGATCTATGTCACGGCCGCTGCCCGCACGCAGGATTATGAGCCGATCATCGCACTTTTGCAGAACGTCTGGCCCACCGGCCATGCCCCGGAAAACGCCCAGACCGCCGATAAAACGACCAAGGCTGTGACCGAGGACGACGTCAACGGGGGCCGGAGCAAGAGTTTGGCGTAAAGGCAAAGCGGCAAAAGCCCCTCCGGTCATCGCTGCGCTCGACCACCTCCCCTGTAAGGGGAGGCTCAGGCTGTCGAAAAACTCTTGTAGGGGCGAGCATTGCTCGCCCCTGCCCGTTTGTCTTGTAAGCAAACTGCCCCAGAAAATGCGTTGCTGCGGTAAGCTGACGGGCGACCAATGGTCGCCCCTACACACGCGATAAGGCAAGAATGAATTTTCTTGACGCCCTGCCGCCCGCCGGAGGTCTCTGACCTCCCGTTTTATTTGCCAAATTTACCGGATGAAATTCGTCCGCTTGTCATTCTCCGCCACAGGTGCCGCAATGCCCGCCGCCTTGCCGGCCTCGATGCACCTGAGCATCCACGCCATGTTGCGGCCCAGGTTGCGCATGATCTGCAGGCCCTCCTCGTCGGAGAGAACCTCCTCGGCCTTGCCGCCGTGGACCATCGGCCAGTAGGTAGAGCTGATGAGCGGCATCTCAAAGAACTGCGGCACCTTCTCCATGGCCTCCAGCGCCGTCGTCGTGCCCGCGCGGCGGGCGCTTGTCACGACAGCCGCGGGCTTGTGGCGCAGGTATTTGCCGCCGCTGATGGCCAGCCGGTGCATAAAGCCCAGCATGCTGGCCGCCGCCGTGGCGTAGTGGACCGGCGCGCCGAACACGATGCCGTCGGCCTTCTCGACCAGCGGCAGCACGTCGGCTACAGGGCCGCCGAACACGCATTTGCCCGCCTTGCTGCAGCCGCCGCAGCCCACACAGCCGCCCACCGGCGCAGAGCCGATGTGGAAAATCGTCGTCTCGATGCCCGCTTCGTTCAGCACTTTGGCCATCTCGGTCAGGGCTGCGTTGGTGCAGCCGTTTTTGTGCGGACTGCCGTTGATCAACAATACATTCATAGTAATACCTCCATTTTGGATTTGCTCTTATTACCATTGTAGCACGCCTTGCAAGCGATGTGCAAGAGAAAGGCCGTTTCCTATGCCCAACACCTGTATCAATTACGAGAAAAAATGCGGTGGCTGCCCGCTGCTGGCGCTGCCCTACCGTGAACAGCTTGCCAAAAAACAGGCCCGCCTGCAGGAGCTGCTGGGCGGGTTTGCCCCGGTCAAGGCCGTGCAGGGCATGGCCGAGCCGCTGCACTACCGCAACAAGGCCATTGCCAGCTTTGCCACCCAGCGAGGCAAACTCGTCTGCGGCCTGTATGCCGAGGGCACCCACCGCGTCCTGCCCGGCGCGGACTGCCTTTTGCAGGAGGAAATTTTGAATAAGACGCTCGCCGCCGTGCTGGACGCCGCCCGCGCCTGCCGCTGGACCGCCTACGATGAGGACCGCGGCACCGGCTTTTTGCGCCATACCGTGCTGCGCAGCTCCTGCAGCGGTAAGGTGCTGGTCACGTTGGTCACGCCCGGCCCCGACCTGCCCGGAAGCAAGAATTTCTGCACGGCTCTGCGCAAAAAAGCGCCTTGGGTCGTCAGCATCGTGCAGAATATCAACCCAACCCGCTCCAGCGCCGTGCTGGGCAGCCGCGAGAAAACGCTCTACGGCCCCGGCTTTGTGCTGGATACGCTGTGCGGCACGCAGTTTGCCATTTCGTCCCGCAGCTTTTACCAGGTCAACCGCACACAGACCGAGGTTTTGTACAAGAAAGCGCTGGAGCTTGCCAAGCTGACGGGCCGGGAGACGGTTATTGACGCTTACTGCGGCATCGGCACGATTGGCCTCTGCGCTGCGCCGCTGGCCAAACAGGTCATCGGTGTTGAGCGCAACCCCGCCGCCGTGAAAGACGCCGCCGCCAACGCCCGCCGCAACAAAATTGCAAATGCCCGCTTTGTCTGCGCCGACGCCACCGAATGGATGGTCGCCGCGGCCGGGGAGGGCCTGCACCCGGATGTAGTGTTCCTTGACCCGCCCCGCGCGGGCAGCACGCCGGAGTGCATCGCGGCAGTCAATAAAATGAAGCCGCGCCGCGTCGTCTACGTCAGCTGCGACCCCGAGACCCTCGCCCGCGACGTCGCCGCCTTCACCCGCCTCGGCTGGCGCGCCGCCAAGTTCTGCCCGGTAGACCTGTTCCCGCAGACGAAGCACGTTGAAACGGTATGTTTATTGTCCAAACTAAATGTCAAGCATCATATCGAGGTGGAAATCACGATGGATGAGTTGGATTTGACGGCGGCGGAGAGTAAAGCCACTTACGATGAAATCAAGGCTTATGTACTTGAAAAATTCGGCTTTAAAGTCAGTCAGCTTTATATCGCCCAAATAAAACGGAAATGTGGCATTATCGAGAGAAAGAACTATAACCAGTCAAAAAAAGAAGATGCCAAAGTGCCGAAGTGCCCGCCAGAGAAAGAAGCAGCGATTATGGATGCACTCAAGCATTTCCAGATGATTCCATAGAAAAACAGAATAGAGATGCCAGTTTCAGATTTAAAAGGTGTTGCTTTCGGGCAGCACCTTTTGCTTTAAGCGTTTAGAATTTTTTAGGAGGGAGGTGTAATTCATGCCAGACCTTGCCATGCTGGACTACTTCTACGGAGATGAAGCGGAACAGTTCACTTTTTACCGGATACCCAAAGTGCTGTTCACTGACCCCAGCTACCGGCGCATATCTTCCGACGCCAAAATCCTGTACGGGCTTATGCTTGACCGTATGGGGCTGTCAGTTCGGAATGGCTGGCTGGACGAATACAACCGGGTATTCATTTTCTTTACTCTGGAGGATGCTTTGGAATATTTGTGCTGCGGGCATACCAAAGCCGTTTCCCTTTTTGGGGAACTGGATAAGGCGGGCTTGATCGAGCGCAAAAAGCAAGGCCAGGGAAAGCCGACAAAAATCTATGTTAAGAACTTTGTTCGGAATGCGGAAGTCTTGACTTCCGAAAAACGGAAGTCTAAAGTTCCGCAATCTGGAAGTCAAGACTTCCAAAAAACGGCCTCTAATAATACTGAGATAAAAGATACTGAATTGAGTGATACTGAACCATCTATCCATCCGGCCAGGGGGCTGCCGGAAGATAAATCGCCTGCGGCAGATGCGATGGATACGATGCGTGTCTATCGTCAGATTATCATGGAGAATATTGAGTACGACATCACTCGCAGGCAGCTCGGCTATGATGCTGACATTCTGGACGAGATTGTTGACATCATGGTGGACACGGTTTGCAGCACAAAGCCCATGATCCGCATAGGCGGCCAGGACTTCCCCTTAGAGGTTGTAAAGAGCCGCCTGCTAAAACTCAATTCGGAGCATATCAGCTATGTGGTGAGCAGTTTGAAATCTAACACCACCAAAGTCCGAAACATCCGGGCGTATCTGCTTACCGCCTTGTATAATGCCCCTACCACTATCAGCAGTTACTACACAGCTTTGGTCAACCATGACCTTTACGGCGGTGGGTAACTGCTTTTTTCATAATCGCCTATGGGCGGCTGCGCCAGTTTCTGACCAGCCCCCTTAACTGCAAAAATGCAAATGAGCAGCACTGTGTCAAGAACGCACGGTGTGCGTTCATTTTCATTCTTGACACGGGGTTGCTCGTTTGCTACCCGGCACAGCCGGAGAAAGGAGCTTCCCCATGAAAAAGCCATTTGCCTACATTACAGCCGTCTGGAAAGGCGGCGAGTTTACTGTCATTGATCAGGCGGCGGTGTACTGCCGCAAAGTCTATGAAGCCGGTTTTACCCCAATCTGTCCGGTTCTCTATCTTCCCCATTTCCTGCGTGATTCCATTCCTGCCGAACACAAGGACGGCATTGACATTGGGCGTGAACTTCTGCGCCGGAGCCATGTGCTGATTGTCTGCGGGGACGAAGTTGACGAGTCCGTAAAAAACGATATTGCTGTGGCGCAGCGGCTGGGCATTACCGCCACTACCCTGGATGGCATTCTGAAAATCCATGCTCAGGGAGAAAACGAGGTGGAGGGCTGATGCCTGATGACCTGTACCGGCTGACACTGTTTCTGTTGCACCGGCTGGTGGTTCCGCCTTAGACCATTTCCTTTTTCAGCATTCCTGCCAGAGAAAGGAGTGATGAGGTTTGCAGGAAGAAGTTGAAAACAAATCGGTGGCGATTAGCATCAAAGCCACCAAGCTGACCGCCAATGTGCTGAAAGCCGCACTCCTGAAAGCCCTTGAGGAAATGGAGAAAAAGCAAAAAAATCCCAAGATCTACAAGGGCAAACAGAGTGTGAAACACCTTGTCCGGCAGGGGGCTGGGGTCAGCAACATCGAAATCACGGACGGCAACATCAAGTCTTTTGAGAAAGTTGCCCGGAAATACGGCATTGACTTTGCTCTCAAAAAGGATGCTTCCACACAGTCGCCCCGGTATCTGGTCTTTTTCAAGAGTAAAGATGCCGACGCACTGACGGCGGCATTCCGGGAATATTCCGGTAAAGTCGTGAAAAGCCAGTCCAAGGAGAAGCCGTCCATCCGCAAGCAGCTTTCCAAACTTCAAGAAGTGGTCAAGGATATGGCAAAATCTCTCTCCCGGAACAAGAGCCAGGAGGTGGACAGATGAAAAAATTGCCGAAAGTCAATACTTCCAAGCTGCTAAAAGCGGCTTTGCCGTATATCCTGGTCGGCCTGATGGCTACCAAGCTGGGGCAGGCGTACCGCATGGCATCCGGCGGCGATGTGCTGGATAGGATTTTGGGGGCGTTCCTTAAAATCGGGGAAGCCTTTGCCAATCCCCTGCCCAGCCTGCATCCGTTTGACCTGCTGGTGGGAGATGCCTGCGGCGCTCTGCTGTGGTTTATCGTGTACCAGAAATCCAAGAATGCCCGGAAATACCGGCGTGGTGCGGAGTATGGTACTGCCCGATGGGGAAATGCAAAAGATATTGAGCCGTTCATCGACCCGGACTTTTCGCAGAATATCCTGCTGTCCGAAACGGAACGTCTGACGCTGGGAAAAATTGCAGACCCCGAAAAGAGAAACGTCAATCTGAATGTGTTGGTCATTGGTGGGAGTGGTTCGGGAAAGACCCGCTACCACATCAAGCCCAATCTTCTCCAGATGAACGCATCGTATGTCTGCTCCGATCCAAAGGGTACGGTTATCGAGGAAGTCGGGCGGGCACTGGTGCGTGGCGGGTACAAAATCAAGGTTTTAAATACCATTGATTTTTCCTGCTCCATGCACTACAACCCCTTTGTTTATCTCCATAGCGAAACGGACATTCTCACCCTTGTCACGGTTATTATGACCAATACCCAGGGAGAAGCCAAAGGCGGGGACGGATTCTGGGAAAAAGCGGAAGCCCTGCTGTATCAGGCACTGATCGCTTATATCTACTATGAAGCCCCAGCCGAGGAGCGCAACATGAATACCCTGCTGGATATGCTCAACGCCTGCGAGTGCCGGGAGGACGACGAGAACTTTAAATCAGCGGTTGACCTACTGTTTGAACAGTTGGAACAGCGCAATCCCGACCACTTTGCGGCAAGGCAGTATAAAAAATTTAAGATGGCGGCGGGCAAAACTTTAAAAAGCATACTTATTTCCTGCGGGGCCAGATTAGCCCCATTTGATATTGCTGCCGTCCGGGAGATGATGTCCTATGATGAATTAGAGCTTGAAAAGCTGGGTGACGAGAAAACCGCCCTTTTTGCGGTGGTTTCCGATACTGACCCGACGTTCAACTTCATTTCAGCCATGATGTACTCCCAGATGTTCAACGTACTGTGCGACCGGGCGTTGAAAGTCTATCACGGCAGGCTCCCGATCCATGTAACCTGCCTGTTTGATGAGTTTGCAAACCAAAAAATCCCGAACTGGGAGCATTTGGTTTCCGTAATCCGGTCGAGGAATATATCTGCCCACATCGTCCTCCAGACGTTCAGCCAGCTTAAAGGAATGTATAAGGACAATGCGGAAACCGTTGCCGGGTGCTGCTCAACCATGCTGTTTCTGGGCGGGAAAGAGGAAAGCAGCTTAAAGATGGTGTCCGGGCTTTTGGGCAAAGAAACCATTGACACCATGAATGAAAGCGATTCCCGTGGTGCCCAGCGTACCTACGGTCTGAACTATCAGAAGCTGGGCAAGGATATGCCATACTTGTTCGTGAAGAGTTCAGTTGCCTTGAATTTATCATGAACA
>OGDN01005415.1_pt1 | contig 9939 bp, 4 predicted proteins | sample 1570271 | NCBI WGS metagenome assembly OGDN01 (sample SAMEA4384481, study PRJEB24528) | human gut metagenome | reverse complement strand
CGTCAGCTTGCGGATGATGGTCACCCAGCTCGCCTGAGCGGTCTGCCATGTGCTCTGATATTTACCGCCCACATCGGCCCGGTTCACCAGTTGATAGCCGTTGACCGCCGTGGTGAGCACTTGGACGGTCAGCGTGGGATTCTTGACGGACTGGAACCCGACAGGCACCTTGCCAAAGTCGAAGTAAATGTCCGTAATTACCTCACCGGCCTGCATGGGGATGGCGTTGAGGGCGAAGGAATAGTCGCTGCTGGTCAGCAGGTTGGAGGCCAGCACCCGGTAATCGCTGTAGTTGGTCTTATAGAGAATGCGGTAATTGAGCCGGGTGCTGTAAGTGCCGGTGGTCAGTACCGTGGCCCGGGCCGCATCGGTGGGAATGCGGTCATGCCAGAAGAAGGACTCCAGCGGCACATTGCTGGTGTTGGCAGCCGTGATGTCATAGCGCATCTGGCTCCCTGCCAGCACCTCAGCGTTGCCCCGCTTGGTGATCGTCACCCCAAGGCTCACCGGCTTGTCATAGGCGGATACCTTGATGATCTGGCCGGAGTATTCCAGCGTCTCATCAAAAATGGTGCCGTCCAACTGCCAGAAGGCCGGGGCTGTGACCTCCCGGATCTTATAGCGGGTCAGCGGTAGCGGTTTGGAAGCGGCCACGCCTCTGGCGTCCGTGGTGATGTAGTCCACCACCTTGCCGGAGCGGGCCTCGCTGATCTCATAGACCGCACCCTGAAGCGGGGCGCCCGCCGGCGTTCCGGTGACCGGATTGGCCTCGGCGGCGTATTTGTATATCTGGATCTGACCGGTGATGGGGGTGTTCTCCCAGTCGATCTCGATGGTGCTGCCGGACTTGACATAGACGGTCTTATACTCCTTGTCCAGCTCGTAGCCAGGGGCCGCCTCCAGTTCACGGATATACAGCTTGCCCTTGCCCTGTACGGCCAGATCGTCAATATAGACATAGCCCCGATGATCCGAGGTATATTCACCCAGCGGGTTCCTGTTTGCATCATACACCAAGAACCTGACTCCGTAGATGCCCTCACCAGTCACACTGTCCGTTTTGTGGATAATGACGCCGGAGAAGGCTTTGTTGGTGATGGTCAAAGTGGTAGTGCCGCCATTTTTGACGGTGAAGTAATGCGGCGTATCGTCCAGTTGGAACTCCCGGGGACAATCCACCTCCACAGCGTAATAGGAGCCATCCTCCAAAGAGAGATAGGCCCTGCCTCGCTTATCCGTGGTGATGGTGTCCACCAGGGCGCCGCTGATCTCCCGGATCTCAAAGGTCACATTGGGGATGCGCTCCGACTTGTCGGCGGCATTGACCTTGAGCAGTTCGACCCCGCCCACAGCGTTGTTGTAGAAACGAAGGGTCTGCGTGTCGTTGGGATTGACCGTGACGGTCTGGGAGCGGCTGTCCGGGTCGATGGTGAAGCCGGACACGCTCTCCAGTTCCGTCACCACCACAGTGCCAGTGATGCCGGAGAGAGTGATTTTTCCGCTGGCATCGGTGTAGTAAATGCCGTTGGAGGACAGCGTACCACCGCCATCATCCACATAGCGGCCATCCGCATATTTGATCTCAAACTTGACCCCCTGCAGCGGAACCGTCTTTGTGCCGGTCCGCCCCAGCTTTTCAATGACCAGGTTGCCCAGAGGTTTGTTGCGGAACTCCAGCTTTACTGTCTGGCCCGCCCGGATGGTGGCCGTCTGCGGGATGTCGTCCAGCAGGAACCCGGACTTGGCCCTGGTCTCTTTGACCACCAGCGCCGTGCCGGGGGCGATGCCTCCCACCAGAAAGGAGCCCGAGGAGTCCGTCACATACTTACCGTTGGCGTTGCCAATTACCGATCCTGTGCTGTCGGTCACAAAGAACTCCACCCCGGAGAGCGGGGTATTCTTACCGTCGTCCGACACCTTCGTGACCAGCAGAGCGCCTTTGGGCGCATTGCCGAAATACAACTCCACCACATCCTGATCCTCGCCGGAAATATAGGCGGTCTGGGGTGCGGTGTCAATGACGTGGCCCGAATCGCTGGACAGTTCCTCGACGATATAAGTGCCTCTTTTGAGCCCCGTGACGGTGAAGGAGCCGTTTGCGGAGGTCTTGTAGGTGCCGATAACGGTGCCGCCGGTGCCGGAGGTCCCGCCCAGATATTTTACCTGAAATACCGCCCCTTCAATGGCTTCGCCGGTCACACTGTCATATTTGTAGACCACCAGGGCCGAGAGAGGGGTGTTTTCAAAACGGAAGGTTTTGCTCTTGCCGGCTTGGACAAAAGCCTCTTGGGTATCCGGGTCAGCAATGGCGTACCCCGGCGCGGGGGCCAGCTCCTGCACTTTGAACCAGCCGTCCTTCAGGCCGTTGTCCGGCCCGGTCAACTCGATCCGGCCCGCCTCATCGGTAGTAGCGATGCCCAAGTCGTTCAGCTCGCCGGTAGATGTATGATTGCTGGCGTACCAGACCTGGAATTTGACGTTGGGGATCGGGTCGCCGGTGATGCTGTCCACCTTCAAAATCTCGATGACAGGCGCTTTGTGGTTTTCAAAATACACATCCGCATCCCGGTTGGGGACGAGGGCGATCAACTGGCTGGGGGCATCCAGCAGGTAAGGGGACGGGACGGATTTTTCAATGATCTCAAAAACCTTCGGCAACAAGTTTTTCACGACAGCCACGCCATCTGCCCCTGTCTTGACCTCGGTGACGGTGGAGCCATCCGCCGCCCTGACGGTGAACACCGCCCCCTCTACCGACGCTCCGGTATCGGCATCGGATTTGTGGATCGTCAGGTTGGGCCGCTTGTCATTTTGCAGCACCACAGTGGAGTCCCGGCCCGGGAAGAGTTCCACATGGTACTCGGTGTCGTCCAGAATATGCGTGTCCACCGTGGAGATCTCCTGAAGGGAGTAGACTCCCGGCTCCAGGCCCTCCCAAACGATTTCGCCTGTGCTGGAAGTGGTGCGGTCTAAATACCGGCTGCCATCCTCAATGCGGGCAAGCCGGAAAGTGACGCCGGCCAGAGGTTTATTGTCACTGCTCAGTTTGGTTAGCAAAGACGTCCTTTCGGTGTAAGAATACGAAATAAGCTTCATTATTATACCGGATACCAGGGCAAAACACAAGCCCGCCCCAGCGGCTGGAAACGATATTCCTCTCTCCAATAAAGATTCCATCAATTCTCTCGTTAAGTTTCCGCCAAGCTTTCCCCAACCGTGTTGACAGCGGACCTCTTTTCCATATGATTGTAACTGTAACTGGCGCCTAGGTTGGGGGGCACCAGTTTCAATTGGGAAGATTAGGAGGAATTGTATGTTCAAGAAATTCACAAACGGCTGCGTGCGCGTAGTCAATCGATGGCTGCCGGATGCCTTCCTGTTCGCCGTCATCCTGACCATTGTGACTTTTGTGGGGTCCATGATCGGGACAAAGCAGACCCCCCTTGAGCTGGTCGACGCCTGGGGCAATTCGAAGGGCTTCTGGGGCCTGCTGTCTTTCTCCATGCAGATGGCCCTGGTGCTGGTCTTCGGCTCCGCCATGGCCTCCGCCAAGATCTGCAAGCGTTTTCTGGGGGCCATTGCCTCTGTCGCCAAGGACAAAAAGAGCGCCATCCTGGTCACTACCTTCGTCTCCACCGTCTGCTGCTGGCTCAACTGGGGCTTCGGCCTCATCGCCGGCGCCCTCCTGGCCAAAGAAGTGGCCCGCCGGGTTCGTGACGTGGACTATCCACTTCTGATCGCCTCCGCCTACTCCGGCTTCGTGATCTGGCACGCGGGTCTCTCCGGCTCCATCCCCCTGCAAATGGCCGCAGAGGGCGGTACCGAGATCCTGGGCATCTTCTACTCCGCCCCCATCACCGATACCGTTCTGCATCCTGCCAACCTGATCATGGTGGCCGTCATCCTCTTCCTGATGCCCTTTGTCAACTATGCCATGCACCCTGATGCCGAGCACACCATCATCGTGGACCCCGCCCGGCTGGTGGACGAGGAAGAGCGTACTTATACAGTGGGCACCCCTGCCGAAAAGATGGAGCACAGCAAGATCCTGTGGGCCATCACTCTTCTGCTGGGCTTTGCCTACATCATCTATTACTTTGCCACCAAGGGCTTTAACCTGGACCTGAACATCGTCAACATGATTTTCCTCTTCCTGGGCATTTTGCTCCACGGCGACCTGCGGAAATATGTGGACGCCATTGGAGACGCCGCTTCCGGCGCCGCCGGTATCCTGCTTCAGTTCCCCTTCTATGCCGGCATCATGGGGCTGATGGTGGCTCAAAATCCCGAAACCGGCGTGTCCCTGGCCGGCATCATCGCCGACTTCTTTGTCAGCATCTCCAACGACGTCACCTTCCCCATGCTGACGTTCCTGTCCGCCGGCCTTATCAACTTCTTCGTCCCCTCCGGCGGCGGCCAATGGGCCGTGCAGGCGCCTATCGTCATGCCTGCCGCCACCACGATGGGAATCGAATACGGCCGGGCCGCCATGGCCATCGCCTGGGGCGATCAGTGGACCAACATGGTACAGCCCTTCTGGGCGCTGCCTATCTTGGGTATGGCCGGTCTGTCCGCCCGCAATATCATGGGATACCTGGTCATTGTGACCATCTTCACTGGCGTGGTTGCCTGCCTGGGCTTCCTGGGCTGGGCCATGTTCTTCTAAAACTTGCCTTTTCTCTCTCTCCTTACAATAGGAGCCCAACACACACAAAACCCGCAGGCTTTTGGCCTGCGGGTTTTGTGTGTGTTTTACTCAATTGCGATCCGGTTCGGAGCCGACGCCGCCTTGGCCTCCCGCTTGGGGATTTCCAGACGGAGGATGCCATCCTCGTACCCGGCTTTGATTTCATCGGGTTTTACATCGCCCACGTAAAAACTCCGGCTGCATGCCCCGCTATAGCGCTCCTGGCGGATGTAACGGCCCTTCTTATCCCTCTCATCCCTGTCCAGACCCTTGGCCGCGCTGATGGTGAGGTATCCGTCGTTGAGCTCTACATTCACCTCGTCCTTCTTGAAGCCGGGCAGGTCTACCGCGACCTCATAGCCGCTTTCGGTTTCCTTCACATCCGTCTTCATCAGGTTCTTGGCCCGCTTGCCATAAAGGGGATTGTGCTCCCCAAAGAAATTCTTTTCAAAAGAGTCTCCAAAGAAATCGTCAAACAAATTCTCGCTGAAAATGCTGGGCAACATAAGTCATTCCTCCATTCGTTGTCTTACCTTTTTGCCCTGCAGAGAAGACCTTTTCTGGTCCCCTTCCCTTGGTACGGCTCTACTATAGTCCTCTGTTTTAGCACTGTCAATATAGGAGTGCTAAAATTCATAAAAGAAACACATTTGATACAAAGAAATGTCACATTTAAAAATTAACCAAAAACGAAAAATCCCCAAAGCCTTGCGGCTCCGGGGATTTTTCTGGTGGAGACAGCAGAACTCGAAGGGGGCATGGTATGTTCCTACGGGTGTTTGGCTGTCTCTGGTAATACCCCATAAAACCGCTGTGGCACAAGGAGTTCCGGGTTTCATGCGGAATAAAATCTCAGAAACCATTGGGCCTGTTGGATATTCATTTTTTATCGTTCTGTTAGAAATTTGTTAGAAGTAGGATAGGATGCTGTTACGAAAGATTCATTGGATTTTTTAGCGGTCTTATCCATATGTGAGCGACCGTATAAAGTGGAGATTCACGCCCCCGTGTGGGGGGGCGACCCAGCCACCCGGCACCGGACCCGCTGGAGGCCGCATTTCAATCCACGCCCCCCGTGTGGGGGGCGACTACGAGTACATCAACGAGATCATGGACATCGCCATTTCAATCCACGCCCCCCGTGTGGGGGGCGACGACTTAAACGCGGCCCGCATATTGACCCATCGCGCATTTCAATCCACGCCCCCCGTGTGGGGGGCGACGACCGGCATAGAGTCCGACTCCACCAGGGCGTAGCATTTCAATCCACGCCCCCCGTGTGGGGGGCGACGCCCTCTATGTCTGGCCCAATGGGTAATTTTGCATTTCAATCCATGCCCCCCGTGTGGGGGGCGACCAGAACGCCAAGGATATGTTTTTGGCCAATATCCGATTTCAATCCACGCCCCCCGTGTGGGGGGCGACAATGAGATATACCAAGCAGGCGGCGGTGGTGGGATTTCAATCCACGCCCCCCGTGTGGGGGGCGACTGTCGGCGTGGTTTTCTGTGCCCTCGACCGGGCTCATTTCAATCCACGCCCCCCGTGTGGGGGGCGACTCTGTCGCGCCCCATGCGCCGCAAGCGCTCCTTATTTCAATCCACGCCCCCCGTGTGGGGGGCGACTTGACGTTGCCCAGTGCCGCGTCGGTGGCGCCCATATTTCAATCCACGCCCCCCGTGTGGGGGGCGACCTGTCCGGTCTCCGCCTCCGGATCGAACCAGCAGTATTTCAATCCACGCCCCCCGTGTGGGGGGCGACCTCCCTGTAATGCGCAGCCCAGATGTCTCAACAATTTCAATCCACGCCCCCCGTGTGGGGGGCGACATCTTGGGATATGATGGCGGGTATTGATATTCCGGCATTTCAATCCACGCCCCCCGTGTGGGGGGCGACGGTGTGCCACCTCCGGGCGGATGGGCGGACCTATGCATTTCAATCCACGCCCCCCGTGTGGGGGGCGACTATGCCACCTCCGGGCGGACGGGCGGATCTATGCATTTCAATCCACGCCCCCCGTGTGGGGGGCGACGTTTATGTTTTGTACTTCTTCGGCCAATAGGTTATTTCAATCCACGCCCCCCGTGTGGGGGGCGACCTTTGGATCGCTTCCTTGGTCTGTCTCTGTCGTTATTTCAATCCACGCCCCCCGTGTGGGGGGCGACGGCGGCTGCTCTCTCGCGGCTAGGGTATGATTTTTATTTCAATCCACGCCCCCCGTGTGGGGGGCGACTCCGTGGTATTGCGAAAAACCCCGGCGTGACCATCATTTCAATCCACGCCCCCCGTGTGGGGGGCGACCATCGACGCCTGGGTCGTCGATCGTGCTCTCCAATTTCAATCCACGCCCCCCGTGTGGGGGGCGACCTGCCGGAACCGCCCAAGGAGGAACACACATGACCATTTCAATCCACGCCCCCCGTGTGGGGGGCGACGGCCGCAGCGTGACAGTGATCGACCTGGCCAAGGCATTTCAATCCACGCCCCCCGTGTGGGGGGCGACACCTTGTTGCCACCATTAATGGGGTGTCCTGGGTATTTCAATCCACGCCCCCCGTGTGGGGGGCGACCTCAGTACTTGATGTTTGTTCTGGTGTTGATTTCAAATTTCAATCCACGCCCCCCGTGTGGGGGGCGACGGCTCGGTTATCTGGAGATAGCCGCTCAAAAATCATTTCAATCCACGCCCCCCGTGTGGGGGGCGACTCGGTGGTGACGCCAAAATAGTCGGCAATTTTTTATTTCAATCCACGCCCCCCGTGTGGGGGGCGACCGGTGCCGCTCCTCTGCGTCCCGCAGATACGCCAAATTTCAATCCACGCCCCCCGTGTGGGGGGCGACCGCAACGTATGAGAAGCGGGTGCGGCAGGAGATATTTCAATCCACGCCCCCCGTGTGGGGGGCGACCCTCCTCGAAAGGATTGCCGTAAAGGGCTACTCAAAATTTCAATCCACGCCCCCCGTGTGGGGGGCGACTACAGTTCAGGGTGGCGGTCTCAGTGGTCGAAACGATTTCAATCCACGCCCCCCGTGTGGGGGGCGACGATCTCTTTTGCCACACCATCGGCGGTGATCGCATTTCAATCCACGCCCCCCGTGTGGGGGGCGACCGTAGTGGAGCGGGCCGGGAAGAACAGCGACCTATTTCAATCCACGCCCCCCGTGTGGGGGGCGACCTCCGCCCCGTCCCTGGTGTTGCGCAGGATCTTTATTTCAATCCACGCCCCCCGTGTGGGGGGCGACCGTGTGCCGGCCGAAGAAAGGCACCATGATTGTCATTTCAATCCACGCCCCCCGTGTGGGGGGCGACCGTTCTGCACCTGCTCGTCGATGGAGGCGTAGATATTTCAATCCACGCCCCCCGTGTGGGGGGCGACGCCTCTTCCAGCGAGGTGAGCGTCTTCTTGATAAAATTTCAATCCACGCCCCCCGTGTGGGGGGCGACTTCCTTCAGGGCCCGCCTCGCAGCCTCCGACCATTCATTTCAATCCACGCCCCCCGTGTGGGGGGCGACTCCTGGTGTGTGGCGGTGGGCGGGATCATCGGTATATTTCAATCCACGCCCCCCGTGTGGGGGGCGACGTATGTTATACTCGACATATGGTATCATGTAAACTATTTCAATCCACGCCCCCCGTGTGGGGGGCGACGTTCAATCGTAAGGACCTTCTCCTCACCCTCCTATTTCAATCCACGCCCCCCGTGTGGGGGGCGACGTGGAGGCCACCAGGAACAGAATGATGCGCTTGACATTTCAATCCACGCCCCCCGTGTGGGGGGCGACTCATCCAGACGGCATAGAAGATCAGCGGGGCAATATTTCAATCCACGCCCCCCGTGTGGGGGGCGACAGATACGGCCATGACCGGATTAGCTGGAGGTAATATTTCAATCCACGCCCCCCGTGTGGGGGGCGACGGTCTCGCCGTTGCTCCGCTCCCCGCAGGAGACGCCATTTCAATCCACGCCCCCCGTGTGGGGGGCGACTTCGACGTACAGCACGCCGGGCTGCGCTTCTGCATTTCAATCCACGCCCCCCGTGTGGGGGGCGACCTCCCACTCTCTGCACCACTGGTCCGGCTCCGTATTTCAATCCACGCCCCCCGTGTGGGGGGCGACAAGAGCTCGGCAAGGGCCTCCAGGGTGGGCTCGGTATTTCAATCCACGCCCCCCGTGTGGGGGGCGACCTTTTCTACCCAGCAAAAAACGGTAGGCACAATATTTCAATCCACGCCCCCCGTGTGGGGGGCGACCTGTGGGGCCTGGGTGGAGCCGGGATATGGGCACTTTATTTCAATCCACGCCCCCCGTGTGGGGGGCGACTGTCGGAAATAGCGTGCTGCCACATCAGGCTGACCATTTCAATCCACGCCCCCCGTGTGGGGGGCGACGTGACATAACGGCGCCTCCTACTCATATGTCCACATTTCAATCCACGCCCCCCGTGTGGGGGGCGACCCGTGAAGTGGCCCAGCTCAAAAAGGCACAATAAATTTCAATCCACGCCCCCCGTGTGGGGGGCGACTGGGCCTCAAGGTCCCCACCAGCTTCATCTACAAATTTCAATCCACGCCCCCCGTGTGGGGGGCGACGCACCCTGGATACCAAGAACTTCAAGGAGCGTCCCGACATTTCAATCCACGCCCCCCGTGTGGGGGGCGACCGAATATCCTGGAAAGCTCCATGATGGCCACCAAATTTCAATCCACGCCCCCCGTGTGGGGGGCGACGGGCTTACTTGACGAGCTCCGTGATACGCTGGATATTTCAATCCACGCCCCCCGTGTGGGGGGCGACGCAAAGTCCGTAATCCAACTAGCCGCCTGATAAATATTTCAATCCACGCCCCCCGTGTGGGGGGCGACTGTACCATCCGGCAGCGGAACAGATACCCCAGGATTTCAATCCACGCCCCCCGTGTGGGGGGCGACTAGGAGGGCGAGACTATGACAGATACAGAGCTTTTATTTCAATCCACGCCCCCCGTGTGGGGGGCGACACCTCGCCAACTGGGATTTCCTGGCGGACAGTTATTTCAATCCACGCCCCCCGTGTGGGGGGCGACGGAGGGCGAGACTATGACAGATACAGAGCTTTTATTTCAATCCACGCCCCCCGTGTGGGGGGCGACACCTCGCCAACTGGGATTTCCTGGCGGACAGTTATTTCAATCCACGCCCCCCGTGTGGGGGGCGACGGAGGGCGAGACTATGACAGATACAGAGCTTTTATTTCAATCCACGCCCCCCGTG
>OGDN01005410.1_pt1 | contig 9950 bp, 8 predicted proteins | sample 1570271 | NCBI WGS metagenome assembly OGDN01 (sample SAMEA4384481, study PRJEB24528) | human gut metagenome | reverse complement strand
ATCAAAGAAAAAGGAATCGGGATCAAGATGGACAGCCGTGACTTTTTAAACATAGTACACGAATAGGAGGCACCTATGATAGCGATTATTGATTATGATGCAGGAAATATCAAAAGTGTTGAAAAAGCACTCAATTATCTTGGAGAAGAAGCAATCATCACAAGAGATCACGATGAGATCGTAAACAGCGATAAAGTGATTCTTCCGGGAGTTGGAGCATTTGCAGATGCGATGGAGAAGATCCGTCATTATGGATTAGAAGAAACGATCCATGAAGTTGTAGAGAAGAATATTCCATTTTTAGGAATCTGTCTTGGGTTACAGCTGATGTTTGAATCCAGCGATGAAGGACCGGGAGTCAAAGGACTTGGATTATTACCAGGAAAGATCTTAAGAATTCCAAAGAGTGGAGATTTAAAGATTCCACATATGGGATGGAATAATATCAAAGTCAAAGAAGATTCAAGATTATTCAAAGGACTGCCAGAGAATCCTTATGTATATTTTGTACATTCTTACTATCTTCAGGCAGACGATGAAGATATTGTAGCAGCAACAACCGAATATGGTGTGAAGATTCACGCAGCAGTAGAGAAAGACAACATCTTTGCCTGCCAGTTCCATCCAGAAAAGAGCAGCACCGTAGGATTACAGATTTTAAAGAACTTCGTTTCACTATAGGAGGAATTGGCTATGCATACAAAGAGAATTATCCCATGCTTAGATGTGAAAGCAGGACGCGTCGTAAAAGGTGTCAATTTTGTCAATCTGATCGATGCCGGAGACCCGGTAGAGATCGCAGCAGCATATGACAAAGCAGGCGCAGATGAACTTGTATTCTTAGACATCACAGCATCATCCGATGCAAGAAATATCATGATCGATATGGTAAGAAAAGTCGCAGAAAAGGTATTTATCCCATTTACAGTCGGTGGAGGAATCCGTACGGTTGAGGATTTTAAGGCTATCTTACGAGAAGGAGCAGATAAGATTTCCATCAACTCCTCAGCGATCAATACACCAGATCTGATCAATGATGCTGCAGACAAATTCGGAAGCCAGTGCGTTGTTGTAGCGATTGATGCCAAACGCAGAGCCGACGGAAGCGGATGGAATGTATACAAGAACGGTGGAAGAATCGATGTAGGCTTAGATGCTGTAGAATGGGCCATGGAAGCAAACCGCCGTGGAGCAGGAGAAATCCTGTTAACAAGCATGGACTGTGACGGAACGAAAGCAGGATATGACAATGAACTGACAAGAATCATTGCAGAGAATGTTGATATTCCAGTGATCGCATCTGGTGGTGCGGGGAATAAAGAACATTTTTATGATACATTGACAGAAGGAAAAGCAGATGCAGCACTTGCTGCTTCATTGTTCCATTTCAATGAGTTGAAGATATCTGATCTGAAAGAATATCTGGATCAGAGAGGGATCAGTGTCAGAAGATAGAATTATATCATTTGATGATAAGGAAAGAAGACTCTTTTTTGTGAGGAGTCTTCTTTTTTAATACAATGTTATTGTAAAATATTGACAGAAATAAGTGAATGTGTTTTAATTACATAAAATACAAATATTTACATAATAAACAGGAGGGGACATATGGAACAAAATGAAAATAATTTTATCAGCGAAGAAGTAAAAAGAAGAGTGACCGATGAAGAATCATTTAACATCTGTCTAACCAACAATTACGCATTTCTAAAAATCTTTAAAAAAGAAGAAAATGTCAAAGGATTTCTAATTGATCTGTTAAATCTCAAAGAAAAGCAGATCAAAAAAATAGAAATCAAAGATCCATTTACAAGCGGAGAAAATAAGGAAGAAAAAGAAGGAATTCTAGATATCAAGTTAACTCTTAACGGAAATAAAAAGATTAACATCGAAATGCAAAACACTTATCAAGAGGATTGGACAGAGAGAAGTCTTTTTTATAACTGTCGAATGTTCACAGAGGGGTTTAAAAAAGGAGAGCCTTACTGGAAACTTTCACCTTGTATCCATATAGGAATCTTAAATTTCAACATGATGAAAAGTCCTGGCTATTACCATAAAGTGACACTGCGAGACGAAAAAACCAATGAACTCTACAGTAGAAAATTTCAATTCCATATGATAGAATTAAAGAAAACCAAAACAACCAAAGGCAAAGCAAGAAAGCATCCTCTATACCGTTGGGCAAGATTGATCGCCGCAACGACATGGGAAGAGGTTGCACAGGAATCAGCAGGTAATAGATATATGGAAAGGATACAAGAAGAAATGGTAAAGATGAGCCAGGACGAACGGGACAGATATCTATATTTGAGGGAAGAGATGGCAGCGAGTGATAGAGTGAGTCAGTTACAGAGTGCGGAAAATCGTGGGGTAAGGGCAGGAAAATTACTAAATCAAATTTCTATGATTCAGAAAAAAGTAAAGAAAAACAAGAATCTAGAACAAATAGCAGATGAACTAGAAGAGTCAACAACCAAGATAAGACCAATCTACGATCAAGTAAAACAACATCCAGACAAAACAGCAGAAGAAATCTACAATCTAATTAATAATGAATAAAAATCGGAGGACATTACAAATGAGTATCAAAACAGACAAAGCAGCACAAAACCACCAGAAAGGCTACAACTGTGCCCAGGCAGTTGCCTGTGCATTTGCTGAAGAAATGGGAATCGACGAATCCATCATTTTCAAGATGATGGAAGGCCATGGACTAGGTATGGGATGTATGGAAGGAACATGTGGAGCGATCACCGGAGCCGTTGCAGTCATCGGTGCCATAAAAAGCTGTGGAGACATCGAGAAACCAGTTTCCAAGGCAGCAACCTATAAACTAACAGGAGAGCTTGTAAAACACTTTCAGGAGAAGAATCAAGCAACAAAATGTAAGGACCTAAAAGGGATTGAAACGGGAAAAGTCTTAAGATCCTGTCCAGGCTGCATTGAAGATGCAACAGCCATTCTGGAAGAAATTTTAGCAGAATGATCTAATTGAAATAGAAAGAAACAAACAAGAAGCCATGTTACAAGCATAGACAAGATTTATCTATGCCGGAACATGGCTTCTTTTTATTAGCATTTGATTCTAAACAATAGAAAAATAACTATTTATTCATATTCTTCTCAGCCGCAGAAAGCATCAGCTTAATACGGTTGATCTGGTTAACCTCACTAGCTCCCGGATCATAGTCGATCGCTACGATGTTCGCATCAGGGAATGCCTGACGGATTTCTTTAATAACACCCTTACCAACGACATGGTTCGGTAAGCATGCAAATGGCTGTGTACATACGATATTTGGAGCACCGCTGTGAATCAGTTCAACCATCTCACCTGTTAAGAACCAACCTTCACCAGTCTGGTTACCGATTGATACGAATGGTTTTGCATATTCTGCAAGGTCTTTGATATATGCAGGCGGCTCAAAACGGTTACTTTTGGCTAGCTCTTTACGAAGAGTCTGACGGTAACGCTCTACAACCCAGATTGCGGAGTTGCTGACGATCGCAGATTTCTTGGATTTACCAAGATAACGGTATTTGAAGTTACTGTTGTAGAAGCTGTACATGAAGAAGTCTAACAGATCAGGTACAACAGCTTCCGCACCTTCACGTTCCAGAAGCTCTACTAAGTGATTGTTTGCGTCTGGAAGGAATTTAACAAGGATCTCTCCAACGATTCCGACACGAGGTTTCTTGATATTCTTTAATGGAATGCGGTCGAAGTCACGAATGATTCCACGGATATTCTTCTGGAATGTATAGAAGTTACCTTTGGCAATATCACGTTTACATTTAGCAGCCCATTGTCTGTGTAATTTGTTGACAGAACCAGGTTTAGCTTCATAAGGTCGAGTATGATAAACCGTTCTCATAAAGACGTCACCATAGACGATCGCCTGAACTGCTTTATTCAATAAACCAGGTGTAAAGCTAAATCCACTGTTTTTCTCGATTCCCTGGGCACTTAAACCAACAACAGGAACATAACCGTAACCAGCTTTTTCAAGTGCACGGCGGATAAAACTGATATAGTTTGTTGCACGGCATCCACCACCTGTCTGGGAGATGACAAGTGCGATTTTATGAGGATCATATTTACCAGAAAGCAATGCATTCATTAACTGTCCGATAACGATCAGAGATGGATAGCAGGCATCATTATTTACATACTTAAGACCTGTGTTAACATCTTCCATACCACCCTGATTTAAAACTTCAACGTTATATCCACAAGACTGCAGAGCAGGCTCTAAGAATTCAAAATGGATCGGAGACATCTGAGGAACTAACAGTGTATAGTTCTTACGCATCTCTTTTGTAAATTCCACACGTTTGATCGCTGGAGATACAGGTTTTGGTTCGATCTTATGTTTTTTACGGACACGGACAGCACTGATCAGTGAGCGGATACGGATTCTTGCCGCTCCAAGGTTATTAACCTCATCAATCTTTAATACTGTGTAGATACGTCCGGATTTTGTTAAGATATCTTTCACTGTATCAGTTGTAACAGCATCCAGTCCGCAACCGAAAGAGTTTAACTGAATGACTTCTAACTGTTTATTTGCTTTTGCATAGTTTGCTGCAGCATAGAGTCTGGAATGATACATCCACTGATCCTGTACGTTTAATGGACGTTCAACCTTTGATAAATGAGAAATAGAATCCTCAGTTAAAACAGCAATTCCATAAGAGTTGATCAATTCTGGAATACCATGGTTGATCTCAGGATCGATATGATATGGACGACCACATAGAACGATACCAGTTCTTCCAGTTTCAGCAAGGTAAGCAAGGACTTCTTCACCCTTATTCTGGATATCTGTACGAACCTGTGAAAGTTCTGCATAAGCTTTATCAACAGCGTGATTTATTTCGTCAGCAGTCAAATGATACTGAGCTTCTAATTCCTCAAATAAACGGGATTTTAAAGCCTCTTCATTATCCAGTGCTAAGAATGGATTCATAAAGTTGATACGCTCTGTTGCAAGTTCTTCCATGTTATTTTTGATATTTTCTGCATAAGAAGTAACGATCGGGCAGTTATAATGGTTGTTTGTACCTTCCATCTCGTCACGTTCATAAGGAATACAAGGGTAGAAGATATCCTTGATTCCCTGTTTGATCAGCCACATCACATGACCATGGGCTAATTTTGCAGGGTAACATTCAGATTCACTTGGAATAGATTCGATACCTAACTCATAAATCTTACGAGAAGATTCAGGAGATACCACAACTTTAAATCCAAGATCCGTAAAGAATGTATACCAGAATGGATAGTTCTCATAAATATTTAAAACTCTAGGGATACCAATGACTCCACGAGTGGCTTTCTCATCAGATAAAGGTTCGTAGTCAAAGGTACGATGAAGTTTGTAATCGTAAAGGTTTGGAATATTTTCAGCATTCGGTTCTTTCCCAATACCACGTTCACAACGGTTACCAGTGATATAACGGCGTCCGTTAGAGAACTTATTGATCGTTAACAGGCAGTGATTTGTGCAGCCTTTGCATCGTGTCATGGAAGTATCAACACTCATCGCAAAGATTTCTTCTAATGGAAGCATAGAAGTTTCCATACCATCTTCGTAACGTTCTCTCGCAATCAGTGCGGAACCAAAGGCACCCATGATACCTGCGATATCAGGTCTTACAGCATGACATCCGGAGATACGTTCAAAGCTTCGAAGAACCGCATCATTATAAAATGTACCACCCTGTACAACGATATGTTTTCCAAGGTCAGATGGGTCTGTTAACTTAATAACTTTATATAAAGCATTCTTGATCACAGAATAAGCAAGACCAGCAGAGATATCTCCGACAGTTGCACCTTCCTTCTGTGCCTGTTTTACTTTAGAATTCATAAATACCGTACAACGTGAACCAAGATCGATCGGATTCTGTGCTGTTAAAGCAACTTTGGCAAATTCCTGTACAGAATGATTTAAGGATTTCGCGAAAGTTTCAATAAATGAACCGCATCCAGAAGAACATGCTTCGTTTAACTGTACATCATCAACAACTCCATTTTTGATACGGATACATTTCATATCCTGACCACCGATATCAAGGATACAGTCCACATCAGGATCAAAGAATGCAGCTGCATAGTAATGTGCGATCGTCTCAACTTCTCCAAAGTCAAGATTTAAGGCAGCTTTTACAAGATGTTCTCCGTATCCTGTGGAACAGGAAGATACGATCTTAGCTGTCTTTGGCATCTGTGCGTCAATCTCATGAAGCGCTTCAACAACGGCGTGAAGAGGACTTCCGTTATTGTTATTGTAGTAGCTGTAAAGAAGTTCTCCATCCTCACCAGCTAAAGCAACTTTTGTTGTAGTGGAACCGGCATCGATCCCCAAGTAACAATTTCCTTTATATGTAGCAAGATCTCCACGTTTCACAACATGACGGTTATGATCTTTTACGAAATTTTTATATTCTTGTTCACTCTTAAATAAAGGCTCTAAACGGTCAACTTCCTGCTGAAGTTCGATCTTCTTCTCAAACTGTTTTAAAAGATGTTCAAAATCAGTTGTAACTTCCTCTTTAGCATTCAGAGCAGCACCGACAGCTGCAAATAAATGAGAGTGTGTAGGAGCGATGATCTCATCATCTTTTAGGTTTAATGTACGGATAAATGCTTCTTTTAATTCTGTAAGGAAATGAAGAGGTCCTCCGAGGAAAGCAACATTTCCACGGATCGGTTTACCACATGCAAGACCACTGATCGTCTGGTTTACGACTGCCTGGAAAATAGAGGCAGCAAGGTTTGGTTTTGTAGCACCTTCGTTGATCAGGGGCTGGATATCTGTTTTGGCGAATACACCGCAGCGGGCTGCGATCGGATAGATCGTATCATAATCTTTCGCATATTCATTTAATCCGCCAGCATCTGTTTGTAATAAAGAGGCCATCTGATCGATAAATGATCCGGTACCACCGGCACAGACACCATTCATACGTTGATCGATCCCATTTGTGAAATAAATGATCTTAGCATCTTCACCACCAAGCTCAATGGCAACATCTGTCTGGGGTGCATAATCCTGAAGTGCACTTGATACACAGACAACTTCCTGACAGAATGGAATATCTAAGTAAGAAGAAATGGAAAGTCCTCCGGAACCGGTAACGGTTGGAGCAAATGTCATTTCCCCAATCTGGTCTTTTGCCTTTTTTAATAAGGAAGATAAAGTTTCCTGAATCTTGGCAAAATGTCTCTGATAATCAGAGAAAAGTATATTATGTTGTTCGTCGATGACAGCGACCTTGACTGTCGTTGAGCCAATATCAATTCCTAATCGTTTCATCTTCTCGTATACCTGCTTTCTATAAAATACTATAATTTCAAGCGTTAAAATAATGTTAAAAAACATACAAGTCCAATATACATGGACATTATATCTATTATAATCATTTTCAAAATAATTGCAAATAGGAATATTATCTAAAAAAATCGGAGAAAATAATGGAAACAAGGGAATGCTGCTGCATATTCTATAAAAAAAGCGAAGGAATGCCAAGAATGATGCAGACAAATTCGTGTAAAGGGACAGTGTATGTTGTAAAGGAAAAGGATAGTTTATATAAGATCGCGAAAGCACATGGTGTCAGGGTAAAAGATATCATGAGACAAAATCCTTTTGTAAATGTATATAATTTACAGATTGGAGATGAATTATGTGTGCCTGGATTTACGAACGTGATCGAAGGAGCTTTCATTCCATATGTTGTAAAAAAAGGAGAAACAATCCTTGATATAGCCAAGATGCACAAAACAACAGTGGAAAATTTAGCAAAAAGTAACAAAAAAATTAGGGAGTTAACACTTCCAGTTGGTACAGTACTGTTAATTGACAAAGCAAAATGAGTTATTTATAATGGAATAGGTAAAAGTTTGGAATTTTAGATATTTCAGATGATAAAACAGGATTCATAGAGTCCTGTTTGTGGGGAACTTATGGACAAGGTACTTCCATAGAAAGGAGCGGACAATGATCAAGTATTATCGCACGATGGATCACCAGATTCATGAAATCAGTGAACCTATGGAAGGAACCTGGATATCGTTAATTCATCCCACAGCTGCAGAACTTGCGAAGATCGCAACAGACTATAAGATTGATATAGATGACTTAAGAGCACCACTGGATGAAGAAGAACGTTCTCATATCGAAGTGGAAGAAGGTTATACTTTATTTATCGTAGACGTTCCGACAACAGAAGAGAGAAAGGAAAAAGAATACTTCCTGACGATTCCATGTGGTATCATCCTGACAGAGAAAGTGATCATTACGGTCTGTCTGGAAGATACAGCAGTGTTAGCAGACTTTAAGAATGGAAGGGTTCGAAATTTCTGGACATTTAAAAGGACAAGATTTATCTTGCAGATCCTTTATCGGAATGCATCCTTGTATCTGCAGTATCTGCGAATCATTGATAAGAAGAGTGATTCTGTTGAGAAGCAGCTTCATATTTCAACAAAGAACCAGGAACTGATCGAGCTTCTGGAATTAGAGAAGAGTTTGGTTTACTTCTCTACATCCCTGAGATCAAACGAACTGGTGCTTGAGAAGATGTTAAAGATTGATAAGATCAAACAGTATCCAGAAGATGAGGAATTACTGGACGATGTTATTATAGAGAATAAACAGGCAATTGAGATGGCAGACATCTACAGCAATATCTTAAGTGGTACGATGGATGCATACGCATCCGTTATCTCAAACAACCTGAATATTGTAATGAAGGTTCTTGCGATCATAACGATCGTTATGTCGATTCCGACGATGATCGCGAGTTTCTGGGGAATGAATGTTCCAGTACCACTGGCACATTCAGCACATGGATTTTTGATCCTTGTGATCGTATCCTTGATCCTTACGATCTTTGGAGGATATATCCTTGGAAAGAAAAATATGTTTTAATTTTTGATGATAAGAAAGGTTTTTTATGTGGCTTAATAAACTGGAAGAGAAGTTTGGCAGATATGCGATACCGAATCTCCCTAAGATCATTGTTTTATTGTATGCAGTCGGTTTTGTGATCGCCAATATATCACCACGATTATATAGTTTACTGGAATTGAATCCGTATCTGATCTTGCATGGACAAGTCTGGAGAATTGTGACATTCCTGTTGATCGGACCAGAGACGAATTTGATCTTTGTAATATTTGTATTGTTATTTTATTACTCGATCGGAAGCTCATTAGAGCAGGTATGGGGAACATTCCGATTCAATATGTATTATCTGATCGGAGTTTTAGGAACGATCGTTGGGGCATTTTTAACTTATGCGATCCTTACATTCGCATATGGAGAAGGCTATGGAGCGTTTGTTAACATGGATACTTTTTATCTGAACATGACGTTATTTTTAGCATATGCGTCTATGTTCCCAGAGATGGAAGTATATTTGTATATGATCCTTCCAATCAAGGTAAAATGGCTTGGATACTTAGATGGATTATATTTAATCTACATTTTTTTAAGTTCAGGCTTTACAGTTGCCGGAATTTCGGTTAAAGTATCTATAGTTGCAGCTTTGTTAAATTTTCTACTATTTTTCTTCTCTATGAAGAAGATTCGAAGAATGGGAGCAAACTTCAAGGCTAAAACAATACATAAGAAGAAGGCGAGAGCGTACAAAGCTAAGACGATCACGCCAAAGAAGAAGAATGGTGCGATGCACGAATGTGCAGTGTGCCACAGAACAGAACTTGACGATCCAGAATTGGAATTTCGTTATTGTTCAAAATGCGATGGGAATTATGAATATTGTCAAGATCATTTATTTACCCATAAGCATGTGAAAAGGTGAGTTGTTTATTATTTAAATATATTTTTGAAACCAAAGGAGAAAAATTATGCTAACCAAGAAGACAAAAATCATTTGTACAATGGGACCTGCAACAGACGACGATGAGGTATTAA
>OGDN01005408.1_pt1 | contig 9957 bp, 9 predicted proteins | sample 1570271 | NCBI WGS metagenome assembly OGDN01 (sample SAMEA4384481, study PRJEB24528) | human gut metagenome | reverse complement strand
GTCGACGGGGCAAGGCGGTGTACGCGTTCGTAATTGCTGTCGTCCATCACCACGATCCGGTCGAATGTTTCGAAGTCGTCGGGCGTGATCTTCCGCGAGCGGCTCGTGAGCGCATAGCCGCGTTTGGATGCGGCCTGCCGCATCCGGCGGTCGGCGGGCTCTCCGGCATGGCCGCCATAGGTTCCGGCCGAATCGATTACAAAGTTATCGTGCAGGCCAGCCCGGTCGACGAGCTGCTGCATGACTGCTTCGGCGGCCGGGGAACGGCAGATGTTTCCGAGACAGACAAATAGAATTTTATGCGGTTTCTGTTTCATGGCATATCCGGGTCAAACGATTCCAAAGATACGCTTTTCACAGAAAAACGGCCGTCCGCTCCCGAATTTTCTCGTTTTTATGTATCTTGCAACGTCAAATCCGAAGTATTTTATGGCGTTACTGTTGTGTATCGAGGCGGGCACCGACATCGGTTCCGTCGCATTGGCTAAAAACGACCGTCTGCTTTCCCTGCGTGAGAGTTGCGAAAGCCGTCAGCACGCCCAGAACCTGGCTGTCTATGTCGAGGAAATTTTGCGCGAGAACGACCTCGACGCAAAAGACCTTGATACCGTGGCGGTCGGAATGGGCCCCGGTTCCTACACCGGTTTGCGGATCTGCGTGTCGCTGGCCAAAGGCATTTGCTACGGGGCCGGGATTCCGCTGATCGCGGTGGGAAGCCTCGAAGCCCTGACTCGGGTGGCGTTGGAAGATTATGAGGCGGGGATTCTCAATGTGGACGACATCAGCGATGCCATTCTCCTGCCGATGATCGACGCGCGGCGCATGGAGGTTTATACGCAGTTGTTCGACGCGCAGGGGGAGCCGCTCACGGAGGTGTCGGCCGAGGTGGTCGATGCGGGGAGTTTTTCCACATGGCGGGCGAAAGGGCCTTTCGTGATCTTCGGCAGCGGTGCGGCGAAGTGCGCCGATGTGTTGTCGGACGCCGTGCTGGTGCATGTCGCCCCCTCGGCGCGCGGGTTGGCGCGGCTGGCGCAGACGGCTTTCGACGGGGGCGATTTCGCCGATCTGGCCTATTTCGAACCCTTCTATCTGAAAGATTTCGTGGTGACGACCTCGCGCAAGAAGTTGTTCTGAAAAGGCGACAAAAACAGACAAGCGACGACCGGCCGACCATCTCTTTGCCGGTCGTCGGTCGTCATAGCAAGTGCAGTACCAACAGCAGCAGAATGTACTTTTTGGCGACGTGGCGATCTTCGGGTGCAAAAATACGTGCCAGTGCGGCGGAATTTTCGATGTAGCGTAACAGCAGCATCCACAATGCGCCTGTGATGACGATGCCCAGAATCGCGGCGCTCAGCGTTCCGTATTGGTAGGGAATAAGAACCGATGCGTTCCTCAGCATGTTGATGAACGAGAGCCCGCAGAGCGCGAATTGGATGCCGGCAAACCACGCCATGAGCGGGAGGGCGTAAGGGCGTCGGAGAACGAGCCCGCGTAGGATTGCTATGAGGAAAAGATGGAAACAGAGCGTTTTGGCTTGTATCAATGCCGTCACCCAATTCCATGGAGCGAAGTTCTGGTCGAATGTTTCGATCCAGAGCGTATTCAGCCACGTCGTACATCCCCAAACAACATATCCCCCGAAGAGCCAGAGTGGCCCGGGGAGCTCTGCTGCGGCATGGATATAGGGTTTAATCCGGTCGCAGATGGTTTTATCTCTTCGTCGCGGCATACCACGCGGTCTGTTGCCACTCGTTAAGGTAGGTCTGTTGCTGCTCATCGTCGCTGTAAGTCTCGACTGGAGCATAGGTCGTTACGCCCGAATAGTAGCGGATGTCGTTCATGCGATTGTTGTACATCGAAAAGAACTGCGCCGTGTGGAACCGTCCCTCGGGCGGGAAGCAGCGTTCCATCTGTTGCACGAATGCCTGACCGCGAGCGTCGTCGGCCGTCAGCGCCAGGGCGTACTCTTCCAGATCGTAGAACTGGTGCGTCTCCATTCCGTCGTAGCTTTGCAGCGTCGACGCGACGACGGCTTTCGTGGCGCCGGCGTTGATGTCGTGCAGGGCCGTGGCCTGCCTCTCCAATTCGTCGCAGACCGTGAGCGTCGCACACCCCGATTTGTAGGAGTCGACGGCGTTGTAGTATTCGTAGACGTTCCGGCAGGCCGCGGCCAGATCGTACCGTGCGCCGTCGTCGGCGAAGAGCGAGGGAATCACCGTGTCGTAGGGGAATCCGTGCGCCATGACCTCGCAGGGCGAGGCGACGATGTAGTCGGCCGCGCGGCGCAGATCGTAGAGCGCTTCGACCGACGACATGAAACAGGCGTCGAAGAGCAGGTAGTCGAACCGCACGCCGGAGTTGTCGATCGCGGCGGCAAGCTCCGAAATATCCATGTAGCGCCCCCGGTCCTGGCCGAACCAGCGGGTTTCGGCCGCACCGGGTATCTTCCGCCACAGATCGTCGGCGCGACGGGTGCTGCTGCGCAGCCACGACGAACTTTCGATCGATGCCGGCAGCCATCCCTTTGCGTGGGAGGCCAGATGGAGCCCGAAACGTTCGGCGGGCGCGACGGCCGCCATGTCGCCGAGAATGCGGGCCATGAGCTTGGGATCAGTCGTGTACCCGGGCTCGGGCAGCGGCGTATAGCGGATCAGCGTGTCGCGTTGGCAGGCGCTCGCCGCTTCGTCGTAACGGTACTCCACGACGTATCCTTCGCCGGCGGCGGGCTGCGTGAAGGCCACGATACGGCCCAGCGGCAGGATATTCCGCGAGAGCGCCTTGGCGACGTCCGCCAGATTGTTTTTATAATAGGAGTAGAGATCGGTGCCGCAGAAGTACATGAGCAAGGTCTGACGTGCAGCCTGCGGACGCTGTTGCAGATCGACGGTCCGGTTCGCCGAGCCGTCGTCGAGCGCGACGGTCAGTTGTCCCAGTCTGTGCAGGTCGCGCCCCGTGTTGGTCTCGGAGGTTTCGATCCGCAGTTCGTGCACACCGGCTTCGCCCGACAAGACCGACATGCGGCAGTCGTGCCCGTTCCCGATGAAACCGACGTTCCAACGGCGGTCGGCCTCGATGCGCAGCACGGCCTGTGTCGTTTCGCCTTCGGCCGGATTGTCGAAGACGATCCGCTCCTTGTCGAGCGTGAGCAGTGCGAGGGGTTCTTCCTCGGAGCGCTCGCAGCCGGACAATGCGAATGCGGCGCAGAGCAGTCCCAGCGCGAGGCCCCTTATTTTTTGTCGCTTTTCCACGGTTTGAGATTGTTGAATTGCCACGAGCGTTCGCGTTTATACCCCTGTTCGGGCTTTTTCCAATAGATGCGGCCGTAGTCGAAATAGTACCCTTTCACTCCCTTTTCGTCCTTCTTGACGCGCGGGATGTACTCCACCGTGCGGCTGATGATCGAGCTCTCGCGCACCGGAATGTTCTTGGCGGCCAACAGGTCGAAGGCGTGCGCGTACATCAGGATATGCCATGGGGTCTCTTCCGTCAGGCCGTCGCCCGAACTTTCGATCGTCGCCAGTACGAGGTTCATCTTGTCGCGGTAGGCGGCCGCCTGTGCCGTGTCGCCCCGCTGTGCGTGGGCGAACGAGAGAAAGTTGAGCACCTGCGGCGAGAACGGATCGGCTTCCAACGCCTCCGTACCGGCCTCGATGACGGCCAGCAGGTCGGTGTCGGCGGGTGCGTCGACGTTCAGTCGTGCGAGCGTTTCGTAGAAACGGTCGAGTGCGGGGTTCGTCTCCAACGGGCGGTACTGCGGCTGGTAGGCGTAGCCGTAGTAGAGGTAGTGGTAGTCTTCGGCCGTGAGGGTCGAGTCGGCCTGCTCGTAGCGCAGCCGGAGGTTCGGATAGTACTGTTCCGAGGCCGGATCTTCGATGCGGGCCTTGATGTCGCTCTCCACGGGAACCTTCGCAGCCGACAGCAACGGCAGCAGCAGCCACAGGATGAGAAGTCGTTTCATAATGCGTCGATTTCTTCGGAAAACGCCGTTTCAGCGCAAATCGTATGTACGGATCAACTCCCGCAGGCGCGCTTCGAGCGCCGGAGTACCCGCGACCAGCGGCAGGCGCAGGCGGTTGCCGATCAGCCCCAGGATGCTCAGCGCGCATTTCACGCCGGTGGGGTTTCCCTCGGCGAAGAGGGCTTCGACGACTTCGTGCATCGGGGCGAAGGCCGTTTCGGCCGCATCGAAATCGCCCCTCTTGGCCAGGTCGATGCACGCCATGAAGCGTCGGGGGAAGGCGTTGACCGCCACCGAGATCACGCCGTCGCCGCCGCGCCGCATCACGTCGACGGCGATCCCGTCGTCGCCCGACAGGACGAGGAACCCTTCGCGCCGGCGGTCGATGATCTCCTGAATCTGGCCGATGTTGCCCGACGCCTCCTTGATACCGATGATGTTGGGGAAATCGGCGGCGATGCGCAGCGTCGTCTCGGCGGTCATGTTGACGCCCGTGCGGCCTGCGATGTTGTAGAGGATGATCGGCAGCGGCGAGTGTTCCGACACGACCTTGAAGTGTTGGTAAAGTCCCTCCTGCGACGGTTTGTTGTAGTAGGGCGTCACGCTCAGGATGGCGTCGGCGCCGCGCAGGTCGAACTCGCGCAGCTGGTCGAGCACCTCGGAGGTCGAGTTGCCGCCCACGCCGATCACCAGCGGCACGCGGTGGCGGATCTGATTGGCGATGAACATGGCCACGACGGCGCGCTCCTGAATGTAGAGCGTCGGCGTCTCGGCCGTCGTGCCGAGTGCGACGATATAGTCGGCCCCGCCTTCGATGACGTAATCGATCATGCGTCCGAGCGCTTCGTAATCGACGCGGCCGTCGGCGGTGAAGGGGGTGATCATGGCGGCTCCTGCGCCGCGGAAAAGGTTTGGCTTCATATCGTGGGATTTGTATTTCGGTTAAAACAATGCGCCCTGCGTCGGCTGCGCGGGCGTTTCGGGTTCCGCCGCCGCGAAGGTCGCCGCTGCGGGTTCGTCGTCGGCGATCAGCGCGAGGAACTCCTTCTCCGTGAGGATCGGGATGCCCAGTTTCTCGGCCTTTTTCAGTTTGGCGGGGCCCATATTCTCACCGGCTACGATGTAGTCGACATTGGCCGACACGGCGGCCAGGTTGCGCCCGCCGTGCAGTTCGATCAACTCCTTCAATTCGTCGCGGCTGTGCGTCGAGAACTTGCCCGAAATGACGAAACTCTTGCCTGTCAGCGCGTCGGAGCGGAGACGAGGCGCCTCGGCCTCGAATTTCAGCCCGGCGCGGCGCAGCCGTTCGATCAGCGTCCGGTTGCCCTCGTCGGCGAAGTAGTCGAGAATGCCGTCGGCGACTTTCGGCCCCACCTCCTCGGCTTCGACCAACTCTTCGCGCGTGGCACGCATCACGGCGTCCATCGACCCGAAATGCGAGGCGAGGTATTTGGCTGTCGTTTCACCTACGAAACGGATGCCCAGTGCGAAGAGCACGCGCGGAAAGGGCACCAGCTTCGAACGGCGGATGCTTTCCATGATGTTCTCGGCCGATTTCTCGCCCATGCGGGGCAGAGAGGTGATCTGTCCGGCCCGCAGGTCGTAGAGGTCGGCGGCGTCGTGCACCAGACCGTTGCGGTAGAGCAGCTCGACGGTCTCCTCGCCCAATCCGTCGATGTCCATCGCCTTGCGGCGGATGAAGTGGATGATGCGTCCGAGAATCTGCGGCTCGCAGTGGTTCTGATTGGGGCAATAGTACTTCGCTTCGCCCTCGTAACGCACCAGCGGCGTGCCGCAGACCGGACAGACGGTGATGTATTCGAAGGGACGGCTGTCGGCCTTGCGCTGCGCGAAATCGACGCCCGTGATCTTGGGGATGATCTCGCCGCCCTTCTCGACGTAGACCCTGTCGCCGAGACGGATGTCGAGCTGCGCGATCTGTTCGGCGTTGTGCAGCGTGGCGCGTTTGACGGTCGTTCCGGCCAGTTGGACGGGGGCGAGGTTCGCCACGGGAGTGACGGCGCCCGTGCGCCCGACCTGGAAGTCGACGCTCAGCAGTTCGGTGAGCGCCTGCTCGGCCTTGAACTTGTAGGCTACGGCCCAGCGGGGGGCCTTGGCGGTCGATCCCAGCGCCCGCCGGTCGGCATACCGGTTGACCTTCACCACTACGCCGTCCGTGGGGAAGGGGAGCCGGCTGCGCGCTTCGTCCCAATGGGCGATGAATTCGTCGACCTGCGCGATGCTCCGGCAGATGCGCATTTCGTTCGAGATTTTGAATCCCCATTCGCGTGCCTTTTGCAGGTTTTCCCAATGCGAGTCATAGGGCAGGTCGTCGCCCGCCAGCTGGTAGAGCGTGCAGTCCAGGCCGCGGCGGGCCACGACGGCCGACGACAGCTGTTTGAGCGTCCCTGCGGCGGCGTTGCGCGGATTGGCGAAGAGCGGCTCGCCGGCGGCTTCGCGCTCGGCGTTGAGACGGTCGAACGACGCATAGGGCATCAGGATCTCTCCCCGTATTTCGAACAGATCGGGATAGCCCTCGCCCGACAACACCAGCGGCACGCTGCGGATCGTGCGGACGTTGGCCGTCACGTCGTCGCCCGCGGTGCCGTCGCCGCGTGTCACGGCCTGCGACAGGCGGCCGTGGTCGTAGGTGAGCGAAATGGCCGTACCGTCGAATTTCAGTTCGCAGACGAATTCCGTTTCGCCCACCTCCTTTTCGACCCGTTCGATGAATTCGTGCAACTCGTCGAGCGAATAGGTATTGCCCAGCGACAGCATCGGGAAGTGGTGCCGCACGCTGCGGAACTCCGAGGTGATGTCGCTGCCCACGCGCACGGTGGGGGAGTTGGGGTCGGCGTATTCGGGGTGCGCCGCTTCGAGTTCCTGCAACTCGCGCAGCAGGAGGTCGAATTCGAAATCCGAGATTTCCGGCGCGTTTTCGACGTAGTATTTTCGGTTATGATCGTTGAGCTGCGTGCGCAGTTCGCGTATGCGTTCGAGTATACCCATATATATTATTGTTCGCGCTAAATTACACAATTTGTTTGGAACATCCATAAAAATCAAAAAAAATGCAAAAAAAATCGGAAGATGAAGGGCGGTATACAAATTTTGTTTATACTTGCACAAAATTTTACGAGTTTTATGGTAAAAGCCATGGCGAATAAGAAACATTTGGTAGCGAGTTTCCACAATCTCTCTCCTGAATTACAGGAGGAAATCAAGCAGAAATATCCGCTTGGTTTTACCGATGCGATGATTCGTGTCGATAAACCGAACGGCGATTTCTTCTATGCCGTTCCTTATGATACCGACGAGATCAGTTATCTCGTTAAAATCGACGTAAAGATCGACGATCTGTCCGAAGACGAGGAGGAGAAGGAGTATTACGACGACGAGATCAAGGGCGCCGACGACATCCAGGAGGAGAGCTCCCAGGCGGAGGAGGCGACGGACGACGACGTGGAAATCTGACGGCCGGTGCTGCCGGTGCGCTACCCGACTTTCCGAGAGGACGGTCGGGTTTTTCATTGCCGCCGCAGACGGCGTTCCGAACGGATGTGCGCCCTGCGGGCGGCGGCCCGATTCCGCAGGCGGAACCGCCGAGAACCCGAATGGAGGCGGACCGGCTTTTTCGGCCCTTGCTTTGCAGGGAGAGGGGGTTGCGGGTGCCCGTCGGCAAAGCGCCGGCAACTCCGGATTCTTGACAATTTGTTGAAAAGTCCCGCAGCGGGATTGGGTATTTCGGAGAATAATTCGTATCTTTGAATGCAAAAAATGTCTTTTGCATAAAACAGATAACGGAAAAGAGATGAAAAAAGTCGATGTCATTCTCGGTTTGCAGTGGGGCGACGAAGGAAAAGGCAAAGTGGTCGATGTGTTGACCCCCCATTATCAGGTCGTGGCCCGCTTTCAGGGTGGCCCCAATGCCGGGCATACATTGGAGTTCAACGGGGAGAAGTACGTGTTGCGTTCGATCCCTTCGGGTATATTTCAGGGCGATAAGGTCAACGTGATTGGCAACGGCGTGGTGCTCGACCCGATCCTCTTCAAGGAGGAGGCCGAGGCACTGGCCCGCAGCGGCCACGACCTGACGGAGCGGCTCTACATCTCGAAAAAGGCGCACCTGATCCTGCCCACGCACCGCGTGCTGGACGCTGCGTTCGAAGCGGCGAAGGGCAGTTCGAAAATCGGCACCACGGGCAAGGGCATCGGCCCGACCTATACGGACAAGATCAGCCGCAACGGCGTGCGTGTGGGCGACATCTTCCTCGACTTCAAGAAGATTTACGAAGTGGCCAAGGCGCGTCACGAGAACATTCTCGAATCGCTGGGTTACAACTACGATATCGACGAACTGGAACGACAGTGGTTCGAGGGGATCGAATACCTCAAAAAGTTCCGCATCATCGACAGCGAGCACGAAATCAACCGCTTCCTCGCCGAAGACAAGGCCATTCTGGCCGAAGGCGCACAGGGTACGCTGCTCGACGTCGATTTCGGTTCGTACCCGTTCGTGACCTCTTCGAATACGATCTGTGCGGGCGCCTGCACGGGCCTCGGCATCGGCCCCAACCGTATCGGCGAGGTCTACGGCATCTTCAAGGCCTATTGTACGCGCGTGGGCAGCGGGCCTTTCCCGACGGAGTTGTTCGACGAGACGGGCGAGGCACTGTGCCGGCTCGGTCATGAGTTCGGTGCGGTGACGGGGCGCAAGCGTCGTTGCGGCTGGCTCGATATGGTGGCGCTCAAATATGCCATCATGGTCGACGGCGTGACGAAACTCATCATGATGAAGGCCGACGTGATGAACGATTTCGATACGATCAAGGTGGCCGAGGCCTACGAGATCGACGGCCGTCGCGTGACGGAGTTCCCCTACGACATTCAGGACGACGTGAAACCCGTCTACCGTGAGTTCAAGGGGTGGAAAACCGATTTGAAGCAGGTGCGCCGTTACGAGGATTTTCCTGCCGAGTTCAAGACCTATGTGGAATATATCGAACGCGAGACGGGCGTGCCCGTGGCGATCATTTCGGTCGGGCCAGACCGCGACGAGACGATCGTTCGGCAGTAGATAGACGTATTGACGATATCAAAATATTGAATATTCTATGAGACGAATCTCTTTGCTGTGCGTGACGTGCGCTGCGGCGATGATGGTGGCCGGCGGCTGCGCGTCGATGTCGGGGACGCTCAAAGGCGGCCTCATCGGCGGCGGAGGCGGCACGGCCGTCGGCGCCGGTATCGGTGCGTTGGCCGGCGGCGGCAAGGGCGCTGCGATCGGTGCCGGCGTAGGGCTGGCGCTCGGCGCGACGGCCGGTGCGCTGATCGGCCGCAAGATGGAGAAGCAGAAGGCCGAATTGGCGGCTATCGAGGGGGCCGAAGTCGAAACGGTGACCGATACCAACGGGCTGGACGCCATCAAGGTAACCTTCGACACGGGCATTCTCTTCCCGACCAACGGGACGGCGCTCAACGCTTCGGCGAAGGCTGCGCTCGACAAGTTCGCCATCAGCCTGTTGCAGAATCCCGATACGGACGTGACCGTTTTCGGCCATACCGACAGCACGGGGACGCTCGCGGTCAACGAGCGTATTTCGCTCGAACGTGCGCAGGCCGTTCGCAACTATTTGGAGACGAAAGGAATCGCCTCGAACCGCTTCCTCAAAGTCGAGGGCAAGGCCTATACCGAGCCGGTCGCCTCGAACGATACGGCCGAGGGCCGGGCGGCCAACCGCCGCGTCGAGGTTTACATCTCGGCCGGTCAGGCGATGATCCGGCAGGCGCAGGAGGGGACGCTCCAATAGGATTTTCGGCGGGTTTTCCGGTGGGAAACCTGCCGTTTTTCGTGAATATACAATGCTAACTTAAAACTATACGAATGAAAAAAGCGTTGAAAATCGTTGTATTGGCAAAGCAGGTGCCCGATACCCGCAACGTGGGTAAGGATGCGATGACCCCCGAAGGGACGGTCAACCGCGCGGCGCTGCCGG
>OGDN01005402.1_pt1 | contig 9974 bp, 4 predicted proteins | sample 1570271 | NCBI WGS metagenome assembly OGDN01 (sample SAMEA4384481, study PRJEB24528) | human gut metagenome | reverse complement strand
AGATCCAGATCTCTCCGCTCGACTGTACCGGTTGCAGCAACTGCGCGAACGTCTGCCCGGCTCCGAACAAGGCCCTCGTGATGAAGCCGCTCGAAGAACAGCTCCAGAACGGCGAGGAAGCCCGCTGGGAATACATGCACCGCAAAGTCGGCTACAAAGATACCGTCGTAGACAAGACCAAGACCGTGAAGAACAGCCAGTTCTCGCGTCCGCTATTCGAATTCTCGGGCGCCTGCGCAGGCTGCGGCGAAACGCCTTATATCAAAGCGATCACCCAGTTGTTCGGTCACCGGATGATTATCGCCAACGCGACCGGCTGCTCGTCGATCTACGGAGGCTCCGCACCGTCATCCCCTTACTGCTCCAACGACAAAGGTTTCGGGCCGGCCTGGGCTAACTCGCTGTTCGAGGACAACGCCGAATTCGGACTCGGGATCCTGTCGGGCGTCGCCAAACAGCGCGAGCGCCTTTGCATCCTGATGCGCGAAGCGATCGAAAACGGATCGACCTGCTCGGCCGAACTGAAAAGCGTAATGACCGAATGGATCGACAACCGCAAGGACGCGACCAAAAGCGAAGAGATCGCCGAACGCCTGATCCCGATGATGGAAGCCTGCAACTGCCCGATCTGCCAGCAGATCCTCGAACTGAAACACTACCTGATCAAAAAGTCGATCTGGATCATCGGCGGCGACGGCTGGGCCTACGACATCGGATTCGGCGGTCTGGACCACGTCATCGCATCGGGCAAGAACGTAAACATCCTGGTTCTCGACACCGAAGTCTATTCGAACACCGGCGGACAGTCGTCGAAGAGCACCCCGATCGGCGCCGTCGCCAAATTCGCGTCGGCCGGCAAGCGCGTCCGCAAGAAAGACCTCGGAGCGATGGCAATGACTTATAGCTACGTCTATGTCGCCCAGGTCGCCATGGGAGCCAATCACAACCAATACTTCCAGGCCATTAAAGAAGCCGAAGCTTACAACGGCCCGTCGTTGATCATCGCCTATGCGCCCTGTATCAACCACGGTATCAAAGGCGGCATGGGGCTGTCGCAGATGACCGAGCAAGCCGTCGAATCGGGCTACTGGCACCTATGGCGCTACAACCCGACCCTTCCGGAACAGGGGAAGAATCCGTTCATCCTCGACTCGAAGGAACCGGACTGGTCGAAATTCCAGGAATTCATCCACAAGGAAGTGCGCTACACTTCGTTGCTGAAAACGTTCCCGAAAGAGGCCGAAGAGTTGTTCGCAGCCTCCGAGTCCGACGCCAAATGGCGTTACGACACCTACAAACGTTACGTAGCGATGGACTATTCGAACGAAAAGAAAGAGTAGCGCCTACCGTATAACGACAAAGGCGAAGGGCCGTCCCGCAATCGGGACGGCCCTTTGTTTTCGGAACGGTTCCCGGACGGCGCGGAGACGATCCGGGAACGGCGCGGAAAGGCCCGCCGCCGGGGAATTATTCGTTTGCAGGATTTTGAAGAATCGGTTTTTTTACCTAAATTTGTTTCGTTTAATTTTTCCGGAAACGAATTCACTTGAAACCAAAAATACTAACTGAATTAACAAAATGAAAGACTTGACGACAAGAGCTGCGGATAACATCCGTATCCTCGCAGCCTCCATGGTGGAGAAAGCGAAGTCGGGACATCCCGGCGGCGCAATGGGCGGTGCCGATTTCGTAAACATTCTCTATTCGGAATACCTGAACTACAATCCCGAAGACCCGCGTTACCCGTTCCGCGACCGTTTTTTCCTCGATCCGGGCCACATGTCCGCGATGCTGTATTCGGTGCTGTCGCTGGCAGGTTATTTCAAAATGGACGAACTGGCCGCTTTCCGTCAATGGGGCAGCCCGACGCCGGGACACCCCGAGGTGGACGTCGCCCGCGGCATCGAAAACACGTCGGGTCCGCTGGGCCAGGGTCATGCGATGGCGCTGGGCGCAGCGATCGCCGAACGCTTTCTGGTAGCCCGCTTCGGCGAATGGATGGCGCATAAAACCTACGTGTTCATCTCCGACGGCGGTATTCAGGAAGAGGTGTCGCAGGGCGTGGGCCGTATCGCCGGCCATCTGGGTCTGAGCAACATGATCATGTTCTACGACTCGAACAACATCCAGCTTTCGACGAAAGTGGACGAAGTTTCGACCGAAGACATCGTGGCCAAATACGAAGCGTGGGGCTGGAACGTCATCAGCATCGACGGCAACGACGCCGCCGAAATCCGCCAGGCGCTGAACCGCGCGATCGCCGAAACCGAAAAACCGACGCTGATCGTAGGTCATACGCTGATGGGCAAAGGCGCCGTCGGCAAAGAAGGCGAAGACTTCTCGAACAAGGTTTCGACGCACGGCCAGCCGCTTTCGGCCGCCGGCGCCGACATCGCCGCCACGGTGAAGCACCTGGGCGGCGACCCCGAAAACCCGTTCACGGTCTTCGAAGAGTCGAAGGAGATCTACGCCGCACGCCGCGAAGAACTGCGTGCATGGGTCAAGGCCCAGAAGGCCGTCGAGGCCGAGTGGCGCTCGGCCAACAAGGAGCTGGCCCGCAAACTGGACATGTTCCTCGCAGGCGAGCTTCCGGCCATCGACTACAAGTCGATCGAGATGAAGGCCGATTCAGCCACGCGCGCCGCGTCGGCGACGGTGCTGGGCGTACTGGCCGAGCGGGTGGAGAACATGATCGTCGCTTCGGCCGACCTGTCGAATTCGGACAAGACCGACGGCTTCCTGAAAAAGACCAAAGCCTTCACGAAGGGCGATTTCAGCGGCAAATTCTTCCAGGCCGGCGTGTCGGAACTGACGATGGCCTGCATCATGAACGGTATGGCACTGCACGGCGGCGTGATTCCGGCCTGCGGCACCTTCTTCGTCTTCTCGGACTACATGAAGCCGGCCGTACGCCTCTCGGCACTGATGCACCTGCACGTGATCTATATCTGGACGCACGACTCGTTCCGCGTAGGCGAGGACGGCCCGACGCACCAGCCGATCGAGCACGAGGCGCAGATCCGCCTGATGGAGCACCTGCGCAACCACGCGGGCGAGCGGTCGATGGTCGTGCTGCGTCCCGCCGACGGCGAGGAGACGATCGCAGCATGGCGTCTCGCTCTCGAAGAGAAACGCCCCGTGGCGCTCATCCTCTCGCGTCAGAACATCAAGAACCTGCCCGCGCTGGCCGCAAGCCGCCGCGAGGAGGCCGCACAGCTCGCCAAGGGCGCCTACATCGTCGCCGACACGGCGAAGCCCGACGTAGTGATGGTCGCTTCGGGTTCGGAGGTGGCGACGCTCGTCGAAGGTGCCGGCCTGCTGGCTCAGGAGGGCATCAAGGCCCGCATCGTCAGCGTCCCGAGCGAAGGTCTTTTCCGCGATCAGCCCCAGTCCTATCAGGAGTCGGTACTGCCCGCCGGCATCGCACGCTACGGCATGACGTCGGGGCTGCCCGTGACCTTGCAGGGGCTCGTCGGAGAGAAGGGCTTCATCCACGGCCACGACATGTTCGGCTTCTCGGCTCCCTACACGGTGCTCGACAAGGAGTTCGGCTACAACGGCGAGACCGTCGCCGCCGAAGTCAAGAAACTGTTGGGACGCGCATAGCCCGATTCACAGCAAGAAACAGCGCGGGTGTCCGAATCTATCGGACACCCGCGCTGTTTTTCGCCGGAAGTCGCATCCAGGACGAAACCCGCGCGGAACTCGCATCCGAAACCATCCACACGAAGTTCCCGACAACTCTCCGGTTCACGGCACCGTCGGACGCGGAGCGGATTCCTGCGTCGACAAGAGTCATTCGGCAGCTTTTCAGGCGTCTTTCGCCTCCGACACGACGAATGGCCCCCCGCGAACGCCCGCACCGACCCGCAAAAACAACGACCGCAGCCGGAAAGCTGCGGTCGGAAAAAACATTCGACGGCAAACGGCATCAACCGAAATTCGGCGAAAAGATGCCCGGATGTTCCGTCTTGTACTCGTAGCGAAGCGACTTGTCGAACGTCTTGTCGTACATCACCCCCTTGATCGTGTGGGTGCCGTCGCCGTTATCGACGATCTCGCACGTCGTCCGTTCGGTGTCGTCGGCCGCGAAACAGCCCGTCTCCAACCCGTTCTGATAGGTGAACCAGCCGCAGCCCTGTACATTGGGATCCCCCTCGTCGTCGGTATAGTGCTTGCCGATGTACCACATGCGGTCGGTATGTTTCTCCACCGAATCGGTGTAGAACGGCGAAATCGCCCCCGTAAAGAACTTCCGATAGGTATACCCTCCCGTCGAAGTCAGAATCTCCGGTTCGAAATCGGTATAGATGTAGACGAGAATGTCCACATAATCGCCCGTATCGCCTGTCGACATGCTCTTCGAGCTGAGCATCACCGTCGTACGATATTTTCCGGAAGCCTCGTCCAGACCGTCGTAAGCGAAAAATCCATCGGCTACCGCAATGTCGAAATCATATTCCGGTTCAGGCTCGGGTTCCGGTTCGGGCTCAGGTTCGGGCTCAGGTTCGGGCTCAGGTTCGGGTTCGGGCTGAGGCCCAGGCGTCTCGGTGCCGGGATTGCCATTGTCACCGAAATCGTCGTTGGACTCGCCGCAGGAAAATGTCAGTGCGCACGCGGCGAAGAGAATTAGCAGTTTTTTCATATCCTTCTATCTCCGAATTTTCGTTTGACGATTAACGGGCATAGCCTCCGCCGCCCATAGAGGTATAGTCGTCCAGTTCGATCGGGCCGTCGTAGGAAGCTTTGAAATGCTGTCCGTTGGTCTGCATCAGATCGAAATCGATGTCGTAAACGCCGTCGGCATAGGCCACCGTCACCGATCCTTCGTCGAGCGTCAACGTCTCCGAAGTCTTCTTGTTGACGATGCGGTATTGCGTGACGCAGCCCGTTCCGCTCTCTACATAGGACGAGTAGAGATATTTGTAGGCCGGAATCTGCGAACCCGTACCGCCGTCGTTGCAGAACTCGAAAGCGGCCTGCCACTCGTCGTTTTCGAATTCGACGGAGTAGTTGATCGCCCAACCCGTCGCATCGGCTTCGGCATAGGCCTGCGAGATCGACGTGAAGACGATCGCATCGCCCGGCTCCTCGGGCTGGGTCACACCGTAGATGGAGACATCGAGCGAAAGCGGATACCCCTCGGCCGTCGTCAGTTCCCCCTTGATGACATAGTTCGTTTCGGACGGCAGGCTCAGTTCGACGCTGCCGGCCTTGACCGCATACTCCGTCGTACCGCAAATGAGCGCCGAGTTTCCGCCCAGCGTGCCGTTGTCGAACGAGTAGGTGCCGGCGGCGATCTTATCGGTGATGAATTCGAGATTCAGTCCGTAGAGGTTCTCCCCCGTGAATGCGGCCAGATAGCCCTTCTCGCTCTTTTCGATCTTGCCGCTGTTGAGTTTGACGGGGAAGGCGAGCGAACCCTTATAGTCGATGTCCAGCTGTTTGTTGTCCTGAGAAATCAGGGAGCCGACGATCGTATAGGCCCCGTCGGCGAAACCGACGTTCACCGATCCCTTCTCGATTTCGAACGCCGCACCGCTGACGGCCGTCACGCTCGACGTGCTGGCCATCACCCAGGGCTCGTTGCTGTGGTAACCTTTCAGGTAGCTGTATTCGTGTGCGGGAATAACGGGCGCCTTCTCCTTCGCATAGTCGTCGTAGAGATCGAGTACGACCGTATAGGCGTCGTTGGTGAGTTTGACATAGAAGTTGTTGCCGCCGCTGTAAACTTGGAGTTCGCCCGCGGTGAAGTGCTGCTGATCGACGTTTTCGGGTTTGTCGCGTTTGAGCGTCGTCATTTCGAGCGGCTCGGACATCTCCTTGTCATAGCTGTCGGCAGCTTCGACGACCGCAACGATCACATAAGTGGTATCGTCGTCGAGGTTTTCGAGCAAAATCTCCTGCGGAGAGGAGGTCTCCACCTTGTCGCCCGTGGCGAAGATGTCGTATTTGTCGGGCAGAACGAAATCTTCGGTCTTCTTGAAATAGCGGTAGCGGCACTCGGCGGCATTGGCGGTAGTGACCGTGAACGAAAGCGTGCTCTCGGTCCGCTCGCCCTCGGCGAGCGTCACCTCCATCGTAGTGCCCTGATTGACTTTCTCGGTCGTCAGCGTAATCGGTTCCGACAGGACGGGGGCGTTCTCCCCTGCCGAAGCGGCCGCCAATACGACATACTCGGCTTCGGCTTCGAGTTCTTTCACCTCGACAAGCTGCGTCTCGACCTTTTCGAGCTGCCGGCCCTCGGCCATGACGGAAACGGCGTCGGGCAATTCGATCCCTTCGACATTTTTCAGACAGACATAGGCGCATTTGTCCGCATTCTGCGGTGCGACAGTGAAGCTGACCGAACTTGCCGTCGTCGCACCGGGCGTCACGACGACGGATACCTCCGGCTTAGTATTTTCCCCCCCCTCGCCGGGATCGGTGGAGGTGTTGTCGTCATCGCTGCAAGCAGCGAAACCAAGCGCTCCGACGAAGAGCGCCATCGATGCGAATGAAGCAAATAGATTCCTCATACAATCAATGATTTAAAAAATAACAATCGTATTTCGGGCGTCAAAGATAGTGAAATTTTTTAATAAGCGATCTCGACTATCGGACCTCGGAATACCCTTACATACGGGTATAAAGCCGTTTCCGTTCAAGCTTTGCATCGAAAAGCACAGAACCGCCGAAACATTGAAACCCGAAACGAGGAATTTCCGTCCGATTCGTAAGCAACTTCTTTCGCGGAAAAAAATCGCTTCTTCGCAAAAAAACACCTGTCTTTGCATCGGTTCAGGCTCCGGAACGGGTGCTTCCGTCCTTCGCCCCGACGCCTCTTTTCCCGAACCGACACGGCGGGCACCGGCCGTCAGGAAGAGGAATCCCGGGCAGCGACCGCCGCGGGAAAAGCGGCAAACCTCGCCGGAACTCGCTCCGCAATCGAACCGGTCCTGCGACGGGGGGGGGAAATGAAAGAGGGAGCGTCCGCAATTCGGACACTCCCTCCGTATGACCGGAATCCGCGAGACACAGGCTGCGCTGCGTCGCCCCGCGGCTCTTTACAGACGTTCACTCTTCTCCAATTCGCGGAAATAGCGGTAGGTGCTGACTTTCAACTCGCCTACGGCCGCCTCGTCGGCGACGATGATGCCTGCGGGATGAACCTGCAACGCCGAGATCGTCCACTCGTGCGAGTAGCACCCCTCGACACCGTGTTTCAACGCGCGGGCCTTCTTGTGGCCGAAGGCCTGGATGATGACCTCGTGCGAATCCATGATCGTAGCCACGCCGACCGACATGGCCTGCTTGGGCACCTTGTTCACGTCGTTGTCGAAGAACCGCGAGTTGACAGCCACGGTCTCGGGCGTGAGCGTCATCACGCGCGTGCGCGACACGAGCGACGAATAGGGTTCGTTGAAGGCGATATGGCCGTCTTCGCCGATACCGCCCAGGAAGAGGTCGATGCCGCCTGCGGCGACGATCTTACGCTCGTACTCCTCGCACTCCTTTTGCAGATCGGGGGCGTTGCCGTCGAGGATGTGGATGTTCGCGGCCGGCACGTCGACATGGTCGAAGAAATGCCTGCGCATGAAGGTGTGATAGCTTTCAGGGTGATCTTCGGGGATGCCCACGTATTCGTCCATATTGAACGTAACGACATTGCGGAACGACACCTCGCCCGCCTCATACAGGCGCACCAGTTCCTTGTAGGTCTCCACGGGTGTCGAGCCGGTGGGCAGTCCCAGTACGAACGGACGGTCGGTCCGGGCCGCCTTCTCCTTGATCCGCGCGACGATGTAGCGGGCCGTCCACAGGCCGGCTTTCGCGTCGTTCTCTTCGATAATCAGTCTCATAGAATCTTATTTGGTGTTAAAACATTTTCACGAAGACCTCGATGGCCTGGTATTCGGCCATGCCCAACTTGTCGTAGAGGGTGCCCAGCAGCAGTTTGCCCACTGCCAGCGAGCCCATGCAGGCTGCGTGCGCTCTTCGGCGCGCTGCCAGAATTCGCGCGAATCGCTGCCCGGGAAGGGCACGATATCCTTCTGCGACACGTGGCGGTAGATGGCGTGACGTTTCTTGATCAGCTCGTCGGGCGAAAGGGGCACGGCCATGTCGACCATCCCCAGATCCCACTCCAACCAGGCCCCGCGATAGAGCCACAGATGGCAATTCTTGAGCCATGCGTCGTCCTTAGCGACCTCCAACGCTCCCAGCACGGCCTCCATGCAGGTGCGGTGCGTACCGTGCGGATCGGCCAGATCGCCTGCGGCATAGATCTGGTCGGGTTCGATCTCGCGCAACAGCTTGACGATGATATCGATGTCGCGCTGCGAAAGCGGCGCCTTCTTCAATCCGCCCGTTTCGTAGAAAGGCAGGTTCAGGAAATGGACGTGCGACGGGTCGAGCCCGAACGAACGGTCGGCGGCCTTGGCCTCGGCGCGGCGGATCGCCGCCTTGATGTCCAACAGCTCGCGCGGTTCGGGCTGCCCCTTCACTTTACCGGCGATAAGACGTTTCACCTCATCGAAACGATCCGCGAAACCCAGTTCACGCACCGTATCGAGCTGTTGCAGGACGACGTCGTCGTTGACGGCGAAATCGCCCGACGTCTCGTAGGCCACGTGCACGTCGTGCCCGTGGTCGACCAGACGGATGAAGGTGCCGCCCATCGAAATCACGTCGTCGTCGGGGTGCGGCGAGAAGATCAGCACCTTTTTGGGAAAGGGCTTCGACGGAACGGGCCGCGTCGAGTCGTCGGCGTTGGGCTTGCCGCCCGGCCAACCGGTAATGGTATGTTGCAGGTCGTTGAAGACGTCGATGTTGATCTTGTCGTAAGGCCCTTTGGCTTCGAGCAGTTCGCCCAGCGAATTTTCGATGTAGTCCGAGTGGGTGAGTTTCAGAATCGGCTTCCCCACCACGCCGCACAGCCAGATGACCGCCTTGCGCGTGAACTTGGGCGTCCACTCGCAGGGGCCGACCAGCCACGGCGCAACCTCGCGCGTGAGCTTTCCGGCGGCGTTCTCGTCGATCACCACCTCGATGTTGTGATGCTCCTGCAACGCCGTGGCGGGCACCTGATCGGTGATCTGCCCCTCGACGACCTTGCGGATCACGTCGGCCTTCTCCTCGCCCCATGCCATGAGCACGATCTTGTCGGCGCGCATGATGGTATCGATCCCCATCGTAATGGCCATTTTGGGCGTATCGTCGATCCCCGAGAAGGCCGACGACTGGATCTTGCGGGAGTCGTGCGAAAGCTGCACCAACCGCGTGCGCGACTTCTCGTAGGAGCCGGGCTCGTTAAACCCGAGCTGCCCCTGCTCGCCGACGCCGATAATCATCAGATCGATGTGGTTGATCGCCCGGTCGTAGGATTCGCAGTAACGCGAGATGCGCGATTCGGGCACCGTCCCGTCGGGAATATGGATGTTTTCGGGCAGGATATCGATATGGTTGAGAAACTCCTCGTGGATGCGGTAGTTGCGGCTCTGCGGCTCGTCGGCCCCGATCGGGTAGAATTCGTCGAGGCTGTAAACCGCGACGTTCGAAAAACTCACCATGCCGTCCCGGTAGCGGCGCACCAGCTCGTGGTAAAGCCCCAGCGGCGTTCGGCCGGTCGTGAGTCCCAGCACGAAGGGCTGCACGTCCTCGAAAATCTCGTTCGAAAGCGAATATTCGTTGTGTTTCTTGATCGCCCGCACGATCAGATCGGCGACATACCCCACGCCTTCGGATTCGTGTTCGAAGACCGAGGCGGGAATCTTTTCATAGCGGCGGATGATGTCGCTCGGAGCCGAGTCGACGATCAATCCTCCGTCTTTGGGCAAAGCGTATTTGCTGTTCATATCCGTATATTTTAATTTAGCCCCTGCCAGTCTGCGTCCGGAGCGCGCCCGCCGGAGCGGATCGCCGGCCAGCGGCCGCATTGTCCTTACAAAGATACGAAAAATCGAGCGCAGAAGCAAACATTTATTCGATGACAG
>OGDN01005400.1_pt1 | contig 9978 bp, 8 predicted proteins | sample 1570271 | NCBI WGS metagenome assembly OGDN01 (sample SAMEA4384481, study PRJEB24528) | human gut metagenome | reverse complement strand
TGGCAATCGAACGATAGCCGAACTCCCGCCCGATCTCCGAGGCTTTGAACGTATGGCCCTCGTAGCTGAAGCGGATGCCATAGGTTTTGCCCTGCTTGTTCTTCGCTGGCTCTATCCCAACGCCCCGCCGTTCAAGGTCGCGCAGAAAACCCTCCAACGTCGTATTTCGACGCAGTTCGGAATAGGCGATCTGCTGGAGCTTATCTTTAGCCTGCTGCCGTGCTGGGTCTGCATATACGTTCTGCTGTGGTTTCTGCCTTTGTACCTCATTGGCAATAGTCAATCCCATTTCGCGGCTGATTTCTTCCGCTATCCTGGCTGAACGATTACCCATGAAAGTAGTATCGAACACCTTGCGATCAACGCCGATACGATTTGCAATCAGGTGGATATGCGGATTTTTGGTGTCCTTATGGGTACAGGCGATCCATTGGTGGTTTTCCAGCCCCATTTTCTTAGCGAAAGTCCGGGCGATCTTTCTCATATCGGCATCTGTCAGCTTATCCTTGTCCTGTGGAGCAATACCGATCTCGAAACGCAGGTACTTGTTTTTGCACCGGTAGTTATGCTGGTTTACCATCTCGAACTCCCGGAGAATGTCGGCAGGATTGTCGCCCTCGATCATGTTCCTGCCGACTATTGTATCTATCTTCCCCTCACGCAGAGCGTAGTTAATCGCATTGCCGCCGTGCGCTATGGCTTTCCCTTTCCCGATCATGGCTAAAAGAAACGGTTATATAACGTCCTCGACTGCTCCAGATATTCAGCGATACCCGTTGCCAATCCGGGGAGTTTATTATGAATTATGTTAGCCAGCCGGGCAAGCCCGTTGTTATGCTCTTTCAGCGCCCGGAAGTATGAAACTTCATCTTCGGTCAGTTGCTTTGCGGCGAGGATTCTCCCACTAATGGATTGCTGGCGGCAATACTCCGATGTAGTCGTTCCCGACTGCCGAGCCATGCCCTCGATCCGTTCCTTTTCCGATTCCGTACAACGGAATTTTATATACGTGTTTCTCATCATTATTATCTTTTTAACTGTCGAGAGCGAAGCGATTGCAGTTACCCCGCCAGCGAAAGCGACCGGGCGGGCAAGCGCAGTTTCGTGGCCGAAGTGGCCACAAACTGACGTCTTGCAATACCTTTCGCAATGGCCTACCACTTCGAGCCGCGACTTTTCTTTCTCGCCGGAATGGGCGGCTCTGGCCTGCGGCGCACATAGTCGTTCAGGTCTTTGTGATTACGATAGAAACCGGACTGATCGACCACCTCCGAGGACGGTAAGCTGGCGCGTAATTTTTCCAGCGCTTTCTGCCCGGCCTCGTCGTTATCGAGAAAGGCATGGACTGTCTTATGGGATTGCAGGAACGGGATGGCTTTCACCAGATTCGTTACCGAGTTTAGTACGGCGCTGTCAATCGACGGCGACGGATTCCCTTTCATTGAGAGATAGGATAGAAAGTCGGTAAAGCCCTCGAACACCATAACCGTATCGCTCTCATTGTTCAGGGTGGTAATGTTCTTCGGGGTACTGCTCCCTTTGAATTTCGGGTTACGCAGTTCCCAGCCTCCGGCATCGTTCTTAAAACCAATAGCAAAATATTCCTTGCCGTCTATGGCATACCGCACCTCGTTACAGTATTTCCGGGCGGCGGTCAGGTCTATGCTCCGTACCTGAAGATAGCGCACCAGCGCCGGATGATTCAGCGGCTCGACCGATTTGATTTCTATGCGGCTGTTGCCAGCAGTAGGCCGTCTTTCGACCGCTGGCAGGCTGTTATTTTGCTCCAGACGGCTTATCGCCTCGCCGACGGAGCAGTTCTCCATCCGTGCAACCAAGTCGATTATACTGCCACCCTCGCCCGTTCCGTGATCGTACCAAACATTCTCATCGTAATTGACGCTAAAGCTGGCGTTATTCTCCCGCCGGAAAGGGGAAAAGTACATTGCCCTGTTACCGCGCTCCTGTTGCGGTTTAATGCCTCGCGCTCCGAGATATTCCCGGATGCTTATTCGTTTAATATCTTGTAATGACATGATTCCTTAAATTTTTGTGGTTTTGTTGTAAAACCGGGTTATGATCCTGTGAAATAAAAAGTTATAGAGCCAACAAATGCACAACAACGATTTCAGGCGTTGATAACAACAATTTTAATTTTGTTGTGGACTTGTTGTGTGGTTGTTGTAGTTTAGTTTCTTTTGATTATTAAATACTTATATCTAACAACCCTATAAAAACAACATTACAACAGTAGTTTATCGACCAGCGAACGGGAAACCTCATAATACCGTCCTTTTCTTTTCGCCGGAAAGAGATCGCCCTCTGTTCCGATATGGTAAAACGTATAGTCGCTGTTCTTCTCCGACCGCAGGCCCCAGCTGTCCTTAAAAATGTTGCGGATCTGCATAAGGTCTGCCCGTAATCCGGCGTCCCTTACGACATCCAGCAAATCTTTCGGACAGCACGACAGGGTATCCTTTCCGAGCCTCTCCATAACATCGGTGCAATAGGTCGCTATTTCTATCTCGATCTTATTCGTGTTATACTTCTTAATTTTGCGGAGCGCCGGGGTTTCCAGCACTTCAGGACTAAACCACATCCGCGATTGCTGATCGGTAGAGAGTTCCCGGTTAATAAGAAAATCAAGAAAGTGAGGTATCTCCTTTTCCATTTGAGGGAGTAAATGGACGTTATCTGTTTCGACGGGATTGATCTTCCTTACCCAAAAGCGCACTTCTTCCTGGGGAATGATGATCGGATTCTTCTCGTTATTGGAGCATAGGACGAACTTGGCGAAAAACTCGATCTCCCGCCTGTCCTTGCCTTTGGCCTCTATTTTATAATCCCCAGCGGTAGAAAGGTTTTTGATCTTCTCGGTGTCCTCGATTTTGTTAAGCAGGAGTTCATCGACCAGCACCAACAGTCTATTCGCCCAATCCGCATTGAACTGACTGCGGAAATCTTCGTTGGTGTTAAAGGTGGCGTTCTTGCCGAACATAGCTTTGAGAAAGCGCAGAAATGTAGTTTTTCCCGTGTTCCTTTCGTTGGAAACAAGCAATAGTATCGGGAGCATCTGTGTAGGCTTTTGGTAAAGTATCTGCAAGTAATCCAGCCCGTATTCCAACTGTTCGCCGAAAATATGGGCTAAAAATGCCTTTATCCGGGGAAATTCGCCCGGCTCCGACTTGTGGGGGATAGCCTCGTACTGATTAAGGTACTTACCGTGTACCTGCTGATAATCTACGTGTTCCGGGATAATGCAGAAACCGTCGTACTTCTCGATCTCCGGCAAGTTGTTTTTCCCGTAATCCTGCCGGAGCGTTTCGTAGTTCCACAAAACTTTTTCCTCGATAAAGTCGCCGCTGATAAGTGGCCGCCGCACGATCTTATACAGGCTGACGGCCACACGGATATACTTCTCCTTATCGCTCATAACGGCCCCCTTTCCTGCCGGTGCGGATCGCCTCGACATCTACAAGTTTATACCGTTTGCGACCACCGAACGGAAAAGACTTGATATAACCGGTCTTTTCCCAACTCCATAGGGTGGAAGAGTCGATTTTAAGGACGGCCAGCACCTCTTTACGGCTCAGGAACTCTTCGGGCGGCGGCTCCTGCTTAACAGGTCTAAGGCCGCCGGCCACTTCTTTGAAAATTTCTTTTAGGTCATCCAGCTTGACGGTTACGCTTACGTTCGCCCCGGATTCCAGCAATTCTTTATACTTCATCATTAAAAGTATTAAAGGGTTAAACATGGTTTTCCGAACAGTTTTGATCTGTTACGAGGGCAAATCTTGGAAATGAAATACGCGGGAAAAATTCCCGTGAAAAAATGATTTATTAATATTTTAAGTTGCTGATTAACAGGTATTACAAAACAAAAAGGGGAGAAATAATTATTTCTCCCCTTTTAATTAAAATCGGATTCGGTGTTATTCGATGCTTTCCACAATCTTAATCAGATAGTTTCCGCCCCTTTCTTTATGTCTAAGATTGTGTTCTATGGTAGAAAGGTCTATGTCTTTCAATTCCACAAATACACTTTTAAGCCATTTTGCGACTTCAGGTTGTTTTGTAGCATTAAAATGATTCCACATATTCCAGCCAAAATGCAATAAGTCATAAGTATCTACGTCTTTCGTGGAAATCTTTACCGTGATTGGCAATTTACCCTTACGGGCGTATTGTTCTACGTAATTCATTAACCTTTGGAGATCGTCGGCAGTTACATATTCCGACATAGCTCCGGTGCAATACTTCTCAAAAGATTCAAGTTTAAGGTCGGTTACGGTCGGTTTCTTTCCCGCTGGCATAACCGCAGACGCTATCTCATCGCTTGGGGGTGGTTCTTGAACAACTTGTGGTAAGGGTTCTTCTTCTTTATCGGCTATGGGCTTTCCCTCAACCTCTTTTGTATTTCCCTCTTCTTTAGGCCGCTTTTTCTTGGTTATCGCTTGGTGTATGGTATCCCAGAGAGCAATAAAAAGCATATAGATAAATACGGTTCCTGCGGCAACAATAATAAAAGTGAGGGCAGCTGTTGTATTATCTTGCGAAACTTTCATAGCGATATGCCAACCTATCGCACCAAAAATGAGGGCGCATAGACTAACTCCGATCCACGGAAGATACCAGTATTTTTCTTTATTTGGCATATTGTCTACCGTATATTGGGGCCCCACAAAGAAACACCATATGGGCTAAACATTAGCTGCCCTATTAGAAATTACAGATATTTTAATAATATATCTTCTTTTTGTTGAGATAGATTATTATTTACTACGGTTTTCGCTTCCTCCTCTATCTTTTCAACCTCCCTCACTATTGCTGATTGAACCTTCAAAGGCGGTAACGGTATTTTAAGAAGTGATAAAGAGTTTGACAAATTGTTGATATTTGAACCGCTACCTTCATTTTGTATAACTCTCTTATAAAGACTACTATTTAATAGAGTAAATAAATACTTTGGAAGTATTTTCTTTTTATCGGATCTTATTATCCCCATAAAACCACCAGCATAATAAGAGGTGTCCGCATTTATATAAGCGACTTTACCCAAATGTTTTATGCTTCCACTTGAAAGGCATATGAAAATATCATCCTTAGTAAGGCGTTTTTGATCGTCTAATGTTTTCGATTCTGTTAAAAATATCTGTTTTTTAAGTATGAACTCGCCATCCAACGATATATTATCAGAGGTTAATATAATATTTTTTGTTGGCTCATTTACTTGATGTGCTTTATCGTATGTAACGCCTTTTAATAATCCGCATACATTTTCCAATGCCGTCAACTCCCAACGGCTAGGAATTTCCACAACATCTTTATCTGCCACTAATGATATTGATTTATCAAAATCAACACGATCAAAAGTCAACGTATCTATTAAATCAATCCTTGATACATACTCCGATAAATCTTTATCAATCGGCAACGAATAATCATTTTCAAATGCTTTGTAAATGTAGGTACTTGCCTTTTTAGGATTATCTAATACCTCAACATCAAAAAGTTTCGTGCATTCCTCAATGGTACTGCTTCGTTGTATAGGATGTATCCCCTCATTGCCACGACGATTTGAGAATTCATATCCAAGGAATTTCTTTTCAGCATTTTTGTCGCCACTCTTAATGAACACAATTTTTTGAGGCGATGTGATGATATAATAACTAATTTTTTCTGTCTCTATTGTCAATATAGCGTCCCAGAAATTAGACTCAGTCTTGGCATTAATCTTAGCGCGATACTCTTTATAGATTTCGTGATTTTGGACCGCTTCATTGGGATTCTTTTTTAACAAGGTTAAATAATCCTTATAAGTCAATCCACTCCACACATATTTAACGTATTTTGAGATTGGTTTTTCTATCTCATTAATTGTATTGTCTTTGCTTGTGGCAAGAGATTCTTCAAGGGCTGTTTTGATTTTAACAAAGAACTTACCATTTTTACGCCTCAAAAATAGGACTACGGTACTAGTACCCGTTGCCATAAATGTATTTGAGCCCAATTCGGCAATCGCCACTATGTCGAAATTTTGAAGTATAATTTCTCTCGTTTTTGTATATATACCACCATTATTCAATATTGAACTCGGTAATATGATGCCAGCAACGCCTCCATCTTTAAGCAATTGCTTGGTCCGTTCTACGAATAAGCACTCTATTTCCTTACTTTTATCTGTAAGAAAACCGTACAAGGAGAAATCTTTTCCCGCATCAATATTGCGAAGATCCCCTTTGAATGCATCGACAGAATATGGAGGATTAGATACTACTATTGAGAATTGAGCTTTTGTCGAATCATCCGGAGTTTTATTATCTTTTAACAATCCAACATAGCTTTTAGATTTTGTAAAGCTATCAAGTCCATCCCCGTGTATTATCTGAGCTAACCCGTCTCCATAGAAATAGCATCCGACTTTGGCGACTTTTACCAGTCGATAATCCTTCTCTATTCCATAGACATATTTCGCTGCCCATGAATAAGGATTCGTTTTCCATGCCGCAATTTCGTTCTGAGCATCAGGATAATAATCAGCCGTATCAATAGTATTGATTATATCTTGATAGGCTTCCATTATTTCTGTGATAAAGTGGCCGCTCCCCGCTGCGTAGTCTATTACGGCAGGTAATTTCGCTACTGGCTGATTAGCTTCCGCTTCAATCATTGCCTTAACAGGCAATGACCGGACAATGAATTTCGTAATTGGCGGGGGAGTGAAGAACTGTCCCGCTTCTTGCTTCAGCCCGGTTGTCAGGAGTCTCTCAAAGAAGTCGCTAAGATGCTGTTGTTTGCGAGGGTAGCGAATTTGATATTTTTCAAGCAGTTGAACGACCTCTTTTAATACACGGAAGTTATCATCAAAGGACTCATCATCAATAACATCCTTAATGTCGAAGATTTTATTGAATTTGAGTTTTTCTTTTTTCTTTTTATATAACTCCTCTTGTGTTTTATACTCAAAATCATCATCTGAAATCCCTGCTATCTCTTTCCGCAAGAACTCATATAGTCCTTTTTTATGTAAGTCTATCAGTCTAACTTGGAAATTAACGGGATCATCCTCCCTTTCTTTCCACTGAAAATCCAATTCGTCCGTATCTCGTTTTTTCTCGTCATATATCTTAGCGAGGAATAGATTGAATATCTTATTGAAAGCATTGGGTTTGTCGGAAACAGAGTGCTTTCGGAGAATAGATAAGAACCCATGAAATATAGTACCACTATCAGCTTCCGTCAAAGGAATGAGGTCTTTTTTAGTTAATAGCTTATTTTGATACTCATAAGCATTAACCCAATCCTCAAATATACCATTGGCGTATGTCAGTTTGCTCCAACGGGCAAATGTATCTTCTACATTTCCAGCATTACGGTAATTATCTTCTATTTTTATAATCTCACAACGATACTTTACACCCCCGCTTGTTAGATGCGAGGCATATAACATCAGATAATCAGCATTTGTGTCATTTTGGAAATATGTAAATAGCTGGCCCCCGTCTTTTTGAATTTTCTTATATCCTTTATCAAATTCAGCCCCCCAAGTCTTGCATTCTATCATTAAGAAGGCCTTCTTATCTTTCTTTACCAATATATCCAGTCTACCAGAATGACCATGGCCAGAAGGATAAGTTTTTTCAAGAGTAATGTCTTTGGGTTTATACCCTTTCTTTAATAACCTATCGACACATTCTAATACAACGAAATTTTCTGGCTGAGAGAAGTTTTGAGTAGTCTTGCTTTCGCAGGTAATCTCATCCCCGTAATTGATCGCTTCATTAGCGAAATCGACCTCTATCGCATAGTTGTTGTGAGAAGCGTATTTCTTGATAAATACGTCCTCTGCTCCATCTTTTGCTTTGAAGCCCAGACTAGTGATGAAATCCTTTACCTGCATACAACAATCCTTAAATTACACAAATGTATTAATTTTTTTGATATTCCCATTTGCTAAAGACATTTATTATATCCCGATTTTTACTGATAATTATTTGACCGACAGCACCTTTTCAGCATTATACTCGTGAAGATCAATTAGACTATTCCAAAAACCCGATGAGTTCCTTTTTCATATCCTCGTCGATGTCGCGGTAACGGGCAAATGCCTTGCTGCCCTCTTTATGTCCGCTTAACGCCCCGACAAGGTTCGGGTCTTTAACTTGTTTGTAGATGTTGCCGATAAAACTGCGCCGGGCCATGTGCGAGGATGCAACCTCGTAAAGCGGTTTTCTCACTTCCTGCCGTGTCTGCTGGTCGAGGGCGGTAACTATACGATCCAGTCCGGCTTTCTTAAAAGCGTCCTTAATCTTTCTGTTATAGTGCTGTTCTGTGCTGAACGGAAATAACGTATCACGGCTATCATCCCGATACTTGGCAATTAGTCGCTTAGCGGTATCGTTAAGCGGTACGCGGACTGTGATCGGCCTATCCTCTTTCGTTTTTCGCGGGATATACTCAACCGCATCATTGATAATGCTTTTGTCGGTCATTTTATAAAGATCGCTCACGCGGCAACCGATAAGACATTGAAACACGAAAATATCCCGCTGGGTTTCCACTTCTTTATCGTCGGACATATCCGTTTCCAGTAACTTGTTTCGTTCTTCGTTGCTTATATAAATAGGCGTTCCGTACACTATTTCGCCGATAGTGAAATGCTTGAACGGATTATTTGCGGTATAGCCGTTGTCGATGGCCCAAATGACGAACGCCCGGAACCGGGTAAGCATATCCGCGACGGAGTTCTGTCCGCGCGGCTTAGGCATCCCTTTAGGCACTTCCGCGCCGTTCTCGTCGAGAATGGACGGCCTTTTCCTCTTGGGTGTTCTTAATGCGATCTTCGTCGAATAGGGGAATTGATCGTATATTTCGGGATATTTAAGAAAAGCGGCCTTTTCATTACTAAAGAAATCTTCGATTTGCCGCAGGAGTTCGGGAGTGGTGTTTGCAAAGGTCATTTTGAAACCACGTTGCCCCTCTTTCCGTTTATATAACTCAAAACGGTGCAGACTGCGAATGATTACTTTGAAATTCTTGCGGCGCGGCTCCGACAGTTTATGAGTGGAAACGTACTTCTCCATAATATCGAAAAACGATTCTTCGGCCGGGGATGCTGACTTTCGGGCCGGTCTATGGAATTTCTTAATCTGTTTCTCAATGAATGGACGATCTACCGTGCTTTTATCTTCGCTGGTATTAATGATGTTCTCCAGATAATCAGTCAGGGCTTTGAGCTTGGTGCGTTTCTCCAAAAGCATTTCGCGTTCTTCTCCCTGTATCAGCGGAATATTAATATCATTCTTCTTGCCCCAGCGCTTACGGTCTATCCATATCCCGGAGCCTACACGCAAACGCACGTCGCGCGAAACATACAGCCGGAGATTGATCTCGGATTCCCCTGCGCTGTTAGTTGATCTACCTATGTAATAATTAGTTTGAGCCATAGCGGATTGATTGCTTTTTCAAAGGTAATCGAAATACTTGAAACAGCAATATTTTATGTCCGCAATTTGTCCGCATTTTGAAAAAACCATCAAAAGTGGACACAAACAGATTCAATCAAAAACAAACTCTAATGGTTGATATACAGAATATTATAAACCATTTCCGGCGAGGTGTGATTTGCTGTATTTTGACAGTTCAAAACCGGCTCCGGGTACTTGTAAGGCTTCGAATAATTGAATATCAATTATTCGAAGCCTTAATTTCATCTTACACATGCGCAACTTCGCCCGTTTTTTGTAAAGTTGATAATTGTTCCGGCAATTATGCGCTGTTCCTTCCGTTTATACCTATGTTACGAGTCCTTTTCTCTGCAGATAAAGAAAACGCGGAACCGGAACAGATGCAGAATACCACATTGCGAAAAATAAAAGCCATGAAATCACAAAGATTCATGGCTTTTATATTGAAACAGCGGCAAGAATAAGGATTTTTCGCTCTTTCAGATTCCGTTCATGTTATTTCCGCCGGATC
>OGDN01005393.1_pt1 | contig 9994 bp, 10 predicted proteins | sample 1570271 | NCBI WGS metagenome assembly OGDN01 (sample SAMEA4384481, study PRJEB24528) | human gut metagenome | reverse complement strand
GGGGAACTGTTGGTGCTGATTATGTGGTAGAATCTACAGGTGTGTTCTGCACAACGGAAAAAGCTTCAGCACACATTGCTGCCGGCGCTAAAAAAGTTGTTATTTCTGCTCCTGCAAAGGACAGCGAAACACCAACTTTTGTTTGCGGTGTTAACCTAGATAAATATACATCAGACATGACCATCGTTTCTAACGCTTCTTGTACCACTAACTGTTTGGCTCCTCTTGCAAAAGTAATTCATGATAAATTCGGTATTGTAGAAGGTCTTATGACTACCGTTCACTCTACTACCGCAACACAAAAAACAGTAGACGGACCATCTTCCAAGGACTGGAGAGGCGGCCGTGCAGCATCAGGAAATATTATTCCTTCTTCCACAGGCGCTGCAAAAGCTTGTGCATTGGTAATTCCGGAATTAAAAGGCAAATTAACAGGTATGGCATTCCGTGTTCCAACATTGGATGTTTCTGTTGTTGACTTAACCTGCCGCTTGGAAAAATCAACTACTTATGAAGAAATTTGTGCTGCTGTAAAAGAAGCATCTGAAAATGATTTGAAAGGCATTTTGGGTTATACAGAAGATATGGTGGTATCTTCTGACTTTATTGGAGATGCAAGAACTTCTATTTTTGATGCAAAAGCCGGTATCATGTTAAATGAAAACTTTGTAAAATTGGTTTCTTGGTATGATAATGAATGGGGTTACTCCAACAAAGTGTTAAATTTAATTGCACATATGAATCAAGTAGATAATGGTGGCTGCGGTTGCGGTTGCTGCAAATAATCAATCTGACAATAAATAAAAACAGGCATCCTTTGTGATGCCTGTTTTTATTTATATCAATTGAACGGCATTTTTACAGTATAAAAAGGAATCGTTTCCTTAAACTACTAATATAATGTTGATTTTGTAACGAAAAAAATGACAATTTGTAAAAAAGGTGTATATTTCAGGGGTTTTTGTTGACAGTTCAAACAATTTGACGCTATACTATCTAGAGAAATGTACTAAACTTCATATATTTGAAAGAGTGATAACATGGCCAAGGGAACAAGATATAAAGAAGATGCACCAAAACAGAAGAAAAAACTGGCGTTGGGTTGGAAGATAGCCATTTCGGTTCTGAGTGTAATTTTAGCATTGGTAATCGCTGCAATAGCAGTCTTCTTCTATTATTTCGGTGGTTTAAAAACAACTTACTTGACAAATGATACCAGTCAGTTGGGAATTGATTCTCAAGTAATAGAAGATACCAGCGATAAGGATATTACGAATATTGCATTGTTTGGTGTAGATTCAAGAGACCATGATGATACGGGACGCTCCGATGCATTGATGATTATGTCTGTTGATAAAATGCATGGAAAGATTAAGCTGACCTCTATCGCGCGTGACACCAGAGTATATATTTCAGACAGAGGCTCCTACGATAAAATTGCCCATGCGTATGCATACGGTGGCCCTGAAATGTCGATTAAAACCATCAATCAAAATTTTAATACCAATATTAAAGAGTACGTTACAGTAAACTTTGATCAATTGGCAACGGTAATCAATTCACTGGGGGGCGTAACACTTACCATTACGGAAGAAGAGCGTGTTTCGGCAAATGAGAATATTGCCGCTCTCGGGACAGGCACGCCAATTCGGCAATCAGGTACTGTACTGTTAACAGGTGAACAAGCGGTTGGCTATGCCAGAATCCGTAAAATAGACAGTGATAATATGAGGGCACAGCGTCAAAGAAATGTATTGAATGCTATCTTTGAACAAATGAAAGGAAAAAGCTCGTTAGAATATGCAGAGTTTATTCGTCAATTACTCCCGAATGTAGAAACTTCATTGGATTACGGCGATTTAATGGGACTGGCTACCATTATGTTCGGTTCGGTTACTATGGAAGAACTGTCATTTCCAAATGAAAACAGCAATGCAAGAGGCGGTATTTTTTATTCTGACGGCGCTTGGTATTATGAATATGATTTAGACGTTGCTTCACAGCAATTACACCAATTTATCTACGAAGATGAATAGAAAAAAGCTTATGTTTCATTTGAAACATAAGCTTTTTTCATTCCGATTTATCTAACATGGGGAGAAGCAGAGATGTTGCTTAGATAAAAGGGATATATTTTTTTTCAGGTTTTGGGACCAGCTTCATTCTGGCCAAAACAGGAATTAATGCTGTAAACAGCAAATATAACATAACACATTCGATGGGCAGCATAATCGCATTTTTAATCACACTGCTTGTTAAGTAATACAAATATCCGTATTTTCCAATGATGACGCTCCAGACGGAACCCAGTAATACATTAATAAATAAATTTACGGTAAGCTTGGCCAGTACAATTCGAATAACATTAATCTTAGAGCGATAAAAGAACAGCGCATACACCAAAGAGCCTAACATGGCTGACAGTGTATAACCGGGAAAGAATCCTCCTACCGGATGAAGCGCAAACCCCAGTAAGTCCGCAATCATGCCGCCGCTTAATGCAAGGAATGGTCCTCCAACCATTCCTATCACAGCACGGGACAGGAAGTCGAATTTAATACGCAGGTTATCACCCACCGGAATGAATAATGTGCTGATTGCAACGTCCAGTGCAATCAGTACACCAACAATTGCAATGATATGCAAAAATGTGTACTGCTTGGCGGCAGATTTCCAATAATCCGGTGAAAAAATAAATTGATACGTAGGCAAAGTTGATGTTTGCTGATTTTTCTTTAACATAAAAACCTCCTCTATGTCAGCAATTGTCATACACGTATGCCGCATAGAGGAGGTATGTATTTTCTCCGGTATGCAGCAGCGGGATGCAAGCTTTGAACCGCAAGAAAACTTTTCGTCCGTTTGACAACTCCCCGTTCAAACGGCACTTAACGCTCAAAGCCCTACTCTACTTTGACAATATTATACCAAGTTTTTCTTTTCAGTGCAACGGTCTATTTTTATTTTTTTACATAATATCTTATGAAAAATTGTGAATGATTCTTATTATACTTGGTATTTTACACATAGAAAAACAACTTATTTATATGTTGTTATCATAACAGCAAAAAAGCATCTAATTTTAGTATAGTTTTCGTTATATTTCATAGAAATTATCAATAAAAGACTTGAGCTATTGACATTCCTAGTGTTTTCTAGGATAATTTAAGTTATTATATTAAGCAATTATGAAGATTTTGATTAAAATTTCATAATTTGCTTACAATTATTAGTAGAGTAATGTTTAAAGTTCTTCCAATTTGAGGTTAAATACAAGACAGAGTATTGGGGTTGTTCTATATGGTAAAGAAGGTAGCCTGTTTTTTTATTGCGCTGGCTGCTATTGTAGGCATCTTGTTTTTAGTTCATGCAAAAGTAGATTCTTACCACGGTTCCGAAGAGGGTTCTCATGCTTCAGAACAAGTTGAGGGTAACGGCGGACATTAATGTGTAAAGCAAAATGGTTTTTTTGTATCATAATTGAGGTGATGAAATGTTTTTAATCTTTTTTGCGCTTTGGCTCATATTCAATGCAAAATTTACACTTGAAATTTGTATTTTTGGTATTGTCCTTTCTGCACTGATGTACTTATTTATTTGGAAGGTGTTTGGCTATAAACCAAAATATGATTGGCTTATGGTGAAACTCTCTTTACGAGGAATAAAATATTTTGTTATTTTAATTTGGGAAATTATCAAAGCGAATATAGCAGTATTAAAATTAATTTTCACACCAAAAGTAGAAGTAAAACCGAAGTTGGTTTATTTTAAAGTGGATTTGGAAACCAATCTTGCAAAGTTTTTTCTTGCAAACTCCATTACATTAACTCCGGGCACGATTACAGCAGATATCAATGATGATGAATACTGTGTGCATGCATTGGATGAAGATTTTTCCGGCGGTATGGATGAATCTACCTTTGTGCAGCAGCTGAAAAAGATGGAGGAAAAAAGATAATGTTTGAATACGTACCAACCGAATATGCGCGTATCTTTTTTATTGTATGTCTCATCGCTTTGGCTGTAATAGCGCTGGTCTGCCTGGTAAGAGCTATTTTGGGTCCTAAATTTACTGACCGTATTATGGCAGTTAATATGATTGGCACCAAAACATTGTTAATGGTGTGTGTGCTGGCAGTACTGCTGCAAGAAAGTTATTTGGTAGATGTTGCAATTGTTTACGCATTACTTAGCTTTTTAGCAGTTGTGGTACTTTCTAAATTGGTAATTACGCGTTATAGAGTAAAGAAAAGCGAGCAGAAAAAAACAGAGTCAAAACAGTTAGACGAGAACGAACAGCAAAAGGAGGAACCGCATCATGATTAGATTTATCATAGCAGCAATTTTTATTGTAGCAGGTATTTTTGTATTTGCAGCGGCAGCATTTGGTGTATTTAAATTTAAGTATGTTTTAAACCGTATGCATGTGGCGGCCAAATGTGACTCTTTGGGTGCACTTCTCATTTTGGTGGGATGCATGATTTTAGGCGGTTTTAGCTTTATGACTTTAAAATTGTTATTGGTCCTTCTGATTCTATGGATAACAAGTCCGGTTGCGGCTCACCTGATTGTAAAAGCAGAAGTAAAAACACAAGATGAGGATGAATCTGACGAATATGAGGTGATTGGCAAATGATTGTATTGGAGTTTACATTAATTACATTTTTAATTGTTTGTGCAATTGCATTTGCTTTTTCTAAAAGATTGTTGACTTCTGTGATTATTTTTATGTCTTACAGTTTAATTATGTCTATCATCTGGTTCATCATGGAATCTCCTGACCTTGCTATCACAGAAGCAGCGGTAGGTGCAGGTGTAACCAGTGTTCTACTCTTTTTAACCTTAAAGAAAGTAAATGTATTGAAAGGAAAAAAGGATGAGTAACTCAAATCAAAACAAACCACAAAAGCCCAACACTCATTCAAAAACACCTTGGGATACGTTTGTAGGTTGGGTAAATGGGGATGAACCCGAAGACAAAGTAGAAAAACCTGAATTGTTTGCTGTTCCTGAAAAAGAAGCAGACCATCATGATGAAGAAATTGCGCATGAAACCAATGAGAAACAGAATGACAATAAACAAGAGGTACATCCCAAGCAAGGTCACTTTTTGTTAAAAGAAAAGTTTAGTAAATTTTATAAGGTGTATATTGTAATTTCCATTATTATAGGATGCTTTGTGGTGGGCATGTTGGCTTACTCCGTATGTAATTTGCCTCCATACGGCAATGCGGAAAATCCCGTCAACAATGAAGTATCACAAAAATATTTGGAATCTACCGTATTGTTTGTGGCGGTAGCGGCTGTTGTCATGTTGATGAAACGCAGCATGAATAAAAAGGATGAAGATGGAGAACGTTTGGTAGCACGGGAAACCGAAATTGATAAAAAAGATCAAAATTTGGTTTTGAAATATGGTGCTATGATTTTGGTGCCATTTGTCATTTTATTTGGTGTTTATGTTATTTTAAACGGACATATTTCTCCCGGTGGTGGATTTTCCGGCGGTGCCATTATCGGCGGTGGTCTGATGCTGTATGCCCTTGCTTTTGGGCACGAAAAAATATCAAAAGTCATCAATTATCGTTCTTTCACGATTATCACCGGTTGTGCGCTTTTGACGTATGCAGGCTGTAAAGCATATTCTTTCTATACCGGTGCCAACCACCTTGGCGGAGAAATTCCAAAAGGTATTGCCGGTGCAATTTTAAGTGGTGGATTTATTCTTCCTCTGAACATTTGTGTTGGTATTATTGTTGCCTTTACCATGTACGGCTTTTATGCACTATTTTCGAAAGGAGATTTATAAACATGGAAGTAATTCTGGCTCACTACTATGACATTGCTGCTGTGATTTTATTTGGCATTGGTTTCTTTACACTGTTGCTGCACAGAAACTTAATCAAAAAAATCATAGGATTGAATATTATGGATACTTCCATATTTCTATTTCTCGCTTCTAAAGGTTACATTTTTGGCCGCGTTGCGCCTATTGTTCAGGAAGGTGTCACCAATGCCGAGGCTTATATTAATCCGGTACCAAGCGGACTGGTGCTGACAGGGATTGTAGTTAGCGTTAGCGTCAGCGCATTTTCTTTGGCTTTGGTACAACGTCTCTATAAAAAGTACAAAACCATTTATTTGGATGAAATTCTTGTGCTGGCGAAAAAGGAGGAGGAATAATGCCTTTTGTTTATAACATGCCGTTTTTCAGCATTTTGATTTGTATGATTGGCGGTATTGTAACTCCTTTTTTTCGTAATCGACGTTTAACACAAATTGTAAATACTTGCATCATTGCTGCAGTTTTTGCAATGTCATTGACGTTATTCATTTCATTGCTTACTGCGGAAGATAGCTTTACGTATATGATGGGACACTTCCCGGCACCGTGGGGTAACGAGCTGCGTGCGGGTCCGTTTGAAGCCTTAATGGCAATGGCATTTTCCATTGTTATGTTTCTTTCTCTGGTTGGTGGTATGAGAGGAATCAATGACGATATTCGTCCTACCAGAATACCTCTTTACTATACCATGATGAACTTCTTGCTCAGCTCCATGCTGGCATTGATTTATACCAACGACATGTTCACTGCGTATGTATTTATTGAGATTAATACCATTTGCGCATGCTCTATCGTTATGGCAAAAGACAGCGGTATGACCGTGGTTGCTACCATTCGCTATCTGATTATGAGTTTGCTTGGCTCCGGGTTCTTCTTATTTGGTGTCTCCATTCTTTACACCATTACCGGCCATTTGCTCATGTCCAATGTGCAGCAATCTGTAATTGCTTTGGTGGAATCCGGTCAATATACAGTTCCTCTTGTAACAAGCCTTGGTCTTATGGTATTGGGTCTGGCAATCAAAAGTGCCTTGTATCCATTCCATTCATGGCTTCCAAATGCACATGGTTCTTCTACAACTGCTTCCAGCGCCATTCTGTCCGGTTTGGTGCTGAAAGGATATATTATTCTTTTGGTAAAGATGTGCTATCGTGTATTTACTCCGGATATTTTAATCTCTTTACACATCACAGATGTTTTATTTGTTTTGGGTGTTCTGGGTATGATTATGGGTTCTATCAAAGCGTTGAAAGAGACTCACATCAAACGTATGATTGCGTATTCTTCCGTTGCACAGATAGGCTATATCTTTATGGGTATTGGTTTGGGCACAAAAGTAGGAATTATGGCGGCTTGCTTCCATATTCTTGCCCATGCGTTTACAAAACCAATGTTGTTCCTCTCTGCCAATGGCTTAGTTGATTACCTTCCTTGCATTGGCTTTGAGTACGCTGTTGAATGCTTTCTATTATGTTCCTGCTGTTGTTGCTTTTTGGTCCAAACCCAAACAACAGCAAACGCAAGGAGAAGAGAGCATGGTATTACAGCAGGAAAAACCAAAGAAGAGTATATTTTTACTTTCTTCCATTGGTGTGTTTATTGTATTGAATTTTGTTTTAGGTATTGCTTATGGTCCAATTATGAAAATCATTACAACAGGACTAAACCTATTGGGATAATGAACGAGTTGATATGAATAGTGAGGTGAAAAGTAAATGGGAGATGGTATCTTTTTATTAATACCTATTTTGTTCCCAATTGTTGCGGGTCTTGTTGTGTTTGCAATTAACCATAGAATTGCGCGGCAAATTTATGTTGGTACTGTGTTGGTACTCAATGCAATCGCTGTTTTTTTAATCTCGTTCCTGACCGAAACCAGCAGTTTTACGTTGTGGAAGTTTAGCGATAGTCTGTCCATTACGTTCCGTTTTGACGGTGTAGGCAAAATATTTGCCTGTTTGATTGCTGTTATCTGGACAGTTGCTTGTATTTATGCGTTTGAGTATATGAAGCATGAAGGAAAAGAAAAACGTTACTTCGGTTTTGCTGTAATGACGGTAGGTGTGTTAACAGGTCTTTCCATGGCAGGAAACTTAATGACCATGTATATGTTCTATGAGTTTATGACCTTAATTACAGTACCGCTTGTCATTCATTCCCAAGGAAGAGATGCCTTAAAAGCAGGTTTGAAATATTTAGGATATTCTGTGTTTGGTGCGGGCTTAACCTTAATTGGGTTCTTTTTCCTCAATTCTTACGGTACCGGTACCATGTTTACAGAAGGCGGCGTGCTGGATATGGCAAAAGTAGCCGGCAATGAAAATGCACTGCTTGCTATTTTTCTAGTTATGATTATCGGCTTTGGCTGTAAAGCGGGTATGATGCCGCTGCAAGCTTGGCTGCCGACAGCTCACCCTGTTGCACCGGCTCCTGCCAGTGCGGTGTTATCCGGTATTATCACAAAAGCAGGTATTTTGGGTATGATTCGTGTTACCTTTTATCTGTTCAATCCGGATTTCCTACGTGGTACTTGGGCACAGTTAACCATTATTATTTTGGCTTTGGCAACAGTATTTGTAGGCTCTATGCTGGCATACAAAGAGCAGCTTCTCAAAAAAAGGCTGGCATACTCTACCGTAAGCCAGGTATCTTACGTTATTTTTTGTATTATGATTTTAACACCGCAGGGGTTAAGCGGTGCATTGCTGCAAGTGATTTTTCATGCCATTGCAAAAAATGCGCTGTTCCTTGCTGCAGGTGCCATCATTTATAAAACAGGCGCTATTTATGTAAAAGACCTAAAAGGAATGGGCAAAAAAATGCCGATTGTGATGTGGTGCTTTACAATTGCGTCGCTATCATTGATAGGTATTCCTCCAACAGGCGGTTTTGTATCCAAATGGGATTTGGCAGTAGGAGCTTTATCTCCGGAGTTTGGCGGAGTGCTTGGTTATGTGGGTCCAGCTGTTTTGCTGGTCAGCGCATTGCTTACAGCAGGTTATTTGCTCCCGATTGTGCGGGATGCGTTCTTCCCTGGTAAAGATTTTGATTACGAAACACTGGAGAAGAAAGAAGCCAATGCATATATGACAGTTCCGTTAATTTTGTTGTGCATTGGAGTTGTAGGTCTTGGTATGTTCCCAATGGGCTTACAGCAAGTGATTAACGGTATAACAAGTGCAGTTATGTAGCTGCCGTCCATTCTGAAGAAAAGGGGGAGAACCATAAGATTTCAAAACCGAACCGCACGCCAGATATACGTTGGCGCAGTGGTCATTGTGAACATGATATTATCTTTGGTTGCTATTTTTGTAGCGCCCAAAGGTCAGACAGTGACTTTGATTCCATTTACGGAAAATTACAGTATTGCCCTCAGATTGGATGGAATGGCGGTCTTTTTCGGCTTCATTCTGTGTACCCTCTGGGTGGTTGCAACCTTTTATTCCTTTGAATACATGAAGCATGAAGGAAAAGAAAACAAGTTTTTCGGCTTCTACACCATGTCTTTTGGTATTGCAATGGGGCTTGCCTTTTCGGCAAACTTACTCACATTCTATTTGTTCTATGAATTACTCACATTGGGAACATTGCCTCTTGTTATGCATGCAATGAATCCTCAAGCGCAGTATGCAGGTAAAAAATATATCGTTTATTCCATAGGCGGCGCAGCCTTTGCTTTTATTGCAATGGTATTTATGATGTATTACGGAACTTCGTTGGATTTCACATTTGGCGGCGTTTTGGATATGCTTCAGGTAGCCGGTCACGAGCAATGGCTGTTGGTTGTATTTGTGCTTGCATTCTTTGGCTTTGGTGTCAAAGCGGCAGTGTTTCCGCTTTCCGGTTGGCTGCCTTCAGCAGGCGTTGCGCCAACTCCCGTTACAGCATTGCTCCATGCGGTGGCAGTTGTAAATGCCGGTGTATATGCGCTGGTACGTTTAATTTATTATACATTCGGTACAGAATTTTTAAGCGGAAGCTGGGCGCAGTATGTGGTGATGTCCGCAGCATTGGTAACAATTGTTTACGGTTCTTCCATGGCGCTACGAACACCGCATTTAAAACGCAGGCTGGCGTATTCAACGGTAAGTAACCTTTCCTATATGGTATTTGGTTTGACACTGATGACTCCTGCGGGTATGGTAGGCG
>OGDN01005391.1_pt1 | contig 10000 bp, 5 predicted proteins | sample 1570271 | NCBI WGS metagenome assembly OGDN01 (sample SAMEA4384481, study PRJEB24528) | human gut metagenome | reverse complement strand
AGTCCACGCACTCGCCGCCCCACGACTCGACCATGCCGGCCAGCACGTAGGGAAACTCCGAGCCGCCGATACCCGACTTGGGGAATATCTTGGCATAGTGACAGCCGATATGCTCCACGACTTTGAGCGGTTCGCCCGTCTGGGCGTTCACCAGCCTGTGCCGGGCCCTGGCAGCGATCTGTTCGCGGAAATGAAACATCACATCGGAAGTGTGGGCCAGGCTCGCAGGCTTGCGGAATTCGCGTCCCGTGGCTTTATAGAGGTTCTCGCGCGCCTTCTGCTCGGTTTCGGGAAACTCGTGCCACGTAGCCAGTATCTCCGAATAAACGCCGAACGAAGTAATGCACGAGGTGACGAAATTCTCATAACCCGAATCGGTCATCAGCGCGAACTGCCGCGCCACGACGGTCATGATGGTTTCGAGCGGCACGATGTCCGAGTGGTAGCCGATTCCCGTACACGACGAGTGCAGCGGATCGTCCAGCAAATCCTTGCCCAGATCGTTACGCAAAATATCGATGAACGCCTTTTCGCTTCCGGGGAAAAAGTTCTGGCGGATACAGCTTCGCCCGTAATAATAATTGTCTTCGGCTATCTGTTTCTGGTATTCTTTCCAGCTTGCTCGCTTCATCATGGCCTAATAGTGTTCGTTGCTGTTATTGAGGAAAACATCCATCATGTACTGCTGGTCGGCTCCCTCTTCGTAACCCAGTTCGCGGGCCTTGCGGTCGGAGTGCTCCTCGATGGTGTCGAACATCCGCTTGCCGCCGCTGACCTCGAAAATACGGTTTATCTCCTCCAAAGACTCTTCGTCCAGGCGGCGCAGGGCTCCTGCGCCATGGCGCATGTAGACCGGCGTGAACTGGCCGTAAACCTCCCTGTCGTTGTCGTATATCCACTGCCAGACGGTTCCCTGCTCGGGATGCAGCTCGGGCTTGACCAACCGCGGCACGATGCAGTAGCCCGTGCGCAAAATGTTTTCGCCGATAATCCGCTTTAGGGCCAGTTGCTGGCGGCCCTTCTCGCTCTCGACGAAGAAACCCAGTTTCTGCGACAGCGTACGCAGCGCCTGTATCACATAACCCGGCGTATTACCGCGCGGACAGCGCGGACGGCACGACATGCACTCGCCGCAATACCAGATTGTGTCGCTCTTGAGCAACTCCTCGATGGCCTCGTCGTCGCGCGTCTGCACGATGTTGACAATCTGACGGGGATCATAGTTATAGAACTCGGCCGCAGGACATACGCCCGTGCAGACGCCGCAGTTCATGCACGACTGAAGGCCCTCCTTCATCCGCACGTCCTCCATCAGCATGTCGAAATATTTTGCCATTTTTCTCTTTTCTTTGTTCGTTCGCCCTTCCGCCGGCACCGAATCGCCGCATGCGGTCCGGACTGCCCGGCGGATTTGCACCGCTTCCCGCATCCGGTCCGGCAGTCGCCCGCATTCGCCGCGCAGTGCGAAAAAAAGCGTCCGGCATATGCATAAAAAAACCTTTGCGTCTGCAAAGGTAGGGATTACGGCCGAGCCGTGCAGTGGTATAAATACCTAATTTCGCCGCCGTTCGTAGGTCTCGAACGCAAAGGGATAGGGATAATTCGCGCCCGAAGCGAACGACTCGGACGACACGAGCCGCCACTCGGCGTCGTTCCATGCGGGAAAATGCGTATCGCCCTCATAGGCATGGAAAACCCGCGTCAGGTAGAAGCGGCCGGCCAGCGGAAGGGCCTGCGCATAAATCTGCGCGCCGCCGATGACGAAGACCTCCTCTTCGGCCGGGAACAGCGCCACCGCCTCTTCGAGCGAATGGGCCACCCTGCATCCCGGAATCTCCATCTCCTGCCGCGTGACGACCACATTGGTCCGGTTGGGCAGCGGCCGTCCGAGCGACTCGTAGGTCTTGCGCCCCATGACGACGGGATGGCCCGACGTAACGGACTTGAAGTATTTCAGGTCTTCGGAAATATGCCACAACAGGGCGTTCTTATCGCCGATCACGCCGTTTTCGGCGACGGCTACGATGATGCTTACCATATATATTTATTAATGCGATCCGCCGCCGCAGTCCGCCTGAGACGTCCGGCCGCCCTGCAAAGATAACAATAATTCGGTTCGGCGCAATGGCTCCGCCTGCGAACCGAAACCCCGCCCGGCCCCCGCATCCGGCAACTCCGCAACCGCTCCCGGCAATCGCAATCGTTCCCGAAATCGTTCCCGAAGATTTTATTCGCCGATCGTGCGGAATATCTTCCGGCAAATTCTATTTTTGTTCGTAAACTACAACCTGAGCTATGGAAATTCTGGACTACATAACCATCGCCGTCTTTGCGGCGGGCATCATGTTCGTCGGTTCGCTGTTCTCCTCGACCGGCAAAAACATGAAGAGTTTTTTCGCCGGAGGCGGCAACGTTCCTTGGTGGATCAGCGGACTGTCGCTGTTCATGGGCTTCTTCTCGGCCGGAACGTTCGTGGTATGGGGGTCGATCGCCTACTCGATGGGCTTCGTCGCCGTCACCATACAGCTCACAATGGCCGCGGCCGGATTCGCCGTCGGCCTGCTTATCGCCCCGCGCTGGAACAAAACGGGCTGTCTCACCGCCGCGGAATACATCACACGCCGCTACGGAGCCTCGACGCAGAAGCTTTACACCTACATCTTCCTTTTCATCTCGATCTTCACCACCGGCTCCTTCCTCTATCCGATCGCCAAAATCATCGAAGTGGCCGCCGGGATTCCGCTCTCGTCCAGCATCCTGATACTCGGCGTGTTCTGCATGATATACGTCTCGCTCGGCGGCCTTCGCGCCGTGGTCGTGACCGACGTGCTGCAATTCATCATCCTCTTCGCCGCGGTCATCATCGTCATTCCGCTCGCATTCGGCGAAGTGGGCGGCGTCCCGGAGTTCCTCGCACGGGTTCCGGAGGGATTCTTCACGCTCTTCGCGGGAGAATACAACTGGGTGTTCATCGTCGCGTTCATGCTCTACAACCTCTTCTTTCTGGGCGGAAACTGGGCTTACGTCCAGCGATACACGAGCGTGCGCACGCCCAGAGACGCGAAAAAGGTCGGCGTGCTGTTCGGCGTGCTGTATACCTTCAGTCCGATCCTGTGGATGCTGCCGCCGATGATCTACCGCGTCTTCGAACCCGGACTTTCGGGGCTTGAAAACGAAAACGCCTACCTGCTGATGTGCAAGCAGACGATGCCCGCCGGCATGCTCGGACTCATGCTCGGCGGCATGATCTTCGCGACCGCAAGTTCGCTGAACGCCACGCTGAACATCTCGGCAGGCGTCTTCACCAACGATATCTTCAAACGCCTCCGCCCCGCCGCCGGAGAGACGACGCTGATGAAAGTTGCCCGCATCTCCACGCTCGGCTTCGGGGTGCTGGCCATCGCCGTGGCGCTGCTCATCCCCAACATGGGCGGCATCGTCAACGTCGTAATCAGCGTGGCGGCACTCACCGGAGTGCCCCTCTACCTGCCGCTGATCTGGAGCCTCTTCTCCAAGAACCTGAACGGCAGGGCGATCCTCAGCACGACCGTCACCAGTCTGACCGTCAACGCCGTTCTCAAATTCATCATGCCTGCGGCCGTCGGCTTCTCGCTCAGCCGGGCCGAAGAGATGCTGGTCGGGGTGCTCTTCCCCGCGCTGCTGCTGGTCGGCTATGAAATCTATCACAAACTCTCCGGCTCGCGCGTCTGCGTTCCGATGCCTGCGGCAGAGAACGCAGCGGCGCCCGCCGCCGAGGACGCCGGCACGGATAACAACAACAGCATCCGCATCATCGGCGCCGGAGCGGCGATTTCGGGCTGTTTCATCTCCCTGATCGCGCTCCTGTCCGGCGGGGAGACCCTCGTTCCCCTCACGATGGGTATCGTCCTGACGGTATTGGGCGGACTGATTTTCCTCACGACAAAAAACAAATAACATATGTTTATCGGTGAATTCGAAAAAAGCCGCAAACCGGCGAAAGTACACAGCCGTCACAGTCTGGTGATCGTGGGAGGAGGCCTTACCGGCGTATGCTGCGCCATTACCGCGGCCCGTGCGGGCGCCGACGTCGCGCTGATTCAGGACCGTCCCGTGCTGGGCGGCAACGCTTCGAGCGAAGTCCGCCTGTGGGCGCTGGGAGCGACCTCGCACATGGGCAACAACAACCGCTGGTCGCGCGAAGGGGGCGTCATCGACGAAATACTGGTCGAGAACACCTTCCGCAACCGGGAAGGCAATCCCGTGCTGTTCGACATGGTGCTCATCGACAAGGTGCTCTCCGAACCGAACATCACGCTTTACCTCAACACGTGCGTATACGACGCCGAAATGTCCGGCCGCACCGTCAGATCGGTCACGGCGTTCAATCCGCAGACCGGAACGCACCACACGATCGAAGGCGATCTTTTCGCCGACTGTTCGGGCGACGGCGCGCTCGCCTACATGGCGGGAGCCGAATACCGCATGGGAGCCGAGGACCGCGAAGAATACGGCGAGAAGTTCGCGCCCGACAAGACCCGATACGGCGAGCTGCTGGGGCACAGCATCCTGTTCTACATCAAAGACACGGGGCGTCCCGTACGCTTCGAAGCTCCCGAATTCGCCCTGAAGGAGGTCGAGGAGCTGATTCCCCGGCTCCGGAATCCGGAGTATTTCAGCACCTCGCAGCACGGCTGCAAATACTGGTGGCTGGAGTACGGCGGACGGCTGGACACGATCCGGGATACCGAAAAAATCAAATTCGAACTCTGGAAAATCGTCTACGGCGTCTGGAATCACATCAAAAATTCGGGCAAGTACCCGGAGACGGAGAACTACACGCTCGAATGGGTCGGGCTTTTCCCCGGCAAACGCGAAAGCCGGCGGTTCAAGGGCTACTACATGCTGACCCAGCAGGACATCATCGAACAGCACGAGCACTACGACGCCGTTTCGTTCGGCGGCTGGTCGATCGACCTGCACCCCGCCGACGGCGTTTACGGCGCAGGGCGCGCCTGCAACCAGTGGCACAGCAAGGGCATCTACCAGATTCCCTACCGCTGTCTGGTGACGCCCGATGCGGACAACCTCTTCATCGGGGGGCGCATCATCAGCGTCAGCCATGTGGCCAACGGCTCCACGCGCGTCATGTGCACCGCCGCACACGGCGGGCAGGCGATCGGCATGGCGGCCGCAATCGCCCTGCGCGACCACCTCAAACCGGCCGACCTTATCGGCAGGGAGCGTATGGGTCAGCTGCAGTCCGCACTGCTCCGCACCGGACACTTCCTGCCGGGCGAACGGTTCGGCCGCGGCATGCTGCCCCCGAAGGCCCGGATCAGCGCATCCAGCGAGTTTGCGCTCGAACGGCTGCGCCCCGACGGCACCCGCTTCCGGCTGGACTGCTCCGCCGCCGAGCTTATCCCGGTCGGCGGCCCGGTTCCGGCCGTCGGTCTCACCGTGCAAGCGGACAAGGCGACCCGGCTGACGGTCGAACTGCGCAGTTCGTCGCGCAGGGGCAACTACACCCCGGACACGACCGACAAGCGGCTCGTTTTCGACCTCCGGGAGGGAGAAAACAGACTGACCGTCGATTTCGGAATGTGCTACGAAGCACCGCAGTACGTCTTCATCTGCTTCATGGCCAATCCCGACGTAAGCATTCCGATGAGTTCGGAGATCGTCTCCGGCCTGACTTCGGTATTCAACACCGTCAATCCCGCGGTCTCCAATTTCGGCAGGCAGACTCCGCCGGAGGACATCGGGGTCGATGCGTTCGAATTCTGGTGTCCAAAGCGCCGTCCCGAAGGGAAAAACATCGCGCTCGAATTCTCCGCGCCGCTGACCTGCTTCGGGGCCGAAAACCTCCTCAACGGCTACTTCCGGCCCTACATACAGCCCAACGGCTGGATCCCGGCCCCCGACGACCGAACGCCGTCGGTCCGCATCGACTTGGGCGAAGAACGGACCGTCCGGCAAATCAGGCTGTTCTTCGACACCGATTTCGACCACGCACTGGAGAACGTGCAAATGGAGCATTTCGATTCGGTGATGCCCCAGTGCATCCGCAACTACCGCATTACCGACGGCGACGGGAACCTCCTGTTCCGCACGGAAGGCAACCACCAGAGCTGCAATACGATTACATTGGACGCCCCGCACACACTGCGCTCGATACGCTTCTGGCCGGAAGACTCCGCCCCCGGAAGGCACAAGGCCCTGATGGGGATCATTGTCGAATAAATTGCATAACTTCGAACCGGAAACCGAAACCATGAAACCGCACTTCAAAATATTCTCCGCATTCGTCCTGCTGCTGTCGGCCGCCTGCACGCCCTCCGACGAACTGGCCGTCAGAAACAAAGAACTGGAAATCCGCTGGGAGCAGACCGCGGAAGGATGGAAAATCTCACGGGTCGCCGACCGCAAAGGCCGCTGCTGGGGAGTGCCCGACGGAGCGTATACGATACTCTTCAGCAGCGAAAAGCCCTCGGCGGAGCCGGAAACGATCACCAACCGCGGCGGCGACACCATGAACTTCGACATCGCGCGGTTCCACTACATCGCCAAGGATTTCAACAGGGCGGTCTCTTCCGTGCCGATAAACCGCGCGGGCGAAGCGCTGCACTTCTACCCCGAAAAAGGCTGGAAAGAGGGGCGCACCGTCTGCTTCGAAGCCCGCAACGAACTGGGCCGCCTGCGCACGACATGGAGTCCCGACCCGGATTATCCGGCGGACATACGCATCGAAAGCGTGTTCTACCCGGCGCGCAAGGGGTACTATTCGGTAAGCACGCCCACGCTGGCCGTACTTCCCGAAGAGCGGCTCGGCTGGAGCGTCGTTCCGGGCTTTTTCCAAGGCGACTACATCCAGCCCGTATTCCACCTCGCCTACATGTACGGACAGGGACTGCCCCACCTGCCGGTCATATGCAACGACAATACGGTCACCACGATGATCACGTCCATGACCGAAAAAGCGGGCAATACGCTGGCGCTGATTCCCGACAACGGCTACCCGCGTTCCGAATACAGCGGCGACAAGCGCACGCACGGCATCTCGTGGCGGTGCGGCCTTTCGCACATGAACCGGCAGGGAGAACTCTCCCCGACGCTCTACTACCCGGTGCTCGGACAGGAGGGGTCCGAAAAGCAGGCGGGAGACTCCGTCCGGTTCGGATTCCGCGTCAGCATGACGGACAAGGGGTGGTACGAAGCGCACAAACACGCCGTTTACGACATTTACGGTCTGGGCAACTCCCTCGCGCTCAAACATACGACCCTCCCGCTCTACAAGCGCATGGAAGCGATCTGGGACTACATTCTCGACGCCTCGCTCTCCTTCTGGCGGACCGCCGACTACAAGGGGCTGACCATCGGAGCGCAAGACTATCTGGGCGGAGTCGTCGAAGCCGACCGCGACGCCATGAAGAATTCCGACATCGGCGCATCGTGGATGCTCGCCTCGATGACCGGCGATCCGCGGCTTACCGAAGAGCGGCTTCCCTACATGCGCAACTTCAAACTGATGCAGCAGGCCCCGGCCGGCGATCCCAACCACGGCGCGGCCATGGGACAGTATTACCTGTGGAAAAAGCAAAAGTTCGTCGAAGAGTGGGGCGACCATATCGAACCGATCGGCATCACGTACTATACGCTCATGGACTTGGGCAACATCCTGCTCTTCGAACGGGACGACTCGCTGCTGCGCAGCGGTTTCCGGGCCGGAGCCGAGCGGCTGCTGTCACTGCAGCAGGCCGACGGCGGTTTTGCCGTGGCCTACGGCAAACACGACGGGAAACCGCTGTTCACCGACCTGAAAGACCTCCGGCCCACGTTTTACGGCTTCGTCGTCGCCTATAAACTGCTCGGCGAACGCAAATACCTCGACGCCGCGGTGCGGGGCGCCGACTGGTTCGTCCGCAACGCCGTGGACAAGGGGGCTTTCACCGGGGTCTGCGGCGACGCGCGCTTCATCAACGACTTCGCCACGGGACAGGCCGCGCAGGCCCTGCTCGACATGCACGGCCTGACCGGAGAGACCCGATACCGCGACGCCGCGCTCCGCACGGCCCGGATGTACGCCACGTCGATCTACACGCATCCGACGCCGGGCGACCGTGAAATCGAGTACAAAGGGCGGAAAATGCAGGAGTGGCAGATCAGTCAGGTCGGTCTCTGCTTCGAGCACGGCGGCTGCGCCGGGTCGGCGGTCAAGAGCGGCCCGATCCTGCTCACCAGCCACTGCGGCATGTTCGTTAGGCTGTATGAAGAGACCGGAGACCGGCTCTTCCTCGACCTCGCGCGGGCTGCGGCTACGGCGCGCGAAGCGCACCTCGCACCGGACACGCACATGGCGACCTATTACTGGAGTCAGTTCGACCGGGGTCCCGGTCCCTTCCCGCATCATGCGTGGTGGCAGCTGGGGTGGATCGCCGATTACGTCTTCGCCGAAGCCGAAATGCGGAGCGGCCGCCGAATCTCGTTCCCCCGCGGTTTCATGACCCCGAAAGTCGGTCCGCAGCGCATCTTCGGATTCGAACCGGGAACCGTATACGGCGAGCAGGCGAATCCAATCATGGTCAAAGGGCTGTTCGAGGCAGACAATACCGACATCGAAATTCTTTCGGCCCTGACGACGGACCGGAACAGGCTATTCCTGATCCTGATGAACAGCACGCCACGGCCCCAGCATACGGCGCTGACGGTGCACCCCGCGGCCATCGCCGGCAGGCGCATCGGCACCGTTTCGGCCGACGATCCCGCAACCGGACGCAAAATCACGCCCGGCGGCGACGGAGCGTTCGGCATCACCCTGCCGGGCTACGGAATACAGACCCTGAAATTCGACCTCGAACAATGACAAAGACCGGCCGCATACTGCTGATCATACTGGCCGCGGCGGGAGCGTGCCGCCCGGCGCAGGCGCAGGAATTCAGGGTGAAATCCGACCATACGGTCGTGTTCGGCGGGCAGCACCTCCTGCCCGACTACCTGCCGGAATTCACGGTCCTCTTTTCGGCTGCGGACCCGCAGCTGAGAATGCGTCCGGCAGACATCCCCGACGTTCAGTACAACGTGGCTACATGGCTCAGCGACCGCCCGGACCTGAACCGTACGGACCGCAGGGCCGATCAGTCGGGCGACGGCTTCGACGATGAAATACTCGAAGGCTCCGTAGAATCGCGCACGGCCGACCTCTTCAACGCAGGGCGCATCATCGTCGTCCGCCCCGTCTCCCACCGTGCGGAAGGAACAGACAAGATCACCTTCGGCTACCCCGAAAACGACCTTTTCCGCATCGCGGCGGAGCTGACGGCCGACACCGCGACGGGCCGGCCCCTGCTCACCTACCGCCTCACGGCGAAAACCGGAGGCTGGTATTCGGTCGGATTCACCGGTTTTGCGGGGAGAGACCCGAAACGGACCGACGAAATCTGGCAGCCGCTGATCTGGCAGGAGAAACGGTTCCCCGACAAAAGTTACCTCACGCTCGCGTTCCGGTGTCCCGTCTCTTCGGCGTTCGTCACCTACCGCAACGCGACATACGGCATTCTGGCCCACCCCGCCGAATTCCCGTTCGATCCGCTGCCGACGGCCGCCAACAGCCGTTTCGGCGTCGCCGTGCGCGACCGGCAGGGATTGGCCTCGCCGATGCTGTTCGCCCCGGTTCCGGGCGGCATCGGCTCCGAAACGGCTCCGGGCGGGGAACTCGTCTTTTCCGCACTGCTCTGCGGAGAGCGGGGCGACACCACGGATGCGCTCCAAAATGTCGCAGAGCGTCTGTTCGGCTTCACAGGCAACCGGAACAATGCGCTCGGTTCGCTCAACGAGACGATCGAAAACATGATCTCCTACGTACTCGGCCCCTACAGCCGTTTTCTGGACAAGGAAAAGGGCTGCACCTATGCGACGGACGTTCCGGGCGCGGTGAAAAACGTTTCGAGTCTCAATCCGCTGGAAATTGCCGTCCTGAACGACAACCGGACGATGCTTCTCGAAAGGGCGCTTCCGGTATACG
>OGDN01005389.1_pt1 | contig 10001 bp, 4 predicted proteins | sample 1570271 | NCBI WGS metagenome assembly OGDN01 (sample SAMEA4384481, study PRJEB24528) | human gut metagenome | reverse complement strand
GCCTACACGCTGGCAGACGCCTACAAACGGCTGGGAAACGCAGAACTGTACAGGTGCATGCTGGCATTGGCGGCCATATACGACCTGGCAACCCCCACGTTCGAATACAGCTCGCTGGCCCAGCTGTCGGGCGTCCTGTTCCGGGAAAACGACCTGGGAAGGGCCAACCGCTACATCACGCGCACACTGGAAGACGCCACCGACTGCAACGCCGTGAATGGTGACCGAAATCAACCAGGCCTTCCAGCGCAAAATCGACCGCCACCAGCGGCAGTTGCTGACGCTGCTGGCAATCGTCACGGGAATCCTGCTGCTGCTGACGACAATCCTGCTGGTCGTCCTCCGGCAGAAAAGCCTTATCAAACAGCTGCAGGAACAGCACGCGCAGGACAACGAGCGCCTGCGCGAGCTCAACGCACGGCTCGGCTCGATAAACCGGCAGCAGGAGACGGCCGCCGGGGAGCTGCTGCGCGCCAACTACACCAAAGACAAATACCTGCGCCACTACATGCAGTTGAGCACGAGCTATATCGACAAGCTGGAGCGCTACCGCGTACAACTCCACAAAACGGCGCTTTCGCACGGCATGGAACGCCTCCTGCGCGAGCTGCGCTCGGCAACGCCCATCGAGCAGGAGTACAAATCGTTCTTCAGCGAGTTCGACACGATTTTCCTTTCGATTTATCCCGACTTCGTGGAACGGGTGAACGCCCTGCTCCGGGAGCCGGAGCAGCTCAAATCCCCGACCCTCAACACCGAGTTCCGGCTGCTGGCGGTAATCCGGCTGGGAATTTCGGGCAATGCCGAAATCGCACAATTCCTGCATATCTCCATAAATACGGTTTACACCTACCGCAACCGGCTGCGCAACGCCGCCCGGGATTCCGCGACGGACTTCGAGAAACAAATCATGGAGATTACCTGACGCCCGGAAACAGCCCCAAAACGGCCGGAAGGGTTCGTACGGAATTCATATAATCGCCCCGCACAATGCTTTTTAATGCTTTTAAAATCAACGTATTAGCATTAAAAAGCATTTATATTTTCTTTTGACGGCATTGCTTCACACTTTCCAAAAGCATACTTTTACAATTACCAAAACGACGTCCTTGCGGATATGCAAACGAAAGATACCAAATAGGAAACACACGTTATTTTCATTTAAACGTCATTCAATCTTCATTCAATTCCATTTTATCCGCTTTTAATTTGCAGGCGAATAAATGACCCCATATACCCTACGGCCCGAACCACACGATTGACGACCATTCGTTTCACCAAATATTAACCTTAAAACTTTTATCTATGAGAAAATCTCTCCTTTATCCGGCGTACCTGCTCCTCGGGGCATCGATGCTGCTCGCCGCATCGTGCGACATAGAGGACGTAGAGGCGGACGACGGTGCAATCGTATTCGAACTTTACGACACGCAGGGCACCCTCGTCGAGGGGCTCCAGAGCATGAAGTTCGGCACGACGACCGCCTACACCCTGAAGAGCGCATTCGTCACCTACACGGAAATCACCGCACCCACCGGATGGAAATGCAGCGTGATACCCAGCTCGCGGAGCTGTACGGTCACGGCCCCCGTGGCAGCCGACCTGGAGGCCAAACCCGGCGGGGAAATCACCGTCGCCATCCAGTCGCAGGCAGGGCGCACCATGATTTACACGCTCGCCGTGGCAGCCCTCGAAGAGAACATCAAACTGACATTCGAGGGCGACGCGACAACCAAACGGCGGATTTATTCGTTCGGAAAGAGCATTACCTATAATTTCGAAAGCGAGAACACCGCCTCGCTCGAGGTGGAGGCCCCGGAAGGCTGGAAATACGAAGCCGACACGGACGCCGGCACGCTGACCGTGACCGCCCCCGAAAAAGGGACGGCCGACCCCGTTCTGACGGGCGACGTCAAGGTGACGCCGTTGAGCGTGCGCGGCACGGCCGGAGCCAGTTCGTCGATTCCCGTCGAGCTGTCGACCAGGATGCCGGTTATCTCGTTCGCGGAGCAGGCGTACAAATTCACCTTCGGGGAGCAGCGCGACATTGCCTGCACGATCAGCAACGTCGCCAAATGCGACATCACGGCACCCAAAGGCTGGACGGTGGCGCTCGACATCGAAAACTCGCTGCTCAAAGTGACGGCGCCCGCCGCGGACGCCGACTGCGACGGCACGGGAATCGTCGGGATGAACGCCACCTCCGACGAGGAGCTCACGGCGGAATTCACCCTGCCCATAGCCTGGAAAGGCATTTCGACAGCCGATGAATTCGTCGCCTTCGGCCAGGCCGTAACCGACGGAACGCCGCTCGACGACTACACCAACGACGGGCGAATCGTACTGGCCGGGGACATCGATTTGAGCGCATACGACCAAAATATCTTCGCGGGAAGCGCACAGAAGCCGTTCTCCGGGACGTTCGACGGCCTGGGACACACAATCCGCGTGAACTTCACGGCCAAGCAGGCCGAAGTGGGCCTGTTCCATACGCTGGCGGCCGAAGCGGCCGTGCGGAACCTCGTACTGGAGGGCTCGCTTTCGTGGACGATGTCCGACGCACGCTGGCCGTCTACAACAACGGGGCCCCCGTCAGCGGCGTCACGACCAGAGTGGCAGTCAATTACGACAACACCGACGCGTCGACCAAAACCTACAGCTGGATAGGCGGACTCATCTGCTTCTCGAAAGGCGGCGTTTACACCGACTGCCGCAACGAAGGGACGTTCACGATGAACAGCGCCCGCTACATCGCCGTCGGCGGCCTGGTGGGACGCGGAGAGGATAAATCGGAAGGCAGCTTCACGAACTGCTCGAACACGGGCAACTTCGAACTGGCGTTCGGCGAGCTGGCCGTGGATTCGGGCCGAATCGGAGGCCTGGTCGGCATGGCCGAAACCGCCGAGTGGAGTTTCACCGACTGCACGAACGAAGGCGCCTTCAACATCGACCACGGCGGCACGAACAAGCAGTTCCACTCGCTGGGCGGCATCCTGGGCAACGGATACGGCACGTTCACCAACTGCGTCAACAAGGGCCGGATGACGATGACAAACGCCCTGGCGGCCAACCGCCGCATGGGAGGCATCGTCGGATGCGTGGGCTCGGACAACGGAAAGGGCGCCATGTCGCTGACGATGAGCAACTGCCGCAACGAAGCGAACCTGTCGCTGACGACCAACTACATAGGCGGACTGGTCGGCATCGCCGAGAAACTCAAGGCGGGCCATATCGAGAACTGCACCAATACGGGCAACATCACCAACCCCAGCACGACATCGGCGGCGTCGCAGGCCGCAGGCATCATCGGATGCGCCTACGGCAACTGCACCATCCGCGGCTGCGTCAACCGGGGCGACATCACCGGACTGTTCAGGTACCGCGCGGCAGGCATCCTCTCGGCGGCCCGCAGCACCGGCAACCTGCTCGAAAGCTGCGAGAACCACGGCAACCTCAACGTCCCCACGCTCGAAGCCGCAACGACGGCCTTCCCGCTGGTGGCAGGCATCGTCGGCGTCGAACAGGATTATGTGACGACCATACGCACCTGCAAGAACACGGGCAGCATCACCGCCACCGTGAAGAGCGAGGCGTGCGCCAATCCGGTTTACATCTTCCAGAAGGCAATCGAAAGCGGCGCCGCAGACAAGACCGACTGCGACCAGGCTTCGAAAGACGCCTCGGCAGGAACCGTAATGAACATCACGCTCAAACAGTAATCATCCATTCAGCATTCACCGTTATGAAAAAATATCGTTTTTTAACACTGATTCTCTGTCTGTTCTGTCTGGGAGGGGCCGCCACGGCCTCCCCGGGCGGAGCGGCGGCGCCGCAGGCCCGGCAGCAGTCGTCGAAACTGAAAGTCACGGGTAGCATCAAGGACGACAAGGGCGATCCCCTGATCGGCGTGACCATCGTCGTAAAGGGCACGGCCAAAGGCACCGTGTCGAATTCGGACGGCAGCTATGCCATCGAAGTCCCCTATGCGGAAGCGACGCTGATGGTCTCCTACATCGGCTACGCCCCGCAGGAAATCGACGTCAACAACCGCACGAAAATCGACATCATGATGCTCGAGGACAGCAAGGCCCTCGAGGAGGTCGTGGTCGTCGGCTACAACGTGCAGAAGAAAGAGACCATCACCGGCTCGATTGCGACCATCACCACCAAAGACCTCAAGCAGTCGCCCACGGCCAACATCAACAATGCGCTGGCCGGGCGTATGCCGGGCCTGCTGGTCAACCAGTTCTCCGGCGGCGAGCCGGGCAACGACGCCGCGCAGCTCAACATCCGCGGCATCTCGACCTACGGCAAATCGGACGTCATCATGATCGTCGACGGCATCGAACGCGACATGAGCTACCTGGCGCCGGACGAAATCGAAACGTTCACCATCCTCAAGGACGCTTCGGCAACGGCGCCCTACGGTATCCGCGGCGCCAACGGCGTAATCATCGTCACGACCAAGCGCGGCCGCAAAGGCGAGAAACCGACCGTCGACTTCAAGGCCTCGGTCGGCGTGAGCGAGCCGATCCGCTACCCCGACTACCTGGGCTCGGCGGATTACGCGACGCTCTACAACGAAGCGATGCTCAACGACAACCCGGCGCTCGACCCCGGCTCGGCATCGCTCTTCTCGAAGGAAACAATCGCCAATTTCCGCCGCGCGCGGGGCGACAACTCCGACGGGCTGGGCTACGACTGGGATTACTTCGACTATGCGTTCAAGCCCTCCATCCTGCAGGATTACAGCCTCTCGGTACGCGGCGGAACCGACCGCGCCCGGTATTTCATCCTCGGCAGCTACTACAACCAGGGCGGCAACTACAGGCATTCGAACTCCGACAACGTCAACCACTTCATGCGCTACAACTTCCGCGCGAACGTCGACGTCGACGCCACCAAGCGGCTGAAGATTTCGGTCGACCTGGGCGCCCGCGTCACGGAGTACAACTACCCGGGGGCCACGGCCGCCAACATCATCTCGCTGGCCAACACGCAGCCGCCCTACCTGCCGATTATCCTGCCCAACAACCACAACGACGTCAACCAGGGCGATTTCGAGGAGAACGGAGGCTACCTGCTCTATGCGGACAACGACTACCGCTACAACATGCTCGGGCAGCTGAGCCGCACAGGCTCGAGCAAACGCACGCGCCGCTACCTGCAGGGGTCGTTCAAATTGAGCCACGACCTGGACTTCATCACCAAGGGCCTGAGCGTGGCCGCGCAGTTCTCGTACGACACCTACAACCAGCACACCATCAACAACAGCGTGCCGACACACAGCACGGGCAACCTGACCTATCCGGGCTATTCGACCTGGATGCTGCCCGAGGAGTACAGCATCGACGAGTGGAAGAACAACGCCGACTACTGGATTAAGAACGGCACCTACGTCACGGCCAACCAGCGCACGACCGACGACGCCCAGAGCAACAGCATCAGCCACGGCTCGCCCGAGGGAACGTCGCGCTTCCAGGCCCGCCTGGACTACGCCCGCAAATTCGGCAAACACGACGTTTCGGCCGCGCTGATCTACATGCAGAAGGAGAAGCGGCTCAACGTCCCCTCGGCCAGCCAGAGCGATATCCTGCCCTTCCGCGAACAAGGACTGGCCGGCCGCGTCACCTACGGTTTCGACTCGCGCTACATGGCCGAATTCAACTTCGGCTACAACGGCTCGGAGAACTTCGCCAAGGGACGCCGGTTCGGCTTCTTCCCCTCCGTGGCCGTGGGCTGGGTCATCTCCAACGAGCGCTTCTTCGAACCGATCCGAAAGACCGTTTCGCTGCTCAAGCTCCGGGCTTCATACGGTTTGTCGGGCAACGACTACATGTCCGACCGCTTCCAGTACATCAGCACGATCGACATGAGTTCGTCGAACAACGAATACAAGGCCTTCCTGGGACTGGATCCCGTCATCCACGAAGGTATCCGCGTGCTGAAATGGGGCAACGGCGACCTGACGTGGGAAACCAGCCGGAAAACCAATCTGGGTATCGAGCTCGGACTCTTCGGTGACCTGACGCTCATCGCCGACCTCTTCGAAGACCGCCGCAACGACATCTTCATGACCCGCCGTTCGGTTCCGGCCAGCTCCGGATTCCAGGACTCGACGCCCTACGGCAACATCGGCGGCGTGCTGAACCGGGGTCTGGATCTCTCGCTCGAATACAACAAGGCGATCAGCCGCGACCTGATCATCTCGGTGCAGGGATCGCTGACCTATGCCCACAACGAGGTGACCTTCCGCGACGAGCCGAACAACAAACCGGCCTACATGCGCCACAAGGGAAAACCCGTGAACGCCATCGAAGGCCTGGTGGCCGCGGGACTCTTCCGTGACCAGGCCGACATCGACTCCTGGCCGACACAGGATTTCGGCGGCACGGTCATGCCCGGCTACAACAAATACCACGACCGGAACGGCGACCGCAAGATCGACGGCAACGACGTCACGATGCTCGGCTATCCGACCGTGCCGGAGATCATCTACGGATTGGGCGCCTCGATCCAGTACAAGAACTTCGACTTCTCGTTCTTCTTCCAGGGCGTAGGTCACGTCTCTTTGGAGATGCAGGATCACCACCCGTTCGTCTCGAAAGCCTACTCTGGACGCAATATGACCCAGTGGATCGCGGACGACCACTGGTCCGAAGCCAATCCCGATCCGAATGCAGCCTACCCGCGTCTGTCCCATGTCTGGAACGAGAACAATACGCAGGCCTCCTCGTTCTGGATCCGCAACGGAGCCTACCTGCGCCTGAAAAGCGCCGAAGTGGGTTACACCTACCGATCATTCCGCTTCTACGTGGCCGGCTCCAACCTCTTCACGATCTCGAAGTTCAAGCTGTGGGATCCGGAGCTGGGCAGCGGAAACGGACTGAAGTACCCGCTGCAAAGAGTCGTGAAACTCGGTCTTCAATACAATTTCTAACCCCTAAGCACACGATCATATGAACAGAATAACCCGCATCGTTATCGGCATCGCACTGGCTCTTTCCTCCGCGTGCAACTACCTCGACGTGGTTCCGGAGGACAACGCCACACTGGACGACGCATTCAAGAGTCAGGACAAAGCGCTCTCGTATCTCTTCTCCATCTACGGACACCTGCCCAACAACATCCAGTACTGGATGCCGGGACAGCCCTGCGGAGGCGACGACCTGGCTGTGTCCGTAAAAGGCACGACCCGATGGTTCTGCTACAAGAGCATGGTTTACGGCGAGGAGAGCGCATCGACCGTATACCACAACTTCATGCGCCACTCCGGAGCTCCGACCGGCGGTGTGAACTACGACTACTATTCAGCCATCCGCTACGCCTATACATTCCTCGACCGCATCCAGCAGGTTCCCGACATCTCGGAGACCAACCTGCGCGAGTGGCAGGGCGAAGCCTGGTATCTGATCGGCTATTTCCACTGGGCCCTGCTGGAGTATTACGGTCCGATCGTCATCATGGACCACGAGATTTCGCTCAACGCAGACGAAACCGAGCTCTACAAGCCGCGCAACACGTTCGACGAGTGCGTCGACTTCATCGTGGAGTGCTTCGACAAGGCCATCGAGATGCTCCCGCCGCGCCAGCAGAACATCCGCTGGTACGGCCGCGCATCGGCAGCCGCAGCCCACGGATTCAAGGTCCGCACGCTGCTCTTCGCCGCCAGCCCGCTCTTCAACGGCAACAGCGAGTTCTTCTCCCGCCTGCGCAACTCCGACGGCACCTACCTGGTCAGCCAGACATACGATCCCGCCAAATGGGAGCGGGCCCGCATCGCGGCGGAGCAGGCCATAAGCTACGCCGAGCAGAACGGCTACCGGCTCTACGAGAATCCGGCCAACGCGTCGATCGCCGACAACTTCGAACGGGGTGTCCGAAACTTCCACGACTACTTCGTCGAACCGGAATACAACACCGACGAATATCTGTGCGCCTACGTCCACACCGAAGGTCCCAAGAAGATCCAGCGGCTCTCCGGCATCCGCACCGAACTCCCCTACTCGGCCGATGACTTCACCACGTCGTACCAGGTGATGTTCCCGGCCGTGGAGATGTACTACACGAAAAACGGTCTTCCGCTTGCCGACGACCCCACGATCGACCTCACGACGCTCTACGACTACGATCCCGACACCCAGGTAGCCAACATCAACCAGAACCGCGAACCGCGCTTCTACGCCTGCGTGGGCTACAACCGCGGCGAATTCGAGATCGCCAACGAGGTCAAGCAGGTGCAGGCCTATGCCGGCGAGGTGCACGGCTATATACTCAAAAACGACGGCTCGATCAACTCCAGCGTAGAGTATGTCAACTCGTCGGGCTATTTCCTGAAAAAGCCCGTACACCGCACGACGGCCTACGACAAGACCACGAAGACCTTCTCCTACAAAAAATTCGTCTATCCGGTCATCCGCCTTGCGGAGCTCTATCTGAGTTATGCCGAAGCCGATTTCGAATACAACGGCAAGCTGAGCGCCCAGTCGCTCGAATACCTCAACAAGGTCCGCTCCCGATGCGGTCTGCCCGATTTCGAAGAGTCGTGGCAACTGGCAGGAGGCATGCCTACGGGCAGCAAGCTGCAACAGGTGCTGCACATGGAGCGTAACAACGAACTGATGTTCGAAGGACACCGCTACCGCGACATGCGCCGCTGGAAAGAGGCGGGCAAGTGCATGAATGCGACCTGGAAGGCCTGGAACGTATGGGGCAAGAACGCGACGGAGTACTACACGATCAAGGACTTCAAGGATTTCGACCGTCCCCGCAAGTTCGAGACGCCCCGGCACTACCTGCTGCCCTATCCCATCGAAGAGCTGCAAATCAACGAAAACCTGGTGCAGAATCCCGGTTGGTAGAGCCGTATAAACCGATAAACTTACGATGATGAAAAAAATCAGCATATTCCTGTTCGCAGCGGCGGCCCTGCTGGGTGCCGGCTGCGACGACAGCTCCGACACGGACAAGGTGATTCCCGTTTCGGCGATCGCACTCGACACGTCGCTGAGCGGCGGCATCTCGCTGGTCGTCGGCCAGACGGCCGACATCGCCGGCAAAGTGACGGTACGCCCCGAAAACGCTACGGACAAGACCGAGACCTACGAGTCGTCGGACCCGGAGACCGTTTCGGTCGATGACGCCGGCGTCGTGAAGGCCGTGAAGCCGGGCCTGGCGATGGTCACGATCAGCGTGGGCGGCAAGCACTCGCACTTCGAAGTGGAGGTCCGGGAGCAGCGGATTTCCGTCGAATCGGTCACGCTGCCTGCCGAACTGGCCGACGGCGTAACACTGAAACTCGGCGCGACGCTCGACATCGCCGGCAAGGCGACGATCACGATCTCCGTCGATGGCCAATCGGCCCAGTTCACCCTCACGGTCGAGAAGATCGCCGTGGAGTCGGTCACGCTGCCCGACGAGTGGAAAGACGGCTATACGATGCCCCTCAGCGGAACGCTGGAGCTTGCCGGAAAGACGGCAGTGCTTCCCGAGAACGCCTCGAACCGTGCCGAAAGCTACGATTCGTCGGACAAGGAGGTCGCCACGGTCAGCGCCGAGGGTGTCGTAACACCGCTGAAAGCCGGAAAAACGACGATCTCGATCACAATCGACGGAGTTTCGGCATCGTTCGAGCTGACCGTAGCCGCCGACGTACCGGTCGACCTCGAAAAGATCGAAATCAAGAACGGAGCCACGCCCATTCAAGGCTCGGCATCGGTCGCTCTCGGGGCGAACACAACCTTCGACCTGTATTCGCAGCTCCAGCTTACGCCCGCGAACCAGACCGAAGGGGTGAAATACGTCGCCTACGGTCCGGAAGAGATCGCCACGATCGACGAAAACGGCATCGTCACCTGCAAGGGCGTCGGTACGGTCACATTCGTCATCCTCGCCAAGAGCAACGAGAATAATGATTTCAAGACTGCCGGAGCCAAAAAGGCCTATTTCGCCGTCAACATCACCGATCCCCACGACCACGACCGCACGGGATGGACGGTTTC
>OGDN01005388.1_pt1 | contig 10009 bp, 9 predicted proteins | sample 1570271 | NCBI WGS metagenome assembly OGDN01 (sample SAMEA4384481, study PRJEB24528) | human gut metagenome | reverse complement strand
AGTGTCGATCGGTGCGGGTCTGATGATCACGTGGGGTAATTTCGATCTGTCGCGTTCGATGCTTCCCGTCGCGACGGGAAGTGCCACGGCAGCCGGAGGCCTTCAATTGGCAGCGAGCAAGTTGCAGGCACAGGTCGATCAGTTGGAGCAGTTGCCCTCGACGCCCGAGATCGCCGCTCAAATCGCCGCTTTGAACGGATATATCGGTCAGGCCAATGCCGGAGCCGGTTATTTCGCGGCGAATCATGCCGGCGAAGCGTTGGTGTCGGCACGGCTCGAAGGCTCGGCCGATGTGGCCGTAGGCGTCAATGCGGGCATCATGTGGGATATCAATTCCGAGTGGTCGCTGGGCATGTCGTGGCGTTCGCGCATGAATATGAAGGTGGGCAGCGGCCGTGCGGCGCTCAGCTACGTTTCGCCCGAGACGCAGCAATACCTTACGCTGCTCAACGCGCTGAGCACGATGGCCGGCGGCAGCGAAGTGATTCCCGGACTGGATCGGGGAACCTTCTCGGCCGAGCTGCCGCTGCCGACGACCGTGACGTGGGGCGTCAGCTTCCGCCCCGCACCCAAGTGGGAGTTCGCCGTCGATCTGCAATGGGTCGGCTGGTCGGCCTACGAGGCGCTCAACGTGGAGTTCAACGAGAAGGAGCTGGGCATCGACCCGATCTATTCGGTGAAGAACTACTCCAATACGCTCACGTTCCGGTTCGGCGGTCAGTACCGCGCCTGCGACTGGTTGACGGCGCGCATGGGTATGTACGTCGACGAAAGCCCCGTGAGCAGCGACTACCTCAATCCCGAAACGCCTTCGATGACGAAGGTCTCCTATACGGCCGGTCTGAGCTTCCGTCCCCGCAAGTACGTCTCGATCGACGTGGCCTACTGTTACGTTTCGTCGGCCGACCCCGAACGGACGGGTTCCTATCCGATTTACAGCTATCAGGACAACACGAAGCTCGAATCGATCTTTTCGGGCAATTACAAACTCCACGCCCACGTCCTTTCGTTCGGTGTGGGATTCAATTTCTGAGTCCGCCCGTTGTTTTTGCGGAAAAAACGCTATCTTTGCGGAGCCTGCCGTCCGACGGCCGGGCTCCGTTTTTTTTTCGGGGCTGCCCGCACTGCGGGGCGGGCTGCGAGGCTCCATAGTTCAAGGGATAGAACGAGGGTTTCCTAAACCCTAAATTCGCGTTCGAGTCGCGGTGGAGCTACAAATGCGGGGGGGGAGGGAGTTGTCCGGTTCCCCCGCTTTGCGTATTTTTGCTGCAAAATAAACAGAGAATCGGATGACCCGACTCGCTATTTTCGATCTCGATGGAACGCTGCTCAACACGATCGGCGATCTGGCCGTCAGTTGCAACGCCGTGCTGGCGCTGCGCGGACTGCCGCAGCACAGTTACGAGGACTACTGTCGTTTCGTAGGCAACGGCATCATGCGACTCGTGGAGCGCGCACTTCCCGAAGCACTGCGCACGCCCTACACGGTCGACGCCGTGCGACGCGATTTCGTGGCGTATTATCTCGCGCATATCGACGAACATACGCTCCCTTACGAGGGAATTCCCGAACTGCTGGCCGAGTTGCAGCGGCGGGGCGTGCGGCTGGCCGTCGCGTCGAACAAGTTCCAGGCCGGCACCGAGAAGCTCATCGGCCGCTATTTCCCCGACATCCGCTTCGACGTGGTTCTGGGACAGCGTCCCGACGTGCCGCTCAAACCCGATCCGGCGGTCGTCGGCGAAATACTGACTGCGACGGGCGTCGCCGCCGGCGAGGTGCTCTACGTGGGCGATTCGGGGGTGGACATGCAGACGGCCGCCGCCGCCGGCGTCCGTTCGGCGGGCGTCACGTGGGGGTTCCGCACGCGTGCCGAGTTGGAGCAGAGCGGCGCCCGGCACATCGTAGACCGCCCTGCGGAGTTGCTCGGACTGTTGTAATCTTTCCGGTCGGTTCTTCGGAGCCGGATTCATCGCTGGTTATCAATGGAAAACGGAATCTTCGAGAGATTCCGTTTTCCGTTTTGTGCGGGCGGCGTTACGATTGGCAGTATTTATGTACATCATCGATCGTGATGGTGTCGCCGCTGAGGATGATGAGCCGTTCGATTACGTTGCGCAGTTCGCGTACATTGCCGCTCCACCGCATCGCCGAGAGCGCCTCCATGGCGTCGGAGTCGATCGGCTTGGGCGGGATGCCGTAGAGGGACGATATTTCGTCGACGAAGTGCTGCGTCAGTTCGGGAACGTCGGAGGAGCGTTCGCGCAGGGGCGGGACGCGGATGACGATGACGCTGAGACGGTGGTAGAGGTCTTCGCGGAAATTCCCCTTGGCGATCTCCTCGCGCAGGTTCTTGTTGGTGGCTGCGATCACCCGTACGTCGACGTCGATGTCCTTGTCGCTTCCCACGCGGCAGATCTTGTTCTCTTGGAGGGCGCGCAGTACTTTGGCCTGGGCCGCGAGCGACATGTCGCCGATCTCGTCCATGAAGAGCGTACCGCCCGTGGCCTGTTCGAACTTGCCCTTGCGCTGTTTGATGGCCGAGGTGAAGGCGCCGCGTTCGTGGCCGAAGAGTTCGCTTTCGATCAGCTCCGAGGGAATGGCCGCGCAGTTGACTTCGACGAAGGGGCCCGAAGCCCGTCTGCTCTTGGCGTGGAGCCAGCGGGCGACCAGCTCCTTGCCGGTCCCGTTCTCACCGGTGATGAGGGTACGGGTATCGAAGGCTGCGATCCGTTCGACGACCTGCCGCACGTTGCCGATGGCGTTCGATGAGCCGATGATGGGCTGCACGGACGAGGCGCGCGTGCGCCGGGCGCGCCCCATCGCATGTGCGGACATGCGTTGTTTGGGGAGCGGCGTCTGTGTCGGAGCCTCCTCTTCCGAGTAACGCCGCAGCGTGTCGTAGAGACGGTTGATGTCGGAGGGGATTTGCAGGAAGTCCATCGCACCGTCGCGGAATGCGGTGACGGCGCGCTGAATCTGGTTGTCGCCCGCGCCCGCGAGTACGATAAAGGGAATTCCGAGCGGCGAAGCATTGCTGCTGTCGTCGGTGAGGACTACGTCGAAGGCCATTTGACGACACATTTCGGAAGCCTCCGATACGTCGTCCGTGGCTTCGATGGCATAACCTTCGTATGCGAGTCGTTCGCCGAGCGTCTTTCGCATACTTTTTGAATGGTCTAAAATTAAAACTTTTGTCATAAATATTCTGTTTTCTCTCGATTTTTGTTTACATTTGTAGCCAAATTAGTGAAAATTTTCAGGCGAGTCAAACTCCTGTAAGTTCGGTGCAAACGCTTGCGGAGAGCCTTTTTTACCATTAAAAATTCGATGTATTCGGTCCGAACGGAACAATGTTCCGGCTGCGGGACGGTCTGCGCGAATCAATTCCGTTATGAAAAAGAATTATAATTACACCCGCTGCAAACTTTTCCTGCCGGAGTACGGGCGCCATATCCACGAGATGGTCGCGTCGCTGCTCGAAATCGAAGACCGCCGCGAGCGGACGCGGCAGGCCAAGGCCGTCATCGCCGTGATGGGCAACCTGAACCCGCTGTTGCGCGATACGGCCGACTTCACGCACAAATTGTGGGATCACCTCTTTATCATGTCTGATTTTCAGTTGGATGTGGACTCTCCCTATCCGCGTCCCTCGCGTCAGGATCTGACGGTCGCACCGCGGAGGATGCCCTATTCGCAGCGGCGCATCCTGTTCAAGCATTACGGGAAATATGTGGGAGAGATGATCCGTTCGCTGGTCGGCAAAAGCAGTCCCGACGTGAGCCGGACGGTCGACAATCTGGCGCGTTACATGCGTGCCAAGAGCTACGAGTACAATCAGGAACACCCCAACAACGAGGTGATCATAAAAGATATAAGACAAATGTCCGGCGGGAACATTTCGATAGACGAAGCTGCTATCAATAATCTCCGAAGCGACTATAAACAACACTTTACGGCCCACCCCCAAAAAGGCCCCCAGCGCACCGGCGGACGTCCCGTGCAGAAAGGCCGTAACAATCCGCGTGCCCGTCAGGGCAATTATCAGCAGAATCACCAGGGGCAGCATCAGGGATACGTTAAAAACGGCCGTTCGTACAATTCGACCAAATAATTTTGCGTTATAAGGCAAAAAAGTTATATTTGTAGTTACGAAAATCCGGTTGCGGCAGGCGTATCCCGCCGGAAACGGGATAGGGAACGGTGCGATTCGGCCCGTCGTGTTGCGCGGACGGCCTCGTGCGGGATATTCCCGCGGACGGCGACGTTCCCGGTACGCGCGGTCCTTCCTTCGTTCGCCGAAACCGAATATAGTGTGTTTCCTGCGTTGGGAAGAGCGGCACGCTCTCCGCGCTGAATGAAAACGTGCGAAAAAATGGAGAAAAGCAAGATAGTGATGGGAATTCTGGCGGCGGCGACGCTCGGCGCCTGCCAGTCGTCCAAGGTGAAGATTTCGGGCCGCCTGGTCGGGGCCGACGCCCGGCAGGTCTACATCGAACAGCTTTCGGCGGGCGGCAAGGCCCCCCTGATCGATTCGGTGTCGCTCGACGACGCGGGCAACTACCGGTTCGAATTGAAGAACGTCCCCTCCACCCCGTCGCTTTACACGATCTCCTACAACGGCGAGAGCGTGCCCGTGCTGATCGAGGGCGGCGACCGCCTGACGATCAATTCGGCGGGCAGTTTCGCCCGCAACTATACGGTCGAGGGGAACGAGGAATCGTCGCTGCTGCGCGAATTCAACCTCGCCTATGTCGAGGGGGCCGAAAAGCTCAACGACATCGCCGCAGCCTATGCCCGCAACGGCCAGTCGGAGGAGGAGCTCAAACGCCTTGCCAAAGCCTATTCGGACGAATACCTGCGCATCAAGCGTGCGCAGCTCGCATTCATCGTCGAACACAAGGCGTCGATCGCGGCGGTCTATGCGCTTTCGCAGCGCCTGCCCGGCGATCGCTACCTCTTCAACGGGCAGGGCGACGCCGTCTACTACCGCACGGTGGCCGATGCGCTCGAAGAGCGCTATCCCCAGTCGCCCTATCTGGCGTCGCTCCATGCCGAGATTTCGCGCCTCGATGCGTTGCAGAACCTCTCGGCGACGGTCTCCGAAGCGGGTTTCCCCGATCTGGAAATCGCCGACATGTACGGCAAGAAGGTGCGGCTGTCGTCGCTCGAAGGCAATGTCGTGCTGATCGACTTCTGGTCGCCGTCGCTGGGTAACAGCAACGCGCTGAACGCCGACCTGAAACAACTTTACGAGAAATACCATGACAGCGGGTTCGAGGTCTACCAGGTGGCTGTCGAGACGTCGAAACCGATGTGGATCAATACGGTGCAGGAGCAGTCGCTGCCGTGGATTTCGGTCTGCGACCTGCGCGGCGAAGCATCGCCCGCGCTGACGATCTACAACGTCCGCAAACTGCCCGCCAACTACCTGATCGACCGCAAGGGCGACATCGTCGCCAAAGATCTCTACGGAACTTCGCTCGAACAGCAACTCGAAAAACTGTTGTAAGGGCGATGATCTACTTCGCCTCGGATATTCATCTGGGTGCCGGCGATCCGGCGACGGCGCGGTGCACCGAGCGTCGGTTCACGGCGTGGCTCGACGCCGTTTCCCGCGATGCCGAGGCGATCTACCTGCTCGGGGACCTGTTCGATTTCTGGTTCGAATACCGGCGGGTCGTGCCGCAGGGGTTCGTCCGCACGCTGGGCAAACTGGCCGAACTGACCGACCGCGGCGTGCGCGTGGGCTTCTTCACCGGCAACCACGACATGTGGGTGGGCGACTACCTGCACCGCGAATGCGGCGTGGAGATCCATACCGAGCCGCAGGTAGTGACGCTCGCCGGCAAGCGGCTCTTTCTGGCGCACGGCGACAATATCAACGTCGGCCACCTGCCGTGGCTCTGCTTCATGAATCGTGTTTTCCGGTCGCGGCCGCTGCGCTGGCTCTTTTCGTGGGGCGTGCATCCCGACTGGGCGGTGAAGTTCGGCCGCTGGTGGAGCGGTCGTTCGCGCAAGTCGCATGGCGGCGTCCGAACGGGGCGGGACCGAACCGTTGATCGCCTATGCCCGCGACCGGCAGCGGATCGATCCGGTAGACTACTATATCTTCGGCCACATGCACTACGCGCGCGACTATGCGGCCGACGGCCTGCGGGTCGTGCTGCTCGGGGCGTGGGACGCTCCGGCCTGTGCCGTGCTGGACGATGCCGGAAAGCTGGAACTCAAACGACTGTGACGTCATGAAACAATACCTCGATCTGCTGCGCAGGATTTGCGACGAAGGCGTCGTGCGGGGCGACCGCACGGGAACCGGCACGCGCAGCGTCTTCGGCCACCAGATGCGTTTCGACCTCGGCGAAGGATTCCCGCTGCTGACCACCAAGAAGGTCTTCCTGAAAGGGGTGATCCACGAGTTGCTCTGGTTTCTGCGGGGCGATACCAACATCCGCTATCTGGTCGAGAACGGCGTGCATATCTGGGACAACGACGCCTACCGCTATTACAACGAACTGTGCGTGCGCCACGGCGTGCTGCCCGTCGACCGCGAGACGTTCCTGTCGGCCGCGGGCGGGGAGTCGCCCGTCGAGGGCTACCGCTTTGGCGATCTCAACCACGTCTACGGCTGGCAGTGGCGCAGTTGGGGACGGCCCGACGGCAGTGCGATCGACCAGATCGCACGGGCCGTCGATACGATCCGCCGCAATCCCGAGTCGCGGCGAATCATCGTCTCGGCGTGGAATGTCGCCGAGGTCGACGACATGGCGCTGCCGCCCTGCCACGTGCTGTTCCAGTTCTATGTGGCCGACGGGCGGCTGTCGTGCCAGTTGTACCAGCGCAGTGCCGACACGTTTCTGGGCGTGCCGTTCAATATCGCTTCCTATGCCCTGCTGACGCTGATGATGGCGCAGGTGTGCGACCTTCGTCCGGGTGATTTCGTCCATACGCTGGGCGATACGCACCTCTACCTGAACCACATGGAGCAGGTGGCCGAGCAGTTGTCGCGCACGCCGCGCAAGTTGCCTTCGATGCGGCTCAACCCCGCCGTGCGGTCGATCTTCGATTTCCGTTACGAGGATTTTACGCTCGAAGGCTACGACCCGTGGCCGGCGATCAAGGCTCCCATGTCGTTCTGAGGCGCCGGAACGACCGTTAAAAGTTGAAACTGACATGATTTCGATTATCGTAGCCGTTGCCGAAAACGGCATCATCGGGGATAACAACCGATTGCTGTGGCACATATCCGAGGATCTGCGCCGATTCAAACGCATCACGACGGGGCATCCCGTGGTGATGGGCCGCAAGACGTGGGACTCGCTGGGCCGGCCGCTGCCGGGGAGGAAAAACGTCGTCGTCACGCGGCGGGAACTGTCGTTCGACGGTGCGCAGACGGTGCATTCGCTCGACGAGGCATACGCTCTCTTCCCGCCGGAGGAGGAGGTGTTCGTCATCGGCGGCGCGCAGATCTACGGCGAGGCGCTGCCTGCGGCCGACCGATTCTACCTCACGCGCGTGCACCGCGCCTACGAGGGCGATACACGCTTTCCGGAGTGGGACGCCGCCGAGTGGCGGCTCGTCGGGAGCGAGTCGTTCCCCTGCGGCGAACGGTACGAGTATCCCTTCACGTTCGAGACCTACGAACGGAAGCGGTAGGGAGAAGAGCCTTTTTCGTTAAGCCGGATTTGTTCGGACTCTGCCGAGGTGAGAAATGGACGAAAGAGATCAACCATTTCATTAAGCCTAGTGCAGAGCCGAACTTGGTTCGAGCTCTGCCGAAGCGGGAAATGGAAGAATGAAATTCAATCTTAAAACCGAATAAGATGAAAAAGTTGTTTTTGTTGCTTTTGGCGGGATGCCTGTGGTCGCTTGCGGCCGATGCGCAGCCCGTGATCGAAAAACAGGGCTCGAAGAAGGAGCCTTTCACGTTCGTACAGATCGCCGATCCGCAGCTGGGCTTCTGCGACAAGGGGCAGGACTGGCGGTGGACGGTCGACAATCTGAAAGTGACCGTCGCACGTGTCAACGAGCTTAAACCGGCCTTCGTGATCGTGACGGGCGACCTGATACACAACCATAAGAGCGCCGAGCAGGCCCGGGCCTACCGTGAGAACATCGCTCTGATCGATGCGTCGATCCCCGTGTTCCACATTCCGGGCAACCACGACATTCCCAAGTACGGGGCCGAAGCCCTGGCGCAGTACCTCGACGAATTCGGTTACGACCGCTTCTCGTTCTCCTACAACGGTTCTGCATTCATCGGGCTGAACAGCAATGCGATGGTCTGCGACAGCGAACGTGCGGCGGCCGATGCCCGCGCCCAGTTGGAGTGGTTCGGGAAGCAGTTGGAGCGCTACCGCAAGTGCAATCACATCTTCGTCTTCACGCATCACCCGCTCGTTCTGAGTCCCGACAGCCGGGTCACGCACAAATCGGCCTACGACGAACCTTTCCGCACGGAGTACGCCGCGCTGATGAAGAGATACGGCGTGCGTGCGGTCTTCGCCGGCCACACCCATATCACGGGGCTGACCGAGGTGGCCGGTATTCCGATGATTATCGCGGGAGCGTCGAGCTATCCGCTCTACGGGGCCTCGACGGGCATCAACGTGGTCGATGTCACGCCGACCGGTTTTAGCAGCGAGTTCGTCGCCAACGATCCTGCCGATGGGAATATCCGGTTGCACTGACGGCGGCAGCGGAGCGGTAGTCCGTTCTGCGGGCAGGAAACGGCATCGGGGCGTTCGAACAATCTCGAACGCCCCGATGCCGTTTTTCGTCCGTTTCAGTCTGCGACGGGTTGCAGAATGTTCCAGTCGGGGATGCCGATGACGGAGAGGAAAGGCGCGAAGGCCTCCTCCTCGCGGTCGGTGCCCGCGTCGCGGTAGGTCTCCCAGATCGGTTTCTTGCCGCCGGGGTCTTCGGCGTCGTCGGGATAGCGGCGCAGGCCGATGCGCAGCGTCCCCTCGTTGCGGTGGTCGAACCAGTTGTGCCACTGGATGCCGTCGATGCCGGGCAGGGCGGCGATTTTCTTCCAGCCGTAGGCGAAGCCCGCACACTGGTTGCGCAGATCGGCTTCGGCGTAGGTGGGGGAGTTGGTTCCCGCTTCGGAGAGCCATACCGAGCGGCGCGTCGTGCCGCGGAAGAGGTTGGCCGGCGTCAGGGCCCATTTGCTGAGCACTTCGAGATTTTTGAGCGTGACGAAGGGGGTGTTCATCGCGAAAGTCGCATTCGGTTCGCGCCACGTACAGGGGTCGGAGATCGTCTCGGGGTAACTGTGGCAGGCGAGCGCCCAGCGGAAGTCGCCTTCCGCGCGACTGAAATCGCCGAGCAGCCCGACCATGTCGCGCACGGGATACCAGCCCGGGTTCGAAGCGCGGCTCCACGAATGGGAGAACGAGGCGAAGAATTCGGCGTTGGCGTCGTACTGGCGGACGATCGAGGCGCACAGGCGCATCGATTTGACGTAGGCGTTCGTATAGGTCGTAACGAGCTTGTCGTCGCCCATGTTGGTCCAGTCGACGCCGCCGTCGACTTCGTTGTGGACGATCCAGTGCGCGATGCGGCCGTAGGCGTCGTCCTCGCGGCAGTAGCGCTGCGCGAGGAAATCGATCATCGCCGCGTAGGCGCGCACGGCCTTGGGGGTGGTCATGTTGGGTATGGTGTAGGTTCCCCGCGTGTAGTCGGGGTGTTGCAGCAGGGCGCCGAGTTCGGCGTCGCGCGCCTCTGCGGCGGGATCGACCAGCAGGATCGCCGCGACGGTAATGTCGCGTGCGGCGGTTTCGCGGAGCGTGGCGTCGAGCGCATCGAGCTTTTCGGTGTCGAAATAGTAGGTTTCGCCGCAGTAGGCGTGTTCGACCATGCCGGCCTTTGCGGGCGACAGGTACATGAATTGCAACGGACTGACGTTGACCGTGGCGCTGGTGATGCCCAGGTCGTCCAGATCGCTCGTGTAGTCGCCGGCGTAGAATCCGCCCAGTCCCTTCTTCGACCGCATCGGTACGGGCGGCAG
>OGDN01005381.1_pt1 | contig 10030 bp, 8 predicted proteins | sample 1570271 | NCBI WGS metagenome assembly OGDN01 (sample SAMEA4384481, study PRJEB24528) | human gut metagenome | reverse complement strand
TTCGAACCTGCGACCTGCTGATCCGTAGTCAGCTGCTCTAATCCGCTGGGCTACTGGCGCATGTTGTCTTTCAGACAACTCGATATATAATACACGCCGTTCAGCTGAATGCAACTCGGCGTGTTGCGGCGAGTCGCACCATCCCGACCACTACCGCAACGGCGTATTTACTGGCCTCACGCCTCGTGTGTACGGACTCGGTCAAGCAAAACCGACTGCGCAACTTTGAGACGTCCCTGCGGCACATCCACGGCTTCGCGCAGGAGTTTGGGCGTGCTGGAACCCTCTACGGACGCCTTGTCCACAATCACCTGCCTCACATCATCCAAACTCGGCAACTGGAACATCGTGTCCTGCAACGTACGTTCGATAATCGAACGCAAACCGCGTGCGCCGGTCCCCTGCTTGATAGCGATATCAGCAATCGCCCGAATGGCCTGTTCTGTGAATTGCAGATCGACGCCGTCGACGGCGAACAGTTTACGGTACTGCTTGATCAGCGCGTTGGCTGGCTGGGTGAGAATCGCCGTCAGATCGTCTACGGTAAGTTCCTTCAGCACACTGGTGACCGGCAAACGTCCGATGAACTCAGGCAACAGTCCGAACTCGGCCAGATCATCGGCATTGACCTGTTCGAGCAATTCCTCGTCTTTCATGTCGGCGTCGTGCCAATTCGCGCCGAAGCCGGTCTCTCGACGGCCTAATCGCTTGCGAACAATGTCCGTCAGCCCCACGAACGCACCGCCGCAGATGAATAGGATGCCGCGTGTGTCCATCTGCGCAACGTCCTGCTCCTTATGCTTGCGCGTGCCCTCCAACGGCACGGAGGCGATGGTTCCTTCCAAGATCTTCAGCAACGCCTGCTGAACGCCCTCACCGGACACGTCACGGGTGATGGAGGTGTTCTCACCGGATTTGCGGGCGATCTTATCGATTTCGTCAATGTAGATGATGCCGTGCTGGGCTCGGCTTACGTCGCCATCCGCAGCTTGGAGAAGACGTTGGAGCACGGTTTCCACATCGTCGCCTACATAGCCGGCCTCGGTCAGGGTGGTGGCGTCGGTGATGACGAACGGCACGTTCATTACGCGGGCCAACGCCTGCGCAAGATAGGTTTTGCCCACGCCGGTGGGGCCGAGCAACAGAATGTTTGACTTGGCGACCTCGACGTCAGCCAAAGGGTCATTGCTGCGGCGGGCAGCACGCGTCTGGGCGGGAGCGGATTGCTTGGCTTGTTTGCCGGTCTGGCCACCGTGCCCGTTATTCCCGTCAAGCTGCTCAGCGGACTCCTGAAGCTCCATATTAACGCGTTTGTAATGATTGTATACGGCCACGGACAATGCGCGCTTGGCGTTCTCCTGACCGATGACGTAGCGGTTGAGATAATCGAAGATCTGAGCGGGCTTGGGCAGGCTCAGCGAATTGACCTCGGCATCTTTGACACGCTCCTCGGAGATGATGTCCACGCACAGGGCGATGCATTCATCGCAGATGGAGGCGTTGGGACCGGCCACCAGTTTTCGTACCTGATGTTCGGTTTTGCCGCAGAACGTGCAACGGGGTACGTCCTCGTTGTAGCTCACCACACGTCCCATGATTCTCCTTTGCCGACTGCGCCGCACCGTCGAACCGCCACGCTGCGCATTATCATTGTCATCCTTGAAATACAATACCCCCGGTCGTTGCCGACCGAGGGTATTGCAATGTCCGGAAGTTTTACTGGCGGTGTTCCAACACCTCGTCCACGATGCCGTATTCCTTGGCTTCAGGAGCGGTCAGGAAAGTGTCCACTTCGATGTCGCGGCGAATCTTCTCGACGTCCTGGCCGGTGTGCTTGGCGAGGGTCTCCTCCAGCCATTCGCGCATACGCAGCATTTCCTTGGCCTGAATCTCGATCTCCGTGGCCTTGCCGAAGCCCTGGTCGATGGCCGGCTGGTGAATGAGCACACGGGCGTTCGGCAGCATCAGGCGCTTGCCCTTGGTGCCGGAGGCCAGCAGAATGGCGGCGGCGGAGGCGGCCTGGCCGAGGCACACGGTCTGCACGTCGGGCTTGATGTACTGCATGGTGTCGTAGATGGCGGTCATGGCCGTCATCGAACCGCCGGGTGAGTTGATGTACATCATCACGTCACGGTTCGGATCTTGGGATTCGAGGACCAGCAGCTGGGCCATCACGTCGTCGGCGGAGGCGTCGTCCACCTGCACGCCGAGGAAGATGATGCGATCCTCGAACAGGCGAGAGTAGGCGTCCTGGGTCTTCATGCCATACGGGGTCTTCTCCACGAACTGCGGCATGATGTAACGGTTGGTCGGCGCGGGCTGGACTGCGCGGGCGGAGGCCGGCATGAAACCGGCTACGCCCTGACGGCCGGCCAAGCGGTCGGCACGGGCGGCGAACTTTGCTTCTTCACTTGCCATGAGTCTCACTCCCCCTGCTGGTTGTTGCCGATGGTGTCCGGCGTGGTCACGAGCTTGTCCACGAAGCCATAGTCGAGGGCTTCCTGGGCGGTGAACCAGTGGTCGTATTCGTTGTCGCGGTAGATTTCCTCGAGGGTGTGGCCGGTCTGCTCAGCGGTCAGCTCGCTCATGGTCTTCTTCATGTCCATGATGAGCTCGGCGTTGATGCGCACGTCAGTGGCGGTGCCGCCGATGCCGCCGGAAGGCTGGTGCATGAGCACACGGGCGTGCGAGGTCAGGTAACGCTTGCCCTTGGTACCGGAGCTCAGCAGGAACTGGCCCATGGAAGCACACATGCCCAGGCCCACGGTCGCCACGTCAGGCTCGATGAGCTGCATGGTGTCGTAGATGGCCATGCCGGCGGTGATGGAGCCGCCCGGCGAGTTGATGTACAGCCAGATGTCCTTCTTCGGGTCTTCGGCGGCCAGCATCAGCAGCTGAGCGCAGATGCGGTTGGCCATATCGTCCTTGACCTCTTCACCCATCCAGATGATGCGGTCTTTGAGCAGACGGTTGAAAATCGGGTCGACGGGGCCGGCCGGGACGTCATCGCCCGCCATGACCGGCAAGGTCGCAAAGGTATTGCTCACCTTGATTCTCCTTCTAATTACTCGAACATTGTTCAGACTACCGCCTTGAAGCGACTGAAGGCGGCTTTTCGCGTGCTTTTTGGCGGGTAGCGTAGGGATTTCGGTTTATTCCAAGGTATCGAGGACGTCGTCAATGAGGAGGCGCGTCTGGGAGGCGGCATCGTCGCCCAGACGCGGGAAGCGACGGGCGGCATTGGCGGGGCTGGCACCGGCGGCTCGCGCTACGTTGGACTTGCTGGCACCATGGGCCACGGCTTTTTCCGCGAGCCGATCGACCAGTGAATCGGCGACTTGGCGCATCTGTTCGGCCACCCATAATTGGGCCATATCCGCAGGTAAGTCGTAGTCTTCGGCCACATCGCTGGCTGCCTCCTGAATGGCGGCCCATAACACCATGAATGGCTTTCGATAGTAGTCAATCTGCTCAGTGAGCGGCTCAGCGGCAAGCAATTCAAGTGCCGAGCGAATTTCTGTATTTTCTGACATAGCTTTCTTTACCTCGGCTCCCCTCTCTGAGGGGAGCTGTCGCCATAGGCGGCTGAGGGGAGTTTCGACCGGGGCAGCTCCCCTCAGAGAGGGGAGCCAGAATATATGTATTTACTTACGACTCAGCAACCACTTTGATATCAGTGACGACGTGGCCACGGCCATGCCGACCGGCACAAAGAAGGTAATCGGCGCTTCAGAGAGCTCCATCACCAAGCACATGGCCATAAGCGGTGCCTGTTGTGAGGCCGAAAGCACCGAAGCCGCACCGATCAAGGCACACGCGGTTACCGAATCGGTCGGAAACATCAGTATCCATACGAGGCCGAGCATCGCACCCAGCGTGGAACCTAATGCGATGCCGGGCTGCAGCACACCGCCCGACGCACCGGAGCGAATGGTCATCAGCGTCACCAGCGCTTTGGCAACAAAGGTGAGTGCCAACACACCCAGCAACATCCAGATATTGGACTGGGACAGCGGGAAACCGGCGTTCATCACGGATCCAGAAGGGCCGCTCCCACCCTGAAGCATGGCCCAGAACGATGCCATTCCAGAGCCCGCTCCCCCGCCAGAGGCCGAATCGGATACATTACCGCCGCCCGTCAGCAAGTTCCATGGAGAGGCGGCCGCTGAAGATGCCGACTGCATGGCACCAGCAGTGCCGGCGGTTTCAGGAATGAATGTGCTGAATCCAAGTTGCGCTGCGGCACGGCCGTTGCCCATCACCTGCGGCACAACAGTCGCCACCAAACCGGTGATGAGACCAGCCAGCGGCATCTGCCACAGAATAGCCTTACCGGTTGGCTTGTGCGCTTCCGCCCATTGCGAACCTTTTCGGAACAATGCGCCGCCCACTCCACATGCCGCACCGCAGATCAGAGCGAACACCATTAACGTTGGCGTGGATTCCGGTTGCATGGCGGTAATGTCGTAGAACAGGTGATGCCCTTTGATCGCAACCGCCACGAATGCGGCAATGGCAGACATGCCCAGTCCAAACGCAACTTTTTCGATTGTCACATCTACCAACAGGATTTCGACGGCGAAGAACATGCCGGCCAGTGGCGCGTCATAGACGCCTCCTAGACCAGCACCGGCAGCCACTGCCACCACCATGCGCCGGTCGATGCCGTCAACGCCCTCGATATGGAACAGGTCGCAGAAACGTTGCGCGAGCATGGCGCCGAGTTCGCGTGGGGCGACTTCTCGGCCGATCGAGGCACCGGAGCCGACGATGAAAATCTGCAATACCACATGCGCAATGGTTTGCCAGAAAGGCATTCGCTTTCCCGCCACGGCCTTCTTGACTGAGGGCACCGCAGTCGTTTTGTGTCGCATCAGATACCAGATAATGCCTGCGATGCTGAGTCCCACGGTCACCGATATCGCACGGCGTGCAGCGGGCACGCCGAATGGACCAGGCAATTCTGGGCCTTCGATGTAGCCGAGCAGCACATGTTCAACGCCGTAGAGCAACAGGGTCAGCAGACCTGCTCCCACACCGATGAGCACGCCGAGCACAATGGTCGCCGCAGCGAGCCAACCAAGGCGTTTGATAGTAACCGTTGGCTGCATGTCAACCTCCGCACCCTATGCAACGAGTATGCCTTGGGAACTCCCCTCAGTCTCGCTACGCTCGACAGCTCCCCCTCAAAGAGGGGAGCCAAAGAAACAGTCCTTTTGCCAGAATAGGAAGAGCCCGGAACCATGAAACACGATTCCGGGCTCAAACAATCATGCTAACGCGATGAGGCTATGCTCACTCAGCATCCTTGGCGTCATCCTTGGCGGACAGTTCGTCGGCCACGGCGGCAGCAGCGGAAGCGGCCTCGACGGACTCGGACTCTTCGTCCTCAGCGGCCTCGCCCAGGAAGGCGGAGAGGTCCACAACCTCGCCATCAGCGGTGAACTTGACGGCGCGCATGCCGGCGAGCAGGCCCTTGGAACGGCCGACTTCCTGCACAGCGGAGCCAAGCTGGCCATTCTTGATGATGGCCTGGATGAAGTTGTTCGGATCCATGCCGTACTGCTGGGCGATGGAAGCGAGGAAATTGAACACGTCGGACTGGGACACCTGAACGTCCAGCTTCTCGGCCAGAGCGTCGAGCACCATCTGATCGCGCAGATCCTTCTCCACGGTCTCCTCGGCCTGAGCCTTCTGCTCCTTGGTGGCCTTCTCCGGGTCCGGGGTCATGCCCTTGAGCTGCTCTTCGACCATGTTGGCCTTGACGCCCTTCGGCACCGGGATCTCGAGGCCTTCCTGCAGCTTGGCGATGAAGGCATCGCGAGCCTCGGTGGCCTGACGACCTTCGGCGTCCTGAGCGGCAGCCTTGCGGATGTCAGCCTTGAGCTCGTCCAGAGTGTCGAACTCGGAAGCTTCGGAAGCGAACTCATCGTTCAGCTCCGGCAGTTCCTCAGCCTTGACGGAGTTGACCTTGACCTTCACGGTGGCCTTCTGGCCCTCGTGCTCGCCGGCTTCCAGCGTGCCTTCGAAGGTGGTCTCCTCGCCGGCGGACAGGCCGTCAAGGGCCTCGTCCAGACCGTCGAGCATGGTGTTGGAGCCGAGCTCGTAGCTCACGCCTTCCTGGGAGTCGACGGTCTCGCCGTCAATCTCAGCAGTCAGGTCGATGTTGGCGAAGTCGCCCTTGGCGGCCGGGCGGTCCACGCCGACCAAGGTGCCGAAGCGCTGACGCAAGGTCTCGAGGCGCTTGTCGACGTCCTCATCCTTGACTTCCGGCTTGGAGATGGCGATCTCAAGACCGTCGATTTCCGGCAGTTCGATGTCAGGACGACGCTCGACGGTGGCGGTGAACTTCAGCTTGGTCTCGTCGTTGGCGGACTGCGGAACATCCTGCACGTCGAACTCCGGCTGAGCCATCGGACGAATCTTCTTCTCATCCAGGGCCTTGGAGTACAGCTCCGGGACCGCGTCGTTCACGGCCTCACCGGCGACGGCGGCGAAACCGATGCGCTGGTCGATGATCTTGCCGGGCACGTGGCCCTTACGGAAGCCGGGAACGTTCACCTGCTTGGCGATTTCCTTACGGGCCGCATCCAGATACGGGTTGAGCTCTTCCGGTTCAACAGTGACGGTGAGCTTCACCTTGGTGGGCTCGAGGTTACGAACGCTGATCTTCACGCTAATGACTCCTCAAAAGTCGTTATTTCTTACAGTTCTGCCGTAAGGCAACCTCTACATGATAACGCCACTTACGGACGGTGCAATGAGTTTCACTTGCCAGTTCCTTGCGCCCTGCTCGATCAGGAACGTCTCGACGTCCACTTCCACCGGGTCTTCCACCCAGCACAGGTTGCGTAGGATCTGTGGCTTGATGATCATCTCGGCCGGCGTGCGGGTGTCTTCGGCGATGCGGTTGATCACACGCCGCACCCGTTGCAGACGGTCATAACGCTCCGGATGGCGCTGTTGCCACAGCCGCATGGATCGGGGCGCGTTCATCACACCGTTTTCGTCCTGTTCGGGGGCGGGCATGGTAGGCCATTGGGTGGGCTTCAGGGCTATGGCTCGATCGATGGCCTGCTTCCAGACCTTCGGTTTGACCGCACGCTGAATCGGCGCGTACCGCTCGAACATTTTGTCCTGCTCGGTGCCGGTATGGATGCGCACACGCTCGTTCAGGGATCGGAGCGCGCGGAATTGGGCAGCATTGTGCGGCTTGTTGGTCGCCGCCTCGATGATTGATGAATCGGCCAATAACAGGCTGGGCGCAATATCGTATTGCCGGGCGAGTCGGTCGCGCTCCTCCCATAGGGATTTGGCGATGGCCAAGCCCCTTGGATCACGACTCAGCTGGGTGATGCGCGAGATACGCAGCCAAGGAATCGGATGCGGTTTGCGCGGGGCAAGGCCCGCAACCAAAGCGTGAGAAAACTCTTCAGCGGCCCACTCGTCCTTGCCTGCGGCTTTCAGGTCACGACGCATCATGGTTTCAAGTTCGATAAGCACCTCCACGTCGAGCGCCGCATAGTTGCGCCAGTCGCGCGGCAGCGGACGGTAGGACCAATCGGCGGCGGAATGCTCTTTGGCTAGCGTGATGCCGAGGTAGTGTTCGGTGACGGCGGCCAGACCAAAGCGGTGCAGGCCGAGCAATCGCGCCGCTATTTCCGTGTCGAACAGGGCTTTGGGTTTGAGCCCGATTTCGGCGAATCCGGGCAAGTCCATCAGAGAATCATGCAGAATCCACGTGGCGTCGCCCACGGCGTCATTGAATTCATTCCAATCAGCTCCGGCCCGGGTCAGGGCGACGGGATCAAGCAAGGCGATGCCTGCACCCTCACGTTTGAACTGAATCAGCCAATCCTCGTGTCCATAGCGGAAGCCGGACGCCCGTTCGGCGTCGGCGGCCAGCGAGCCCGTCGCCTCGGCCATCGCATCGCAGACACGATGATAGCCGTCCAGCGTCGAAGTGACATCGGGTACTCCGCCGCGAGGCTCTTTCAGCAGTCGGGGTTCGGTGTCACGGACGTCACTCAACTGGCGTCATCCTCCTCAAAACGGATGGTGGATCTGATGAATGCGGCCCACGAGCGGACTTGTGCGCCGGCGTCCATAGTACCGTCCGGCCCGGTCCCGTCAAGCGGGGTCCATGAGACGCGAATCTCACACCCGGCGCTGGTGGAGCCGGCCATCGAGCCAAAAGCCGTGTTTTGGGTCACGGTGACTGTGCCGGATACCGAATCCGGCTCGATGCCGTCGAAATAGTCGCACATGTCATCCCAGTACATGCCGGGGGTCAGAGAATCGTTTTCGGCGGTTTCCAGCGGCAGTCGCGCGAACGCCACGCAACGCCAGTTGGAATCCCAGTCAATGCGCAGCTCATGAGCATAAAGCATCATGATCCAGCCTGTGGCGATTCGTGATTCGGCATCGCTGCCAAGACCGGCGGAAAAGGCATCGCCGAGGGCACGCTCTCCCGCTTCGAATTCCACGCCGATACCATAATCGGCCAAGGTGGAAGGCACGGGAATCTCCCGATAGCGCACGTCATGGATGCGCTTCATGGTGCTGACGGATTCGACGGCTGCCCATACTTCATCCGGCACACCCTGAGGGCGCACGGGGCGTCCGTCGTTGGACTCTCCCGTAGGAAATGCGTAGATGTCGGCCATATCTCTAGGGTATGGGCGAACGGGCCGAATCGTGGTATTTACGCGCGGTTCGGCCCTGCAATTTAATACACGGTGAAGCCGTGGTCCTTGAACTGGTTGGTCACCCGTTCGCGGGTGGCGGCGTTGGGTCCCTTCTGGTTCTCCAGCGGGTATGGGATGCGCAGTTCGTGCCACTTCGGGCGGCCAAGCTGGTGGAATCCCAGCACGTCGATGTGTTCGACGGCATCACCGAAGGACTCGCAGATCTTCGCCACGTTTTCGACGTTCTCTTCGGAGTCGGTCAGGCCCGGCACGAGCACAAATCGCACCCAGATCTTCTTGCCGGCCTTGGCCAGTCGCTGGCCAAAATCGATGGTGGGCTGCAAGGTGCCGCCGGTGACCTTGTGATAGGTCTCCTCGTCGCCGGATTTGACGTCGAGCAGACACAGGTCGATGTCCTCGAGCATCTCGTCGGTGTAATTCGTGTTGAGGAAGCCGGACGTATCGAGGCAGGTGTGCACGCCCATCTCCTTGGCGGCATGGAACACACGCGAGACGAAGGCGGGCTGCATCATGGATTCGCCGCCGGAGAAGGTGATACCGCCATGCGTGGCCTTGAACAGGTCCTTGTAACGATCGACCTTCTTGATCATGGCGTCAAGGTAGACGGGCTTGCCGTCGCGCATCTTCCAAGTGTCCGGGTTCTGGCAGTACTGGCAGCGCAGCGGGCAGCCGGACATGAACACGGTCATGCGGGTGCCCGGTCCATCCACGGAGGTGTTGATGTCCCAAGAGTGGACGAAGCCGATATCACCGGATTTCAGGGCGGAAAGGCGGTCACGTCGGTCGAGTCCGATTGGGGATTCAAAGCCGGAAAGGCCACCCATCAAAGTCTGCGAGGCATAGGTCTTCGATTCCTTGAGCATATGCCTGGTCGTGGTGCGGAACGTGGGTGTTGCGGGCATCGTTGTCCTCCTGTTCCAAATGATGCGAAAGTCTGTGGGAAATAAGGAAGGGGTGGAGCCGTGCCCCACCCCTTCAGTTAGTCATTGCCGCGGTTCGCGGGGTTGGTCATCAGTCGACGACGGCACCCTGGTGGAAGGTACGGGAGATGACGTCGAGCTGCTGCTCCTTGGTGAGCTTGACGAAGTTCACCGCGTAGCCGGAGACACGCACGGTCAGGTGCGGGTACTTTTCGGGGTGCTCGACGGCGTCCTCCATGGTCTCCTTGCGCAGAACGTTGATGTTCGCGTGGTAGAGGCCGTGGCCGTTGCCGGCGTCCAGGATGCCGACCAGGTTGCCGATGCGCTCGTCCTCGTCGCGGCCCAGGCCATCAGGGGTGATGGTGTTGGTCAGCGAGATGCCGTCAAGAGCGTCGTTGTAGT
>OGDN01005376.1_pt1 | contig 10039 bp, 7 predicted proteins | sample 1570271 | NCBI WGS metagenome assembly OGDN01 (sample SAMEA4384481, study PRJEB24528) | human gut metagenome | reverse complement strand
CCCACACTGCGGAAAAACACTGCCGAACCTGTCGAACAAACATTGAAGCAAAACAGGTCGCCTTGGAATGGCTCGCATCCAAGAACAACCTGCGCGGTCGTAGCTATCTTCGATATGAGAACGACATGACCCGGTACGTGCTTCCTAAGTGGGGGGATCGCCCGATCGGTAGTATCCAAGAATCGGAAGTCAGCGAATGGGTACATGAGCTTCAATCAGGAACAGCCCCGCACGAGTTCAAGCGTAAGACGACCATGCAGCCGATGAAGCGGCGGACAATCAAAGGCGTAGTGAAGGATGCCTTCGGCGGTGTGATGGCCTATGCGTCTTCGCCTAAACGGCGATGGATACTGTCTAACCCCGCTGCCGACGTCGAACTTCCCCAAGATGCCGAAACCGACGATCGGGTGTTCCTCTCTCATCAGCAGGTGGCGGATATCGCTGAGGCCGCAGCGCAAGTTGACGTCAAAAACCCGATGGTCTCCAAGCTGCTCATCCTCTTCCTCGCATATACAGGCCTGCGGGCCAACGAAGCCTTGGCTCTTCGCATCGGCGACCTTGACTTCACAAGGATGCGTATATCGGTAACGAAGACGATCACTGCTGACAGGCAGGGGCGCGAAATCGAAGGCAAACCAAAGAGCGGGCGCAACCGTATCGTGCCCATCCCAGGTTTCCTGACTGCCGATCTCGAACAGGTCTGTGACGGTCGCACCGATGACGACTATCTATTCACTGCGCTCCACGGTGGGATGATCCACTTGAACACATGGCGGACACGCGTATGGTACCCAGCCAAAGAAGGGGCGGGCTATGGCGACGTGAAGGGGCTGAGAATCCATAGCTTGAGACACACGTATGCCTCGTTCGCCATCGGCGCAGGTTGCGACGTGAAAACGCTTCAGAGCATCATGGGACACGCCTCGGCTACCGAGACGCTGAACACCTATGCCGAGCTGTGGCCTGATCGTATTGACGAGGTGGCGGCCGTCATGGAGGCCAAGTACCAGCAGTGGGAAGCTCAGCGGCGAGAGTAGTAGGTACTAACGGCCTGTCAGGTACTTTAGTCATGTCTACCAGTGTCTACTGTTTGGTGCTTAGGCAAAAAGAGATATTCCCTTGAAATCGTTGAGATTCCAAGGGAATGAAGGTGGAGCTAGCCGGGTTCGAACCGGCGACCCTCTGCTTGCAAAGCAGATGCGCTACCAGCTGCGCTATAGCCCCATAGGTGAAAAAAGCGGCTGTGCCGCTTCCTTACCATCTACGTGGGCCCGGGAGGACTTGAACCTCCGACCTCATCCTTATCAGGGATGCGCTCTAACCACCTGAGCTACGGGCCCAACTTGCTGTGTCTTGAACACAACGAATTGAAATGATACTTGAATCACAGGGAAAGTCAAGTGCCGCCGTGTCATCGGCGTGTCGTGGCATAATGCAGGCATGACATATGGGCAGCGCAACGGCGGTAACGGCCGCAACGGCAGGAGAGTGGGGCATCGCAACCGCAATCGCGTGATTTCCGAAACGACGGCGAGCATCGCCGGCATGCGGGTGGCCATCGTGCGCAAACCCATCAAAAACATGTACCTGCGCATCAAACCGCCGAACGCAGATATCGTTATCTCCGCGCCGCAACGAATGTCGCAAAGCGCTATCGAACGGTTTGTAACGGAACGCAAGCCGTGGATCGAACGGGCGCAACGCAGCATGCGGCAGGCCAGAGACGCGCAACTCAACGCGCAGCGTGCGCAAAACGGCAATATTGGCGATACTGGCGCTTCCGCCAACCCGCCCGCTTTCGTATGGACGGACGAGGCCAAGGCGCGGGCGCAACGCAACATCGAATCGCAATTGCCTGTGTTGCTTGCCAAATGGGGCCCGATCGTTGGCCGTACGCCGACGCATATCACGTTGCGTCTGATGAGTTCGCGTTGGGGATCGTGCACGCCGAAGACCGGACGTATCCGACTTAACCTGCAGCTTGGTTTAATGGCCCCTAGATTCCTCGAATACGTGCTGGTGCATGAGATGACCCACCTGTGGGAGAACGGCCACGGAGAGGGCTTTCAAAGGCGTATGAGCGCCTATCTGCCGCAATGGAGGCAGTTGCGCCGCGACATCAACCGGCAGGTGGTGCTGTAAAAGGCCGCTCGGGTTACTTGCCGTCCGCCGCGGAATCGCCAGCCGCGGAACCGTCCTCATCGGCGGTGTGCCGACGCACTTCCAGCGTCTCGATACGACGGCCGTCCACTTCGGTGACGACCATGTCATAACCGTCATCGGACGACAGCACGTCGCCCACTTCGCCCATCTTGCCGGTGTGCGCCAGGAAATAGCCGGCCACCGTCTCGTACGGGCCGTCTTCCAGCTCGATGCCGGTCAAATCCGCGAAATCCTCGATCGTCATGCCGCCTTCGATGGTGGCCACGCCATTGACGAAAGCGGCGCGTTCTGTGCGTTCACCGCCCTTTTCCTCCGGCAGGTCGTATTCGTCGCGGATGTCGCCGACCAATTCCTCGGTCATGTCTTCCAACGTGACGATGCCGTCGGTGCCGCCGTATTCGTCGATTACCACGGCCAGGTGAATGCCTCGTTTGCGCAGCAGCTCAAGGCTTGGCAGCAGCTTCGACGTGCCCGGCAGGGAAATGCCCTCACGCGTCACGTCGGCAACGGTTCTCGCCTTCGGATCGCGGATGTCAAGCAGGTCGCGCACATGCACGAAGCCGAGCACGTCATCGAAATCCTTGCCGGTGACGGGGTAACGCGAATACGGCATTTCACGCACGTACGCGGCGGCTTCCGCAATCGGCATGGAGCCGTCCAGGAACGCGACGTCGGCACGAGGACGCATGACCTCCGCCACGATGGTTTCGGATGCGTCGAACACGTCGTCGAGGATGGTGCGCTCGTCCTTGCTGAGGTTGGTGTTGGTGTTGACGAGCACGCGCAGCTCGTCGTCGGACACCTCGCTGTCGGTTTCGTTCGGATCGAAGCCGAGCAGCCGCACGATGCCGTTCGTGTTCTTGCCGATCAGCCAGATGATCGGCTTGCACACTTTGGCGAACACATGGATGGCCGGCACCACGGCACGCGCGATCTGCTCGTTGCGTTGCATGGCGATACGCTTCGGCACCAGTTCGGAAATGACGATAGAGCAATACGAGATGATCAGTGTCAACGCGATGGTGGTCAGGGGAGCGGCGACGTTATGCGGCACACCCCAGTCTTCGATGACCGGCACGATATACGGGGCGATTGAGGATTCGCCGAACGACGCGGACAGGAAGCCGCACAGCGTCACGCCGATCTGCACGGTGGACAGGAACGTGTTCGGGTCGCGTGCGATCTGCGCCACACGCTTGCCGCGCGCATCCTCCTGTTCCATCTGGTCGATCTGCGATCCGCGCAGGCTGACCAGCGCCAGTTCGGTGCCGGCGAACACGGAACCGAGCAGCAGGAAAATGAAAATCAGAAGGATGTTCAAACCAAGCGACATGATTCCAATCTAAAGCAACGGCATGTCAAAACAGCGCGACGCAACGGATCCGGAAGCCGTCTTTTTCCGGAAAATCGTCAGAAGCTCAGCACTTCCACCTTGCCGGAATCGAGCTGGTAGCGTGCGCCCGTGATCATCAGCCGATCCTCGGCCAGCGCGCGCTGGATCACTTCGGAACGTTCCACCAGCTGTTCGATGGTGCGTGCGATGTGCACGCGCTCGAAATCCTCCGTCGATTCCAGCTCCGACTCGTGCGCCTGCCAGATCGAAAAACCGACGGTGCGCAGCATCAGCGATTTCGCGTTCAGAATACGTTCGTCAAGGTCGGCAACGCTGTCAGCGGCCATCAGCGAATCCTCTGCGTCGGCGGTCAACTCGTGCAACAACGCCTCGTATTCCTTGCATGCCTGCTTGATCGCGCCGCAATTCTGATGGCCGAGCACCACCAAAAGGCGCACGCCGAGCACGTCCACCGCGTATTCCAAAGAGGCGATCACAGCATCGTCTATGACCTGCCCTGCCGTGCGCACGGTGAACAGATCGCCGATGCCTGCGTCGAAAATAATATCGGGGCTGACACGCGCGTCGGAGCAGCTCAGTATGGCCGCTTCCGGCTCATGCGTGTCGATAGTCGCCTCGCGCGCTTCCACGCTGCGGTTCGGATGCTCCAGCTTGCCTTCCGCGAATCTACGGTTACCGGCCAGCATACGGCTCCACACGCCGCTTGCGGTGCCTTCCACGTCGTTCTGGTTCACAAATGGTTCGTCCGTCATTGATTCCACCTCTTTGTCATTTCATCACAGGCTATGGTTCATCATAAACGGTGTTTCTGAAGTTGTTTCGATTGAATCGCCATCTAAGGCAGGGGCTGCGGACGTTTTCTTGGAGATAATCACGCAGCTATTCCTTGGCTCTGACGGTATCGTGCCGGACTCATCCAACCGAGCGACTGCCCCGGGTGCTAAATAGACGTGCAACGCCTTGTCTAGGTTTGGAAGTGTTCAGTTTCTAATTTAAGAAGGCGTTGCGCTTACAAGTTGAATCCGGGCTTTGCGTCACTTTAATTGTATTTATTTTATACTGATTATCGTTGTTCTCATAATTTTGTCGGCGAAGGTTTGTCCTTTGGTGTCCCATAAAGGCCAAAGAAACCCAATGAAACATGGCACGAAATCAACGCAGTGAGCTATCTCGCGTAAACCCATCCTTACTCCCGATATGGGCAGGTTGGAATATTGATCGACTACCTGCAGTCCTAGAAAATGATGCGACCAAGCTTGTCCGTTGCGCGTAGAACAGGCAGAAATCACGCAAACTATGATTATGGAGACGCAGTTAATCCAGATTCCCATGGTTCCATCTATGGAAGATCTCCCATATAAAACGCTGTTTATTAATTGTGATAGCAATGAAGTTGGCAATATTATGCGAAGAATATATGACGCTGCTCTGCGACACCATATTTTCCCCATTGACGGCCTCCTTGACGAACCCGGCCAGATTGGAAACAGTATAAGAAAAGGTTCAGTGTAATGCTGTAGTTCCCCTTCTAAGTTATTTCAATCTTATGTTTGATTCCATAAGAATAGGACAAAACGCCGGATAACGCGAGCGGGGAGGCCCGCGCTGTCAACGGCGTAGGCCTCCCCGTTCATCGAGCGGTCGGTCAGCCGAAGATCAGCCGGTGTTCTGCAGGCCTGCTGCGACACCCGACACGGTGCACAGGATCAGGTAGGTGTTACTGCAGTCTGCAGAAGATGAAAAGAATAAGAGCTAAAACAAGAAAGGCGGCACCGCTTATTCTCATTAAGGATGTGTATAGATTGCTCGGATCTCCTTTTTGAGTCCAGAGGAAATTGCTTATTTTCCAGAGTTGCCTTGGAAAAATAAGCATACATAATCCTAGCAGAGCAAGTGCTGTGAGATATATGTACTGCACTGTTCTCCTTATTTTAGGTAGTCGGAGATGCAAGGGTATGGTCCTTGTTTATTTATTAAGAGTATTCTAATGGAAAATGAGTAGGGGTGCACTTTAGGGTGTGATTTTCTAGTGAAAATAGCAAAGGTTCTCTCTCGTGGAAGTTACAAACGAGGGCTTCGCTATGTGTCTGTGTTTCAGGAGTCATGCAGTTGTTACTGAATCATGAGTGGATTGAGGATAAGTATGCTAGTGCTGCATGTTAGGCGCTGAACAAAAACCTTCGAGTGCGGCGTCTTCCGTCAACAACACAACTCGTTCAGAAATACACCCAATATGGTCAAACAGTAAGACAGCGCTATGATGCGAACAATCTTCTTCCAAGACAGTTTGTCATGAAGGAAAGCCGTAACCAAAAGGGTTGTCATTGGGGTTATAAGCAGGACGAGGAAGAAATAGAGAAATGTGGACTAGGCTCAATCTGCCGAGAATATAAGTCTGACCGAACCAGTTGTATAAGCCCACGATGGCTGTCGGTGTCGCGGCGTGGGTAAACGCGGACAGGCGCCGGGTTACGTCGGATGATCGCGAGTCTGTTGCCCGGTCCAGTGTCCGGCTTGCCGTCTTCGCCATCCGTCCCAGCGCCGTCCGCGGGCGTGTGGTCCCCCTCGTACGCGTCCGTCGTCCCGTCCGTGTCCCTTTCCGCGTCCATATGTCCCCTCCGATCATCCGAGTCTGTCGTTCGGTCCCGCACCCCCTCGCGTGCTCCGCCGCGGGCCAGTCTAAGGCCGGACAACGCGAGCGGGGAGGCTCGCGCCGCTGATCGGCACGGAGCCTCCCCGCTCGTTCATCCAGGCAGTCAGCCGAACGATCAGCCCGTGTTCTGCAGGCCTGCCGCGACGCCCGAGACGGTGCACAGGATGAGGTAGGTGTAGCCCTCCCTCTTGCCGTGGCTGAGCTCCTCCTTGTCCACCTTCTTGCGCAGCGACTTGAGGGCGAGCACCTGGGTGAGCGAGAGCACGTCCACGTACGGGGAGCGGATGCGCACGGCGCGGCCGAGCACGTGGCGGTGCTGCAGCGGCCACTTGTCTCCGACGATGGCGAGCACCCACTTGCGGGTGAGCTTCATCTCGGTGAGCACCTTCTCCGGCAGGTCCTCGCGGTCGTCGAGGGCGAGGTACATGCGGGCGATACGCTCAAATTAGTCCGGTCGAATGGCTTTGGAAAATCATGGGGAGGCCGGCTGCACGGGTTCGCTCCTCGATAAGGTGACTTGTTTGGGATCGCTGTTAACTTTCGTCAGACACATCGTAAACCCCGTCCAGGTATCCGTATCGTCCATTGTGCTTGTCTTTTGAAAATTCGACGATATTGACGTTTTCATCAAGAGGAATACCGGCCATGTGATTCGTGTTTTCGATAATGATGATCTGCTGTGAAACCGCTTGTTTCGCTAGGTAGGAAAACAAGCCAGCTTTCATGGAAGAGTCTTCCGTAGACCGTGTCCCCTCATCGAACCCATGCAGAGGCGTATCAATAAGCAACCAGCCTGGAGCGTGCTTTGACTGTTTATTGAGATAATCATGGAATGCGAGCATAACAACGCTGTTAAGAAACGCGCAGCACCCTTTGCCTTGTTCATCAGCTTTGGAATATCCTGCTATTTCGACATCGAAAGAAGTTTTGCTGAAATCCGCAATATCGGCACCAGGGAAATGACATTGTCGCAGAATGTTGCGTATGGTGTTATTCATGGAATACCAGAAATCGCCTTGGAAGCATTCGCGCGGCTTGTATTTTTCATTGTTCGACGTTGCCTGATCAGCGTTATCAAGTGCCTTGTTGAAACGGGCATGCAACGCCAGGAGTTCCGCATATTCCGCGTGTAACTGCTCTGCATGGGCAATTTGTTCAATATCCTGTTGCATATGCTGCGCTATTGGTTGAATGTCAGATTCGAGCGTATGCATGTTTTGCCGATGCTGCTGTTGCTTCAGCTGCAATTCCCGTTGTACCTTATCGGCTCTGTCTGCGAGGATGGCCAGATCGGTTTCAACATCCGCTTGGATGCCGTGGATATGTTCGATTTCTGTTGAGACGACTAAAATGTCCTGTTCAGTTGGCGCAGACATGTGAATGGAACTATGGCAAAACTGGCATGTGGTGGGATAGGCATGCGTACGGGCATGTTTCATCGCTTGTAGTTGCAGATCAAGGCGTGCAGCGTCTGATTCATATTGACTGATAAGTACCTTGCGCTGGCGAATAAGTACCTCAAGATGCTCATATTGTTGATTAAGCTGCGAGATATGTGAGATGGTACGGGCATCTTGGTCGAGAAGAGTTTGCCTTTGCTGCTCCACATGCAATGCTTTTTTTCGTAGGGCTTCCAAATAAGTGTGAACGGTTTTTCCCTCATTCGTTGCGATATGGCGCATTTCTTCAAGGCGTTTGATGCGGGGTTCTATGTCGTCCAATTGCTGGTGGATGAACTGTTCCACGGCTTTTCTGCGGGTACGATGTTCGCTGGCGCTTTCTGTCTGCATAGAGCTGTCGATTTTGTCGTCTTGGACCAAGACAAGCAGCGAGGACAAACTTTGTGTGAGAGTTGTTAACGTGGTGCTTTTGGGAAAGAGAATGGAAGGCTGCGGACGTCCTACTTGGTCTTCGGGAACAAGCATAAGATGTCTGACGGCATTCCATGTAAAAGCAACTGTATGGTAAGTTTCGTTCGTCGCTATCCTACGGGTTGGCTCAATGCCTAACAAGGCAAGAAGAACCGTATTGATTGATTTGCCGGAACGTGATGAAACAGAATAAGAGCCGGAAGCAACTGCGGGGTTGCTGGATTCCACGTGAATAGTGTTCTGAGTGCGAGTCGAACGACTAAGCGAAACTTCACCGTCATTGGTTATGAACGTGACCTGTGCGACTTCGTAGGCAGTTTTGTCGGTAAAGGGGGTCTCTTTTCCTCCACAGACGAATTCTACGGTTTTTGCAATCCGGGTTTTCCCGGTATTCGAAGCGCCGATAACACAGTTCAACCCGCATGTGAGATTAATGGCGGATTCCACTCCATCTTTTCTGATTGCCGAAATCTGACGTATCCACGTGCTTCTCATAATTGGTTGTTCTCTTTCGTTATTCGGTTCATGATGTCTTCATAATCTTCCTCCGCCAACAGCTGAACAGCCCGGCGATAGGAGGTAGCATAATCGCCATGCAATGCTTCTGAATATTGAAAACATTCCGGAGTGGCGCGGTAGAACAGGCAAGTGGAATCTACGGTTGCTGCTCCAATGATTACAAGTTGCGCCAACCCTGCTTGCACTCGTTTGCGACGGGCGTCATATTCGGCTAAAGCGTGTGGGCCATCACCATGAAGATTATGCTGCCCGAATCCGAATGCCTTCATATAGGTGGCGGTAAGGTCGATGGCTGCGATCTCGTCGATTGTGGAAGGCCTAGAGAGCAATGGGAGGCATAATGTCAATCGCGTTGCTGTTTCCTGTGTCGTATTAAATAGCGAATTATGCATTCCCCTGTACCCACTCCAGCTTATGATCATTGACCAGCATGTGACACAGCCCCTTCTTTTCTGCTGCCTTAATCATTGATGGGAATTGGGCTATAGCCGAGCCAGACAATGGGAAGCCGGCTGCTTGAGATAGCGTTGCTCGCATACGCAGCAGTCCATCGGCATAATCAGATGCGCATATATCGCATATTCCGTCATAAAGATCCACCTTCAGCGCGTCAAATTCCTGCTCTCCATTTTCTATGACATCCCGTAGATTCCTGCGCATTCCTTCCGCATCGTAAAAATATTCCCGCTGCTTGGCATATTCGGGACGGCATGTCTGAGGAAGATCGTCGGAACAGTTGATTGGCTTGTGCAAGTGATCGGCATAGGCAGCTTGCATCTGCGTGAGGTATGTCTTCTCAAGATGATCATCTGGTTTATCCGGTGGAATCGGATAAGTCTTCCAAGGGACTGAAGACCGCCCAAGGTGCAATTTGCCGTTGCTGATGTGGCCGGATGCCAAAGGCAAGTTTTCGAACATATCGAATTCCGGCTGAAAACCTATGCCATCGACGAGAATATCACGTCCATCGGCATTGGCTTTGAGGACTGATAGAAGCCATTTCCCTGTGGCGGAAGGAAGTTCGCTGATATCTGAAACTTTAATATTCGCCTTGATCAGTTCCTTTTGGAAATCAGCGAGGGCGTCAACACTAATATCGCTACAAAAACGTTCTACCTCTGAGACGTCCAGATGCTGATAGAACTCGGTGGCTTTCCATGAAGGGATTTTCTTGCTCCCGTTATAGAAGCGAGTCAGGTCAGTTTCGTTGATTCCAGCCCAGACCCCAGCGGTAATCGTGGTTTTCCCAGGTCTGCGGGTTCGATGATGCCGGGAAGGTGGATTACTTAAAATGTCGCCCTCTAATACAGCGTCGAAGAAATCCTTCATAAATCCCTTTTTGTGGTGGTCTACGCCAGATATATAAGGGTTTACGAGCTGACAGAAGACTCCCAGAGCATAGGTAGCAGTAGTTTCGGCCAAGTGAGTCTCCTTCTCGTCTCCATTTGTCTTCATCCGTCGCCTTCCCATGAGGTCACT
>OGDN01005367.1_pt1 | contig 10058 bp, 5 predicted proteins | sample 1570271 | NCBI WGS metagenome assembly OGDN01 (sample SAMEA4384481, study PRJEB24528) | human gut metagenome | reverse complement strand
AAGATCAGTCACCGTGCACTGGCTGTACAGAAACTTTGTGAGTTTCTGCAACGCTGATTTCCCCGCATTATCCGGGAGGCTGCATAACTTGGCATGAAGTAACTTTCAACAAGTAATAGCATCCAAAGTATTTCTTTACCATATGATACAGAGTTTAATAAAAGATTTTTTGTAATCTTCGCAAGAATATTATTTCTTTGCAAAAAAAATAAAGCGTCATGAAGAAAATTGCATTATTTACTCTCCTTACCTTATTATTGTGTACTTCGTGTGTAACGAAAAAGAAGTTCATGATGACAGAAGCCGCACGTATGGCAAGTATCGATAGCTTGCAGAGCCTGCTGACCGATTGCCGTAATACAGGCGACCAGATGTCGGCACAGATCAAGAAGCTCCTGCGTGATACGACACAAATGGGAAACAGTATCCGCCAGTATCAGAGCATGCTCAGCACTAACATGACCGAACAGGAAAAACTGAATGCCTTGTTGAGTCAGAAGAAAAACGAACTCAGCGAAAGAGAACGCACCATCAACGAGCTACAGGACATGATTAATGCCCAGAACGAGAAAGTGAAGCAACTGCTGAACAGTGTGAAAGACGCCTTACTGGGCTTTAGCACTGAAGAGCTGACTGTTCGCGAGAAAGACGGCAAAGTGTATGTAGCGATGTCGGATAAACTGCTGTTCCAGTCAGGAAGCGCCCGTTTGGACAAACGCGGTGAAGAAGCGCTCGGCAAGTTGGCGGAAGTACTGAATAAGCAAACCGACATTGATGTATTTATTGAAGGCCACACCGACAATAAGCCGATCAACACGGTACAGTTCAAAGATAACTGGGATTTAAGTGTAATCCGTGCTACTTCTGTAGTACGTATCCTGATTAAGAATTACGGTGTAAATCCTTTGCAGATACAGCCCAGTGGCCGTGGCGAATATATGCCTGTCGACGACAATGAAACAGCAGAAGGCAGAAGCAAGAACCGCCGTACAGAAATCATTATGGCTCCGAAGTTGGATAAGCTGTTCCAGATGTTACAGACTTCCGAAGAGGCAAAATAAAGAATGTATCTCTATAAAAAATAGCTGTCTGCACCTTAGCAAACAGCTATTTTTATATATAGAACAAATCAGATTGATTTAAGAATGACTGTAACCTTTTACCTTTTTTCAATCAAAAATCATTTCATACCTGTTTACTTTCCCCAGCCGGACGGTTTCTTTCCCATCTTAAAGACCATCGTACCACCGTTCATTATATCCTGGTGAGTGATGAAGAAATCTTTGTGTTTCTTTCCGTTCAAAGTTACCGACTGAATGTAGATATCTTCGGGAGACTTACGGATGGTCCGGATATGAAATTCCTTATTTCCTGCCAGTTTCAAAGTACACTCATCCAGAAGTGGAGAGCCGATGATATACCGACCGTCGGCAGGATTGACCGGATAGAATCCCATCGCACTGAATACGTACCATGCAGACATCTGACCGCAGTCATCATTTCCGGCATATCCCGAGGATGTATTGTTATACAACGTATTCAGAATATGGCTGACATACTTCTGAGTCTTCCACGGCTGACCTGCAAAGTTATAGAGATAAGCTACGTGATGACTGGGCTCATTGCCATGTGCATATTGTCCCACAAATCCCGAAGCGTTATGATTCATCTGTTCGCTCTTATAATTGGAAGTAAAGAACGTATCCAGCTTTTGCTCAAAGGCCTTCGTTCCGCCTGTCAGTTCCATCAAAGCCTGAATATTGTGCGGGACATACCAGAAATACTGCCATGCATTTCCTTCGGTGAACGGATGGCCGCCGTTTCCACCGTACTGATAAGGATCGAAAGGTTCGATCCATTCTCCCTTGTCATTCTTGGACTGAAAGAACTTCGTTTTCGGATGGAAAAGGTTACGATAATACTCAGAACGTTTATGGAATCGCTCATAATCAGCATCCTTATTCAGTTTCTCAGCCAGTTGTGCGACACACCAGTCATCGAAAGCCTGTTCCAAAGTGATGGAAACCGATTGAGTCTGAATATTTTCAGGCATAAAACCATACTTCTCCCACACTTCAAAAGGAGAGTTGGGATGTGAGGTTACCGAACTGTTATACACCGCTTCATAGGCTTTTTCCACATCAATCCCGGGAATGCCTTTTAGGATGGCATCAGTAATCACAGGGATGGAATGGTTGCCGATCATACAGTAATTATCCTGCCCCCATAATTGCCAGATAGGCAGGTAACCGTAGTATTCATACTGGCGTATCATGCTCTTCACGAAGTCAGTCACCCGTTCGGGTTCCAGCAGGGTATAGAGAGGATGGGAGGCACGGAAAGTATCCCATAGGGAGAATGTGGTATAATGAGTTTCATTGTCGCCCACTTTACGGGCTGTATAGTCAGCAGCCATGTATTCGCCATTCACGTCGGACATGGTATTAGGCTGTATCATCGTGTGGTAAAGAGCTGTATAGAATATCTCTTTCTGGATTTCCGTCCCTTTTATTTCAATCTTTCCCAACTCTTTCTCCCAATCGGCATCCGCAGCAGCTACATAGCGGTCGAAGTCCCAGTGCGGAGCTTCCTGTTCCATGTTCTGACGGGCATTCTCCATAGAGACAGACGAAAGGGCTACCTTACACGTGAGCGGCTTTCCATTCAGCTTACCGAAACGGAAGCAGCCATGAAGATTCGTACCGTTGACCACTGCTGTGTTTTCATGAACACGTCCGCCGTCTCTCAACGTAGAAGTAAGGATAGGGCTGGAGAACTCCATATAGAAATAGATCTTACGCAGTTTCGCCCATCCGGTAATGATACGGTAACCTTCCACCGCATGGTCATTCAGAATACGGATCTGAGCATTGATGATCCGGCGTCCCCAACTACCTTTATCCGCCGAATGATCCATATCCAGTATAACTTCCGCATCTTTACCGGCAGGGTATTGATAGCGGTGAATACCGTTTCTCTGAGTAGTGGTCAGTTCTACATTGATATTCTCATCCTTCAGCATTACCTGATAATAACCGGGGCTGGCTTTCTCTTCGTCATGCGTGAATGCGGAAGAGGTGCGTCCGCTGCTGGTCGGCATCAATGTTATGTCGATCAGGTCCGAAGCTCCCGTCCCACTCAGGCGGGTATGGCTGAAGCCAAAGATGGCATTCCGGTTATAGTCATAGCCGGAAGCATCTCCCCAGTTGGGCGCTTCACTGGTGTCCGGAGAAAGTTGTATCATACCAAACGGTGAGGTTGCCCCCGGGTAATTATTACCCGAGAGCCCCCCATCGATGGCCCCAGTTCCAATAAATGGATTTACATATTTAGTGATTTCCCCTGCCTGCAACGTAGCGAGAGTCAATGAAAATGCACATACACTTAAAAGTAATTTCTTCATGGTTCGTGGTATTTTTTAAGATAGGTTTCCTATATACTTTTATTCTGCTGTTATTTCAATGAGACGGCTGTTCAGTTGCTGTGTCGTGAAAAGATCCAGTCCGACATTTATCAGATATTCTCCGGAGAAAACCTGATCGTTGCCTTTCAGTGAAGAATTACTGCCCGGCATCATATTGATTTCTTTCACACGATACATCTGGTTGATATCCAATCCTTGCAGGCGGACAGGCAATGTCTTTTCCGCATAGCGCGGATGGATGTCGAACGCAAATACGGCAGCCGTTTTCTTGTCTTTTCCTACAAACATGGAAGAGGTATGATTGCTTCCGTAAGGAGAAACGAGACGATACATATCGCCTTCCAGAATAACCGGTTTCAAGCGATTGTAGTTCTTCACAGCCTGATCGCAGTACAAGTGTTCGTTCTGGTTCATATCTTCCAGTTTGATGTCGAAACCTAACTTGCACATCATGGCCACATCGGTACGGAACTTGATGCTGGTTCCACGATTCCAAGTGGTAACGTGGGCACACAACGTCTTGCTCGGGAATATCTGCGAGTACCCCCATTGTATAAACAGGCGTTCGATAGGATCGGTATTGTCGCTTGGCCAGAACTCTGTGAAATACTTCAATGCTTCATAGTCGGAACGTCCGCCGCCACCGGCACACAACATCATCGGAAGATCGGGATATTTAACCTTGATTCTGTCCAATACTTTGTAGAGTCCACGCACATAGTCGATATACAAATGAGACTGCTTATCTTTCAGATACATCGAGTAGATATTCGTAATCGGACTATTGCAGTCCCATTTGAAGAAAGCGATGCCGGGATATTTAGTCATCAGGTTATCGACCACGCCAAATACATGATCCTGCACCTTCGGATTACTGAGGTCGAGTACCATCTGGTTGCGGAAGTAATATTCGTCACGGTTGGGCAGGTGAATCACCCAATCCTTATGCTTCTCGTAAAGCTCGCTTTTAGGATTCACCATTTCCGGCTCTATCCATATACCGAACTTGATACCTTTCTTATGTGCCTCTTCCACGAGACGTCCTACTCCGTTCGGCAGTTTACCGGCAGTTTCTTCCCAGTCGCCCAGACCCTGATGGTCACTGCTACGTGGATATTTGTTGGCAAACCAGCCATCATCCAGCAAAAACATGTCTACCCCCAGTTTGGTAGCCTCATCCATCAGACCGATCAGTTTGTTTTCATCAAAATCGAAATAGGTGGATTCCCAGTTATTAAGTAAAGTCATACGTGTTTCGTTCCCTTTCTTCACTTGGTGATTGCGCGCCCAGTCGTGGAAGCTACGGCTTGCCTCTCCTTTTCCCTGCGTGCTGTACGTGAAATAGAAGTCCGGAGTGCGGAACACTTCCTTTGCGGGCAGACTGTATTCCGAGTCATACGGATTGATGCCGCTGATAATACGCAGTTCGTTCTTGTTGTCCACTTCGAAAGTAAAACGGAAGTTACCCGTCCATCCGATGGTTCCTACCAATACCTCTCCAGCATTTTCCTGCGAAGGATTGTCTAGAGCCAGTTGGAAGAAAGGAGAAACAAACATATTGGCGCGTGCGCCCAATTTGGTATCGATTACTTTCTTACCGAAGGCAAGTTCCCGTTCGGTCACATTGGCTTCGTGTGCCCAGTCACCGGAAAACTCGGTCAGGAAATACTTGTTGCTGTTCAGGTGAAGCATCGAAGAAGCATACTTGCTGAGTATGACAGGCTTCTTCTCCTCATGGCTGATCTCAGCGAATGTACGGATGATATTCTCTTTGCCATAAGCTACATAATGCAGCTTTACAGTGACAGGATATTTATCATCTTTGAGGGTAATCACCGTCTCGTTGATTCCGTTGCCGATGTTATTGCTCGAATGATCTGCGTATTTCAACAGTAGTGAAGAGTTGTTGTCATTATGCCGTATGTGAATAGCCGGTTCAAAGTAGTCCTCCATCCCATGAGTCAGATATGCTTCGGTTCCTTGTGGCAGATGCTGGATATCAGAGTCGTGGTGAAGCTTTTTGCCCAAGTATTTCTGATACAGACGTCCGTTGTCAGCAACCTGATAGATAAGGCTGGTCCGTTCAGTTTCTATTTTGATAAGCGGCTTGTCAGAAGCCTGCAAAAGAGAAAAAGAACTCAAAAGAAAAAAAAGTAAGAATGCTTTTAATTTCATTGTGTACATTATTATGGTTTATATTTATTCTCTGGTACGGAACGGGGGTACGGGGAGCCCGCTCTTGCCATACAGGTTGCAGACCGGATTATCTGCCCATGCGTAGCAGGCTGCCGTCGGTATTTCTATCCGGTCGGATTGCAGAATGACTTCGTTTCCGCGAATGGTAGCCTGTGCCGGAACAAATTTTCCGTCCGGGCCTGCCAGTATAAAGCCTTTCGGATCACCTTCTCTAGCTACAATTTCCTGATCGAAGCTAAGAATCAGCGTACTTCCCGAAATACGGTATCCCTGATAAGCGGGAACTTCGTACGTACCTTTGTTGTAAGTCTTTGCCAATGCCGCTTGTGCCAGTCGTCTTCCTACCTCCTGCTTGTTCTTCGGGTGGATATCATAATCTTCACCAAGATCGATAGCGCATGCCATACCCGTATTGGGCAAATGCAGCGCATGTGCCTGCGCATCACGGAGAGCCGCCCATTTAGAGTCCGGCTGCACTTCTTCCGGTTTCAGATAATTGGCCAACTGCACAAAGTAGAACGGAAAATCCTGCTTCCATGCTCTTCTCCAGTCTGTTATCATTGACTGGAACAGTACTCTGTATTGTTCGTCAAATCCTACGTTATTCTCTCCCTGATACCAGATAGCTCCTTTGATAGGAAAGACTGTAAAAGGGTGTATCATTGCATTGTAAAGTACAGTTGGGTAGCAGGATGTCGGCCATCCGGTTCCTTCGGGAGACAAAGGTCTGGAAGGTGCACCAGTCATCGACACACCGATATGATAGTTCCAGTTGCCTGCCAGGGAAATCTTTTTGCCGTTCGCTTCCATGTACATCTGCCGGGATTCTCCGTGTATACCGCCTTCGCCGCCATAATCGATGGCACGTATGGTGATCACTCCTTTGCCTGCCTTTGCCAATGCTGCGGGAATCTGATAAGCACGCACCGTATTACATCCCGACGTTCTTCCGATTTCCTTGCCGTTAAAGTAAGTAATATCATCATCGTCGATCATGGCCAAATGGAAGGTAATCTCCTTACCGTTCCAGTCAGCAGGTATTTCCACTTCTTTCTGGAACCAGACGGTACCGTCAAAATTCAATCCGCGAGTTTCCCAATAAGCGGGCAGCTCCATCGGTTTCCATTCATTCCCTTCCTGAAGGGCTGATATCCATTGTGGAGTTCCGTCTTTTAATCCGGGGTCCTTAACATCAAACTGCTGAAGCCATTCGTCCATTTCCCGGTGATAAAGTTCGACAAGCTTCTCTCTCCGGAAACCTGCGCTTTCCATTTCGGCCATCTTTTTCTGGAATCCCATGACCTGCTTCAATGTCTGATGACTTGTCCACGATTCGGCAGGTGTCCCACCCCACGTACAGTCAATCACCCCGACAGGTATATTCAGCTCTTTCCACAATTTACGGGCGTAGAAATAAGCAACAGAAGAAAATTCCGGCACAGTAGCGGAACTACATTCCTGCCAGCCGTTCATATTCATTTCTACGTTTTCCTGCGGAGAGAAAGCTACAGTTTTCTTCACTTGCAACAGGCGGATAGAGGGATAGCCAGCATCTGCCACTTCCTGCTCGTAGTTCATTACTTTTCCCCATCCGGCAACGGGCATTTCCATATTCGACTGTCCGGAACAGATCCATACTTCGCCCGACAGGACGTTGTTCAACACCAGTTTCTCCCCATCCGAGACAGTTATCTGATAAGGTCCTCCGGCAGACGGAGTCGGGACTTCTATCGTAAAATGACCGTCGGCTGCCGCTTGGGTCGTATATTTTTCATTATTCCAGCTCACCTTTACGGTCACCTGTTTACCGGCCTTCGCTTTTCCCGGTAAAGTCAGCCGGCTGTTTTGCTGAATGACCATATTATCGGTAAAAAATGAGGGTAGTGTAACCTTAGCCTGCGCAAAGGCCGCCACACATAACGATAAGAGTGTTAATTGGTATTTTTTCATTTTCCGGTTATTTAAATTCAAATAATTGCACATCTTTAGAGGGTACAGTTACTTCGAGCTGTCCTTCGGCAGAAGTCTCGTTGCCGCTCCATAATTCTTTCACCTGATAGCTGCGTGCTTTATCCAGTCCTATTCTTTCCAATGAGAGCGTAGTAGTCTGTTCCTGATCCGAATAGTTGAATACCGCACAATGGAAACGACCGTCAGGAGTCTGCCTTACAAAGATATGTTCCGACTTTTCCCCGTTTCCTTCTACCGGACGGAACACTTCTCCTGTTGCCACAGCATTTACCTCCGGATTCGTCAGGTATTTCTGTGACTTCTCTTTACCGTCTTTTCCTCCGCCTGCACTGAAATCATCTCCTGTAATGTAAATGCCGGTAATGACACCCGAAGTAATACGGGCACGGTTTTCCCCGTCAGTGACATCTCTCAGCACGATATGATCGGCATCATTATATTGGTAGATATACTTCTGCCACCAGCCGTATGAAAGAGCATTCAATGTATATTCGGTATCCTTGATCTGATTCCAGGCATCACAGGCTATTCTGCGTGATTGCGCATACTGGGCAGGGAAGACAGGAGAAATGGACAGGTTGATATACATATCGCCAAAGTACTGGTTGAGCAACTTCATGCCATAATTATATCCTTGTATACCTGTCTTGATTTCAGGATTATACCATTTGTCGGCTTCCATTGCACCGTGTGTCATGAAGTCCATCTTTACATACTCAAATCCGGCACGGTGGAATAAACCGGAAGTCTTTTTCATCATAGCCTCCACTGCCGGATGCGTAGGGTCGACCGCATAAGCACCATCCAGCTCCTGCGGCTTTCCGTTGGCATAGAGATAGATATCTTTGTACTTATATTCCGGTGCGGCATCCACCGTCCGTTCCGGGTCACGTGCCCAGTCGGTGAACGGAGTCCAGTAGATACCACCGATCTGCCCGTTCGACTTACACTTTTCGATAAAGGATTTCAGCTGTTCTTCATTCATACAGTCCCAACCGGAATCCAGACCGATATAAACAGTCTGGTCGGGGTTTACGAAATGATTATTTTGCAGATTCTCCTTGAAGTAGTCGGAGACTTCCATCGCTTTCTCATACGTCAGGTTGAATTGTAACGCCCCCCAGCTGTTCCAACCAAATGGAACAGCTTTCTCCCATGCTTTGGGAGGGGCAATTACAGCGTTGGCTTTCGCATACGCTTCCAGTCCATCGCACCAATTTTCAAAGAAACCCAAAAAAACTTTAGGGGATTTAATCTTTTTACCTACTAATGCACCGTGAGCTTTCACATCACGGGTCTGCTCATCCGCTATGCCCCCATAACATACCAGCGAACCTATATTATCATTCATTCCCTTGCCTATCAAAATAGCTGTTTTCCAGTTGTCATGTTCTACGGAACCGATTACCAGGCCGTTCCGGCTTTCATTATTGAATATGGCTGTTACTTCATAACTAACCAACGTATCGAAACCAAGCGGATGAGACTGATATCTGATCCATTTGTCATTGTCGAACGGAACAAAAAGGGCACGGTTGTCACCTGCCTGCAAGAATCCGGAAATGGAATCGACATTGACCGGAGCCATTTTGGCGGAACTGATTTCCTCTTTCGCTTCTACCGTGAAGTCGGTCAGTATATATTCTTTATCCGGATAAAGATAGAAATACTGGGTCAGTTTAGGAAGTTCCTTATCCGTGTATTCTACCTTATATATATGTCCCTTCCCGAAAGAATCGGATACTTTGCCCGTACTGATTCTATGGCGGGCATAATCACTCGTCTTTATTTCCTTCCCTTCCCATTGATAGGAAGCATACATTCCGTTACAAATATTTTTTGACTTACAGGTAAGTGATATACCACCTTCCTGATCGTCATAAGTTATATTCCATACATCGGTAGAGAACGTTCCGCCTCCACTCGCACAGTTAGAAAAGAAAAGAAACAGAAGAAGCATCAGGGATACTCCGGACATTTTTTGTAGTAGCAGCTTTTGGTTTTTCATATGGTATAATATTCTAGTGTAAAAAATAAAGCATACCCGAATAAGAAACTTTTTTTCTCTTATTAAGGTATGCCACAAAGGTAAGGATTGGCAACTCCTTTACTATGTACAAACGATTCAAAAAATGATAAAAATACGGCAAATAAGCTCCAATGCGGGCTAAGAGAGGTATTTTATCTATTTTGTTCCCGCTCCTGCATCGACATTCTTTATCTCCTGCGTGATAACGATCTGCTTGCCGGATTGGTATTGTTTCTCAAAATCTTTGGGGGTCATACCGAATTGTTTCAGGAACAACTTGCTGAAATAAGACGGTGAATTGATACCGACCATGTAGCAGATGTCTCCGATACGGTATTTCCCTTCCTGAATAAATTCGGCTGCCTTTTTTAGCTTGATCAACCGGATAAAATCAAGCGGAGACAAGTTGAACAGCGTCTTGATTTTCCTTAACAAACT
>OGDN01005356.1_pt1 | contig 10098 bp, 9 predicted proteins | sample 1570271 | NCBI WGS metagenome assembly OGDN01 (sample SAMEA4384481, study PRJEB24528) | human gut metagenome | reverse complement strand
GTTTGATCTCTGCCCATGCCTTCTTCGATTCCGGCATCAGCAGCATTGCCATTTGAAACACATGGAACATTCCCTCATATATGGAAAGTTTTACTTTGCCTCCGGCTTCTTTTGCTTTTTTCGCAACTCTGGTCGAATCGCTTAAGAGCATTTCATAGGAGCCCACCTGTATCAGCAATGGTGGAAATCCTTCATAATCACCAAATAATGGAGAAATATACTCATTCGTCGGGTCATTGTCTCCAAGGTAGTCCTTGTTATATAACATGCTGTCCCTTGTTTTTCCAAACAATGGGTCTTTCTCAAAGTTTGTTTCCACTGATTCGCCGCTGATCGTTAGATCTGTCCACGGTGACATGGCGATCACACCGGATGGCAGCGGTTCTTTATGGTTTTTCAGCCATAGGCAGAGTGCCAATGCCAATCCGCCACCGGCGGAATCTCCTGCCACAACAATTTTTTCTGCCGGATATCCCTGCTCTAACAGCCAGTGATATGCCGCGATCGTATCCTCTAATGCCGCCGGATACGGATGCTCCGGTGCAACCCGGTAATCAATGGTCAATACACGGCAGTTGCCGCCCAACTCACTGTAAAGTGCCGCAAACGAACGGTATGCATTCTTCATCGTGGCAATATATCCGCCTCCATGAAGCTGCAGCACCACCCGGCTGCCCACATTTTCCACCGGCTCTAACAGCTCCATGGTAAAATTTTCCATAAGGATCATGGTATTGGTAAACTGCTCCGGACATTTCCACTCCGGTTCTAAATCCACAGCTCTTTTTCTTAACTCTCCGCTTTTTATCTTTTTGCCGATCAACAGATCATTTGAAAAACGGGCAATCAGATCGCGGATCACTTTTCCTCTGATACTTTCTGCCATATTTTCTTCTTACTCCTTACGCCTCAGTTTCCTAAACATGAAATCTTCTCTTCAATTCCGCTCTCGCACGGCTTCCGCCAATGATAAAGGTGCCGAGGAACAAAAATACCGAAACAGCAAGTGCGATTTCACTTAAAAACGGTTTTGTAATGACATCCTTCTTCCATAAAATGATCGGAAAGATACTGCACAAAATGCAAAAAAGCTGAAACAGCAGATAACTCGGCCAGTTCCTCCAGTTGACGATCATCAAAAGTATGATCGCCACATTCAGCATGATCACGCCTGCCGGCAGGACATAGTTCAAAGACCAGCCACGATAACCGGCCACTTCATCAATCAGAAAGAGCAGTCCGATACTGAATATCGTCAAAAAAATAATCTTACTGCGGTAGCCTGCATCGTTCTGGATTCCGATCTTCATGATCAGATAAATGTAAATAAATACTCCTGCCGTGATCGCACTCCACCAGATTCCCTTATGATGGTTTACATTGATGAATACCAACAGTGCCTCTGCCATAACGGCCAAAAATACATAGATACGGATGATCAGTGCAAAACGTTTTTCCCGGATTCCCACATCAGGATATGCCGCTTCTCTTTCGCTTCCGTCCTGTTCCACCACACAATGGCACAGCGGGCAGACTCCGGTACGGTCTAAAATCTCTATTTTACAATTTCTGCATTTACTCATAACACACACCATTACTTTCTATTGAAACATCCAGTCCATCGGACGCTAACTTTCTAAAAAAAGCCTTCTGTACGGAAGTATCTTTTAAAATAAAACTAAACGTAAACACCAGTGTATCCTTGTAAGAACAGATCGTTCCTTTTAAGTTCTGCCCTTTGGACATCGCAAGATAGGCATGAAATCCCTCTATATATGGCTCATATTCCTCCCGCACGGAAATATTTCCTATATTGGTAATTGTAGAAGTATTTGCCAGTGCCGCCGATGTATAGACCGAACGAATGGCAAGTTTTTTTAATACCAACGGGACTGCCCTTGCGATCAATATCTTTTCGTTGGATACATTATAAGAAAAAATATCCTCTAAATGCTCTTTATTGATCTGTGACCGCAGACTCTCACACACGATCTTTAGTACCTCTTCAAAGGTATAGGTTTCCTTTTTGGCTTCAAATTCTGCCGAGACCATTGCAAAAAAATTCTTTGTCGTCACAGAGTTAAAAAACGGACGCAGATTGACCGGAACGGCGACACGGACCGGACGTTTCTCCGGCATCCCATGCATATACTCCGTATAAATACTCCAGATAAAGACACTGACTAAATATTCATTGATACTTGCTCCCATCTTCTTACAGACACTTTTTAGCTGTGGGATATTCAAATATCCGTGTATTACGCCAAACTCCGGCTCTTTGAATTTTTCTCCTTTGAGCAGATATGCCTTCTGGGTCTTATAAATCTTCTGGCTGCTCTTTCTGTAATTCTTGATAAAACTATCCTCTGTATTTAACGAAGTCTCACTGCAAAGAGCATCGCCGCCCACCTGCTCACGAAGTTTCGGATGAGCCAGACGCAGATATTGATAAGTCAGCTCCCGTAAAAAATTGATACCGCCCATTCCATCGGTCAGCACATGGAAAACTTCTAAATTGATCCGCTTCTTATAATAAGTTACCCGGAACAGATAACTCCGATTCTTGTTCTGTACAATGTAACGGCATGGATAGGTTTCCTCCTCATGCACCCGCGGAGCCCTCTTTACATTTTCTTCAAAATAATACCAGAAAATTCCCTGCCGCAGCCGCACATGAAAAATTTCAAATTTTGGCAATACAATATCCAATGCCTGCTGTAACAGATCCTGTTGTACTTCTTCTTTTAAGACAACACTGATCCGATACACATTCGTCATCTCATTTCCGGCAATGACCGGAAATACATGTGCTGTATTGTCTAATTTATCCCATCTTAATGTTCCCTGTTTTTCTTCGGTTCTTTTCATACCGTCCCCTTTTCTGTGTTTTTTCTTTCTATAGTAGTATAAGAGTATTTTCCCCCTGTGTAAAGGGTAGTTTTGGGTATTTCCTATAGAGCAAAAAAAGAGGGAAAGTACAACCTTCCCTCTAATGCAAACTATATTTGTGAATTCGATTTTTATCCCTGCATAAATCTTGCCAAAAACTGTCTGGTCCGTTCTTCCTTCGGGTGTTCGATGACTTCCTTTGGATCACCCTGCTCAATGATATATCCGCCATCCATAAAGATCACGCGGTCTGCTACATCCCTTGCAAAGCTCATCTCATGTGTCACGATCACCATGGTCATTTTTTCTTCCGCAAGTTCACGGATTACTTTTAAAATCTCTCCGGTCAGTTCCGGATCTAATGCACTTGTCGGTTCATCAAAAAACAGAATTGACGGTTTTAATGCAAGTGCTCTTGCAATGGCTACCCTCTGCTGCTGTCCCCCTGAAAGCTGGCATGGATAGGCATCTGCTTTGTCCCCTAAGCCCATCTTCTCCAAAAGACGTCTTGCTTCTTTTTCTGCTTCTTTTTTACTCTGCTTCTGGACACTGATCGGCGCATCCATAATATTTTTCAACACCGAATAGTGTGGAAACAGATTAAAATTCTGAAATACCAGTCCGTAACTTCCTTCATAATGGATTGTTCCGCTGTCTGCCTGCTCTAAGCCTGTGCAGCAACGCAGCAGCGTAGATTTTCCGGAACCGGACGGACCGATGATCGCAACGACTTCTCCTTCTTCTACCCCAAGAGAAATGTCATGCAGTACATCGAGGTCTTCAAAACTTTTCTTTAAATTCTCTATCTCTAATAACTTCATCGCATTTCTCCTACTGATAATAAGACAGGCGTTTTTCTAAATACTCCATACCTACCGCTACGATCAGATTAAATATGTAGTAAAACAGTCCTGCTACAAACAATGGTACGATCGTGGTCTGTGCCGCTGCGATCTGTTTTGCGATCGTAAACATCTCTGCATATGCCAATACAAATGCCAGTGAAGTGTCTTTGACCAGTGTGATAACCTCATTTGTTACCGGTGGCAGCACCCTTTTTACCATTTGTGGAAAAATAATCTTCCAAAATGTCTGAACTCTGGAATATCCAAGGACTTTTGCTGCCTCACGCTGTCCTACCGGGATCGACTGGATACCGGAGCGGTAAATCTCTGCAAAATACGCCGCATAGTTGATACTGAATCCGATGATCGTTGCATAGAACCGGTATTCGGTGGAAATATTCTGCCGGAATACATAATACGGTCCGAAATAAACCACTAAAAGCTGTAACATCAGCGGTGTTCCACGCATAATGGATATATAAAATTTTGTGATCCATTGAAGCGGTTTTATCTTAGACATTCTCGCAAATGCCACCAAAAGTCCCAATGGAAGAGAAAACAGCAACGTCAGCACAAATATGGAAACAGATGCCCCCATACCCGGTAAAAGCTGACGAAACATGATATCAAATGCCATTTCTTTGCTCCTTACTTACCAAGACATACCATATCTGATAAATCCCATTTTTTTGCGATATCATCAAATGTATCGTCTTTTACCATCTCATCTAATGTACTCTGTACCTGATCTCTTAACTCTTCATTTCCAAGTTTGAAACCAACTGCATACTGCTCTGTACGGATCTTATCATCTAACATTACAAATCCTGTTCTGGATTCTAACTGATAATCTGCCACACCGATATCTACTACGATCGCATCTACGGCTCCTGCCTCAAGGTTCATAAATGCTGTGTTATAATCTGCTACCTGCTGTAAGTCTGAAAAACTTGCTGCTAATTTTAAGTTTTCTTCGTTGTCCTCTTCATCTGTCAAAGCTGCAAGTCCTGAAGAATCTGCCTGTACGGCTATGACTTTTCCTGCTAAATCCTCTTTTTTCTCAATTCCTGAACCCTCTTTTACTACTACAACGATAGAGTTATCTACATATGGTTTTGACCATGTATAGTCATCCTCACGTCCTGTCATCGTAAATCCGTTCCAGATACAGTCGATGGAACCTGAATTTAACTCCATATCTTTAGAATCCCAGTCGATTGGCTGTTTTACGAGTTCCCAGCCGTTACGGGCACATACTTCCTGTGCTAAATCCAAGTCAAATCCTACATATTCGCCATTGTCATCTTTATATCCGTATGGAGGATATTCTGCATCAAATCCAACGATAAACTGTTTATCGGAATTTTCCTTATCCTTAGAATCCTCTGTCTTTGTCTCTTTCTTTGCAGATGTATCTGCGTCTTTACTGCTTCCGCAGCCTGCCATTGTAAATACCATTGCCGCTGCCATAAGCACTGCTGCAAATCCGGTTGCTCTTTTCATAAAAAAATCCTCCTTTTTCATTCACTGTACTTTAGTATACTACCATGATAAAACAGTAATGTAAAGGAAGATTTTAAGGATTTTTGTAATATGTTAAGATTCTAAGATGATCGCAACAGTCAGGCTCTGTCCGTCCTCACTGTATGCCCTGATTCTCCGCTAACATCTGCGTCAATTCATCTGCATGCTCTATGATATGAAAATAATTAGTCAGATTGACCCTTCCCCACCTCTGTGATCAGCAATAAAACTCTGAGCCCCATCCACTTCTTTCTGTGAATGAGGCTCAGTTTGTGTTTCCTATGAACTCTTTATATTAATACTTCTTATTTTTACTTCCTACTGACATTTCTTTCTCTTTTTATCGGCTGCTACAACTCCTGCCATTCCTGCTACAGAAACACACAGTATTCCTGCCCAGAGTATCGGCTGGAAGGTATCACCGGTCTTCGGTGCTTTTACCTGTGTATTGGCTGTGGTTGTTGTATTGTTTGTTCCATTGCCCGATGTGTTCGTATTTGTATCCGGTTTTTTATTATCGGAAGGATTCTTAGTATCAGAATTATCCTTCTTTGCAATCGTCAGACTGGTGGTCGCATAACCATCTGTAAATGTGAATTTTACGGTATGCTTTCCTCCAGATAATGTATTTACAAAATCTTTTTTGAATTTTACATAAGTAGAACCGCTCCATGCCGTATAATTTTTGCTGTCTACGGTCTTACCGTCGATTTCAATTCCCTTAAAATTCTTATACTTACCGTCTGCACGCATGGTCAGATTTCCGTCTTTATTGATCGTATAGGTAGCATCTGCCCCCTCGATCACCTTATATTTCTTCTGTGTAGGCTTCTCCGGGTTGGTTGGTTTTTCCGGGTCCGGCTTGGTCGGATTCTCCGGATCTGGTTTTGTTGGATTCTCCGGGTTACTTGGTGTCAGTTTTGGAATGCTGACACTATCTACCACTGCTCCACATACCGTACATTCCTTATGTCTGCTTCCTTCTTTCGTGGAAGTAGGTAATTCGTCGATGATCCAGTCACTCTTGGTATGTCCGTTATTTACAGTAATGGATACGGTTGTCCTGTTCCCTGCTTTGTCTACTGCTTCTATTTTCTGTTTTCCGCTCTTTGGAGAGACCGTAAACTTATCATCCTTTAAAGTTACTTTTTTGCCGTCTAATTTTACGGTATCTAAGTCCTTGTCGGTAACGGTTACTGTCACCTTACTGCAATAGGTCTTTCCGTTCGTAACACCGGTAATCTCTGGTGCTGTTGTGTCCGTAGAATTGATCGTAATCTTTGCAATTGTATTTTCTACGAACTGATAGTTTGCAGTTGCCTTTCCACCGCTGTAAGTTACTTCAAAATTCTTAACATTGGTATCATTTGTATTCACGGTTCCTTTTACTTTGGCAGTTGGTTTTTGGAATCCTGCAATACTGTTCTCATCCTCGCCATCTGCAAATCCATCTACTCTGACGGTAAGTTCCGGCATTGCATCACCTCTGTCAATCACAACATCCGCAACGGATACTAACAGTTTTCTCGGTTCAATGGTAAATGTCCAGCTGCTGTCTGTCAGACCGGAAGCTGCAAGATAATTATCATTTTCTGCCACATTGATCTTTGCGATATATGTTCCGGCATTGACCGGTGTGACTTTCTTTCCGTTCCGATAATATTCTACTGTGATATCTCCGCAGGAAGTCCCATTTTTTTTCGATATTTCTGCTGCCTTTGCTTCCCCATTGTAGATCAGACTTTGTGGTGCTTTAAACTGAAAATCGGATGCTTTTAATGTAGCAGCTTCTTTTTTCAAAAAAAGCTCATTATTGTCTTCTTTTATTACGAAACCATTCTTATCACTGACAAATTTAGATACATCCGACTCTTTCAACACATAACCTTTACCATAGATATATCTGGCATCTCCTCCACCTATGGAAACAGGATAGGTTTCGAGAGCACTGGTGATACCTATCTTAGCATTTCCCGCTAAGGAACCTTCCACATATACATTTGATCCGAAATCCGACAGATAAAGATTATTGGCTGTTCCTGTGGTATAGCGCTGTTCTGTTGTACTCCAGATACCGTCCTTATAATTGCCACTGATATTGATATCACTGTTTAAAAGACATGCTCCACTTACCGGAACGAAAACACCGCCTCCGTTTCCACTTGTACTATTGCCGGTGATCGTACCTCCATACAGTCTCTCTACATTATAGACACCGCCTCCGTTTCCTTTAGCAGTATTTCCACTGATGGTTCCACCGGTCATGCGGGCGGAACCACCTCCAAATTCATAGATTCCGCCTCCATTGCCGGCAACTGTGTTACCACTGATAGTTCCACCAGCCATTTCAAAATATCCACCATTGCCAATCACATAAACCGTTCCGTCACTCTCGGATAAATTATTTCGGATCTCACTGCCTTCTTTCATAGTCACCGTACTATAATGATTTACATATATGGCTGCACCTTCCTTTGCATGGTTATTCTCAATCACGGTACCACTTTCTAAATCTACCAAAATACTCTTAGATTTAAGTGCCGGTGATGCAGTCTGTGTATTTCCGTCCTTATTTCCATCCACGATGATATTCTTCAATGTAACGACATCTGACTTATGACCATTGGCACCATCAAAATCCAGTATTACATCTGTATGACTCTTACCCCGGATCAACTTTGATACATTGGATACATCCGGACTCTGGATCGTCACTGCTCTTCTGACATATACCGTATCTGTGATCGTTATGTCATTCATGACATTGATAAGACTGATATATTGATTTTGGGCTGCCGCCTGCAGCTCAGTCAATGTCTTAACATTTGCAACACCTGTTGGCTCAATCCGTATGTATTTATAACCATCTAATGCCGTATCCTTGGCTGCCTGTGTTCCCGGTGCAGCATCGCCGGTAAATACATTATAGTCTTCATAACCATACCCACTCTTATCTATACCGGAAGGAGACTCATAAGCAGCAGCACCTCCAAAAGCTGTCAGAACAGCAGAGTTTTTCACATAAATACTCTGTTGTGCAAAAATACCTTTTCCCGTACTGCCATCGCTCGCTGCTTCAAGCTTCGTCCTAATCCCATCGATTTTCAGCACTCCTCCCGATGATATGGCTGTAGCACCACTTTTCGCCCGGACTTTCACTTCCACGCCATCTGAGACCGTCATGCCGGAGCCAGCCTGTATTGCCTCTTTTCCGTCACTTTCCACTGTCAGGCTGCCTGTTTCACCATATCCACCATATTGAATCGTCAAATAGCCGGTTACCTCTATCGCTGTTTCATTCTGCGTGGCAGTCACGATATTCGTATTTGTTTCCTGATTGTTGCATACATATATGGTAAGATTTCCATTCGCTTTGATCGTATGTGCCTCTAAATTATTCAGCCAAAGCTCACCCGCCGTATCGTATTATGCACTATGGTCCTCATCAGTACCTGTTGCACCGCTATCAGCAGTATCACTGTTTTTAAAATACTTCTTACCGCCCGCATGCAATTCCACACCATCTACAAATACGCTTGCGGCATTCTCTGCTGCGGATATCTGCATTGACATTTGTGGCAGCATTGGTAATATTCCAAGTACCAGCACTGTGCAAAGCAGCCAGGCAATCCCCTTTCTTATCTTATTTGTCTGCCTCATGTGTTACCTCCTTACATCTATACTCCCAAATTGACATAGTTTTACATTTTTTATATAATATATATTACACCGTACATCAGTGTACGATACAAGAGTTTTTTCTAAATTTTACAGCATTTTTGGAGGTTTTATGAGTCAGAAAGAAGATCGTCTGATGTCTATCGGAGAAATTGCAAAATCCCTTGGCATCACACGAAGAATTATATTGAATTATGAAGAAAAAAATCTGTTGCAGGCAGATGTAAAAGACGGGGCTACCGGCAACCGTTACTATCTGGCAGACTCCCTGACGAAGATACGGACGATCCGCGTACTGCAAAACCTCGGTCTGTCTTTGGATGACATCCAGGCATATTACGACGGAACTACTGATATGGAGCCTATGATCGAGCGTTTAGAAAAGCTTCGTGATGAATTAAATCTCTATATTGAAAAACTAAAACAGCGTGTAAAAAGCGACAATGACTTTGAACTCCATACGGTCACGATCCCGGAACAGACCATTTACCGCCGCACAATGCGTGCTGACACCGTAGAACAGAGAAAAGAACATTTACGGTATATTATCCCTGATGCTATGCGAAAATACGGCTCAGACACCAGCAAACGCATGTATTTTATTGAATATCCGTTAGAAGACCCGAACCTGATTTCCTATTGTATTGCAGTCCCACCGCAGAGTGAGGGCGAATACATTCACAGACTGCCGGAAGAAAAAGCACTCTGCATTTTTTACCACGGCAGCTATGAATCGATTCCTGACATACGCGACAGATTGATCGCATATGCGAAGGAACATGGATTTTCTTTAAAGGGAACCTGTCGGCATATCTATCTCGAAGGTCCGCCGGCACATACGGATCCGAGTAAGTTTATTACGCAGGTGGCTTTGTTGGTGGAGTGATAATAAGGTATTGATAAATTTGTTTTCTGTGTATATACTAAGTATATACGTCTATCTGTAAGGAGGTTTTTCATGCAAACACAAGTAAAAGAATGGGGTAACAGCCAGGGAATCAGACTGCCAAAAGAAGTATTAAAAAGTGCAGGAATTACATTGAATGAAGTTTTAGATGTTACCATATCAAATGGCGTAATTACTTGGGATACTCTCGATTTCCCCTACTCAATTAAAATAGCATTATAACTTTCCATATTTGCCAACACCAACAACTGATTT
>OGDN01005352.1_pt1 | contig 10103 bp, 9 predicted proteins | sample 1570271 | NCBI WGS metagenome assembly OGDN01 (sample SAMEA4384481, study PRJEB24528) | human gut metagenome | reverse complement strand
ACGGACTGGCGCTGTCCTACCGTTATACAGGAGAGGAAGAGGTGTTAAATAAGGCAAAGCAGGCAGCCCACTATTTTATTTCCAATGCTGCCATGACAGATTACATCTCGCTTCTGGATTTCAGAGCACCTGCAGAACCTGTCTATTATGACGCATCTGCGGCAGCCTGTGCAGCCTGCGGGCTTTTGGAACTGACAGAAAAGGTGGGAGAATATGAGAAGCCTTTGTATGAAGAGGCAGCCCGCCGGATTTTCGAGGCATTGACTTCAAAATGCTGTGATTTCGGACTTTCAGAGGAAGGTATTTTGCAGAAATGCTCCGCAAAATATCATCGTGCAGAGGACAGGGAGGTTTCTATTATCTACGGAGATTATTTCCTGACAGAGCTTACTTTGCGTCTTGCAGGCAAGGCTTTTTTGATTTGGTAGGAAATATTTCATGATTTTTTAAGGTTTGTTTTCGTGATTTTGCAATAAAAATATGGTATATTCATTGTGGCTGTTCCGGGAGAGTGCGGACAGCCACAATTTTATAGTTTGAGGAAAAAACGTTAAACAGGAAAAAAATCAGGAACAATGTCGTTAGGCAAAGGTGTGTCTGTGTGCGATTGATATAAGCGTAAGATGTGAAAAGACACACGCAGAAATGGAAATGAGAATGGGAAGACTGGAAGAACAGGAAATGGAGCAGATTCAAAAGGGACTGGAGGACTTTTTGAATCAGGAGCTTGGACGGCAACCGGAACAGAAACTAGGATGGAAGTTAGAACAGGAACCGGAACAGGAACCAGAACAGAATTTAGGTCAGGAATTTGAGCAGGATTTGAGTCAGGAAATAGAAGAAATGAGAGAAGAACAAAGAGAACCACAGATTTATACATTAGAGGATTGGGATAGCCCAGAGCCATCACGAAGGAGAAGCAGAGGGGAACGGAGCAGAGGTTTCGGGAATGGCGGAACCGGAAGAGAGGAGCAGAGCAGAAGCCCCCGGAATAGCGGAACCGGAAGAGAGGAGCAGAGCAGAAGTACCCGAAACAGCCGAGCCGCCCGGAATTACAGAAATCCAGAGTGGGACGAGGAACGAACCGGCAGCCGCAGAAGGAAAGAAAATTACAGCGAGGACTGGGAGGAGAAGCCCCAAAGCCGCAGGGAAGCAAAAAAGGCTGCGAAGCAGACACAGAAGCGGGCAAAGCGCCAGCGGAGAAAGAGAAAGGGAATAAAGCTTCTGGCAATTCTTCTTTTTCTCATTCTATTACTGGGGGCGGGCTTGTACAGTCTGGCAGGGGTGTTGTATAATAAACTTAACTATGAGGAAATTGCCTCTGTATCTGATTTGCCGCTTTCCGAGGATGGGGTGGTAAATATACTGCTTATAGGAAACGATTCCAGAGAAAATGGTGAGGACGGACGCTCGGATGCGATGATATTGTTATCCATCAGCAGAAAAACCAAAACCATTTATATGACTTCCCTTTTGCGGGATATGTATGTGAAAATTCCCGGACATGACGATAACCGGTTAAATGCAGCCTATTCCTTTGGGGGCACGGAGCTCCTGATGCAGACCGTGGAGGAGAATCTTGATATTCCGGTAAACCGGTACGTGCAGGTGAATTTTGAAGCCTTTGCAAATCTGGTAGACGCGGTGGACGGAGTGGAGCTGGAGCTGACAACAGAGGAAATTGAGTATGTCAATGGTTATCTGGTGGAATATAACATGCTGTTAAACAGACCTCAGGGAACCGATAATATGGATACAGGCGTCAGCGGACTGGTGCATTTAAACGGTGCTCAGGCACTTGCTTATTGCAGAAACCGTTATCTGGGAACAGATTTCGGAAGAACGGAAAGACAGAGAAAGGTATTGGAGGCGGTTATCAGGAAGCTGCCCCAGACTCTTCTGACAAACAGTACCGGATTGTTTGACGGACTGCTGCCGAACCTGACAACCAATCTGACAAAAGCAGAATGTGTCCGGCTTGGACTGATGGGGGCGGGTGCGTTGACCTATGAGATTACTGCGGACAGTATTCCCCAGCCGGGAACCTGGCAGGATGCAACTATCCGGAAAATGGCTGTATTGCAGGTAGATTTTGAAGCAAACCGGAAATATCTGAAGAAAAAGCTTTATGGAGAATAAAAATCAGAAAGGAATGGAAAAGCAATGACAAATTTAGTAGCGTTTACCTTTGTCGGCATTATGTGTCTGTATGTGGGAATTAAAATTCTCTGTTCAGAGGAGAGGACAAAGGTTTACAACCGGTTTTCAATCGAGGTGGAGGATGTAAAGAAGTACAATCAGTTCTGTGGCTGGCTGACCATCGGATTTGGCGTGGTGGCAGATATCACATTGCTGCTGATGGGGAATTTACAGGGCTGGTGGAGCCTTGTCTGTACAATCCTTCTGATTCTGGAGGCGGTTGCTGTTGTCAAAATTTATGCCAAAGCAGAAAAGAAAATGTTGAAAAAGAGATAGGTCTATGACAGGAAAAAAGTGGAAACGGGCAGCAGGGCCGCTCACCGCAGTTCTTTCAGCAGTCTTTTTAAGTGCCTGCGGTGATAATCTGGAAACATTTCTGCCTATGACAAAGAATATTGGCGGCAATACCGGGAAGGAAGAAAAAGAACAGGAAAGTTCCCCCATAAAGGCACTGGATTCGGTACAGATGTCCGGAAGCAGCGAAAAAACGGAAGAAGTCGAAAATCCGAAAGATGGAGAGAACAGCAGCGGACAGACAGAGCAGGATGAGGATGGACTGATTTCCATTACAATTTCTGCAGCCGGGGATGTCACCATGGGAAATTATCTGGGGCAGGATTACAGCTATTCCTTTCGGGAAATGTATGAAAAGGTAGCAGACGACAGCTATTTCTTTGAGAATGTATATGATATTTTCAGTGCGGATGATATGACAATCGTTAATCTGGAAGGTCCGCTGACCACTGCCACAGAAGGCAGGGAGGAGCAGACTTACTGTATCAGCGGCGACCCGGCATATGCAAAGATACTGACCGCTGGAAGTGTGGAGGCGGTAAGCTTTGCCAATAATCACCGGCTGGACTATTACGATAAGGGAACAAAGGACACGATAGAAGCACTGGAAGAGCAGGGAATAGTCTATGCCTATGATAATAATTACGCTGTCTATGAAACAAAGGGAATCCGAATCGGTTACATTTCTGTCAATGAGGTAGGGCAGGGAGCCGGTGTGGAGAAGTTCCTGAAAGGGGGAATAGAAGGCTTTCGGGAAGATGGCGTGGATTTGATTCTTGCCTGCTGTCACTGGGGAATTGAACGGGAAAATTACCCGGAGGATTATCAGAAAAGTCTGGGGAAAAAGTGTATTGACTGGGGAGCAGATTTAGTAATCGGATGTCATCCCCATGTATTACAGGGAATTGAAGAGTATCAGGGAAAATATATCATATACAGTCTGGGAAATTTCTGCTTTGGGGCAAACCGGAATCCCAAGGACAAGGATTGTATTATTTTTCAGCAGACCTTTACCTTTCAGGAGGGGGAAAAACAGCAGTCTGAGGCGAAGATTATTCCCTGTCTGGTGAGTTCGGTTTCCAATATCAATGATTACAGACCAACGCCTGCTGCCGGAGAGGCAGCCAGCAGAATTATCGGCAGGATGAATGAGTACAGCCGGGAATTTGGCGTGGAGTTTGAAGAGGATGGAAGGATAAAACTATCGGAAAAATAAGGGGGATAAAAATGCCGGCATTATCCATGTTTTTTGGAATTATTGTCAGAATGCAGAGTGAAAGAGGAGGCAGACATAATAAACCTCATATCCATGCATTATATGGAGAAAATGAAATTGTAGTAGGTGTGGATGGAGAAATACTGGAAGGGGATTTTCCAAACAAGCAACTGAAACTTTTACTGGCGTGGATAGCGATTCATGAAGATGAATTAAAAGCAAATTGGGAACTGCTCAGTAAGGGGGATGGGTATTTTAAAATCGAACCATTGCGTTAAGGAATGGAGGAATAAGGATATGTTGAGGCCGACGGCAGTTAAAGTAGAAATGGTATGTGCATATCAAATACTGGTGGAATTTGATAATGGGGAAAAAAAGGTGTTTGATGTGGAACCCTATATAAAAGGGGAATGGTATGGAAAGTTAAGAGCACTGGAATATTTCAGGCGGGTTGCAACGGATGGATATACGGTAGTATGGCCGGATGGACAGGACATTTGTCCGGATGAATTGTACGATTTGGGAAAAAAGATTTCATAAATACGAAGTAAATGGATATGGAGGATTGATGTATGGAAAGAAGAAAGATGGAGAAGCTGGGAATTGAAACTTCTTTGCTGGGATTTGGCTGTATGCGGTTCCCTGTGACGGCGGAAGGAAAGATTGATGAGCCGCTTGCGGAGAAGATGCTGGACAGGGCGATTGCAGAGGGTGTCAACTACATAGATACTGCCTATCCCTATCACAACGGGGAAAGCGAGCGGTTTGTGGGAAAGGTTTTAAAGAAGTATGACAGAAGCAGCTTTTATCTTGCTACAAAGCTTCCCTGCTGGAAGGTGGAAAAGATAGAGGATGTAGATACTATTTTCGAGGAACAGCTTCAGAAGTTACAGACGGATTATGTGGATTTCTATCTGGTACATGCCATGAATAAAGAGCGTTTTGATAAGATGGTGGAAATCGGATTTATCAAACGTCTGGAAGAGTTAAAGGCAGAGGGAAAAATAAAGTATCTTGGTTTTTCCTTCCATGATGAATACTCTGTTTTTGAACAGATTATCCATTACTGGAACTGGGATTTCTGCCAGATTCAGTTAAATTATATGGATGCCAATGAAAGAGAGGCGTTCCAGCAGGCGGGTATGAAGGGATATCGGCTGACAGAGGAGCTGGGAATCCCGCTGGTAGTTATGGAGCCGATTAAGGGAGGCTCTCTGGCGGCTTTCCCAGAGGATATTACAGAAATGTACCGGAAGCTGGATAAGGATGCTTCCGTTGCCAGCTTTGCCCTGCGCTGGGTAGGAAGCCTGCCGAATGTAAAGGTTATTTTAAGCGGTATGTCCACCATGGAGCAGGTGGATGATAACCTGAAGACTTTCCGGGAATTTAAGCCCCTTTCCGAGGAGGAAAAACAGACTATAGACAAGGTAGTGGAGATTATCAACAGCCGTATCCAGAATGGCTGTACAGGCTGCCGGTATTGTATGCCCTGCCCTGCGGGAGTAGATATTCCCCAGAATTTCAGAATCTGGAATCTGTATCATATGTACCGCAATTACAATATGGTAAAGAATAACTGGGAAAAGAATCTGGCAGAGGAAAATAAAGCGAAAAACTGTATCAAATGTGGAAAATGTGAGCGGGCATGTCCTCAGAAGCTTTCTATCAGAGAAGATTTGGTAAAGGTGCAGGAGGATTTGGATAAAAAGGAATTTGTGCTGTAATGGAAAAGGCGTTTAAACTGGATTTTGAGAACGATAAAAGGGGAAGCCTTTATGTCAACTGCTGTGGATGCTCTCAGACAGAGAGTCTTCACAGCTTTGGCCCGGCATCAAAGCCCCATTATCTGATTCATTATGTTTTAAGCGGCAAGGGGATTTTCAGGTTTCACGGAAAGGAATATCGGCTGGAGGCTGGATATGGTTTTCTGATTCAGCCGGATGAGCTTGCCTTTTATCAGGCGGATGCGAAGGAACCCTGGAGTTATCTGTGGGTGGGCTTTGACGGCAGCCAGGCAAAGGAATACTTAAATTCCATGGGACTTTCTGCGAGGCATCCGATTTTCTCCTGTGACAGGGATGAGGAGCTTTATGCGATTGTCCGGGATATGATGGAACATAATACCTTCAGTCTTGCCAATGAGCTGCGCCGGAACGGGCAGATGAGTGTGTTTTTATCGGTGCTTGCGGAGAGCGCGGGTGTAATTCAGGAGGAGGAAGAGGATAAAGGGAATCAGTATGTGAAAAAGGCAGTTTCCTTTATCCAGAGTAATTACTGTAATCCGATTAAGGTGACTGATGTTGCGGATTATGTGTGTATCAACAGGAGCTATCTGTATACCCTTTTCCAGAATTATCTGGGAATGTCGCCCCAGCAGTTTCTGACAACCTTCCGGATTACCAAGGCGAGGGAGCTGCTGGATTCCACAACCTATCCCATTGAGAGTATTGCATTGTCCTGCGGATACCGGGATGCCCTTGTGTTTACAAAGGCATTTCGCGCCATGAAGGGGATGTCCCCCTCCCAGTACCGGAAGCTGAGCCACAGAGAGAGTTCCAGGGAGCAGTTAAAGGAAGTGGAACATCTGATTACCCAGTTGATAACGTCCTCCCATTAAATTTCAGGTTCTGAAATAAAGCCCATCAGTGCGGCTGTACTTTCATAAGAAAGAACTATGAAATGGTCGTCCCGGTAGACTTCCTGTCCGCCGGTGACGGCCTTTGTTTCAGCATAATCTGCGTATTCCGTGGTGGTAAGGAGCAGAAAGGTTTCTCCCGTATGGTAGCCCTCTTCATAATACTTTGCCGGGGAGGACCATTTAAAAAAGTTCAGACTTTCCGGGTCTGTAATATTTCCGATTTCCACAGCACCATCGGTCAGTTCGGTGATGATGTTGGCATTTTCATAGGTGGCAAAGCCAAAGGTATAGTTGTTTTCCTCCAGAAACTGCGCCACCGGGCGTTTGATAGCATTTTTATCCACAGAGGCAAAGGAATAAACCGTTTTGGCTGTGCCCAGAAGGAGGCAGCCTCCCAGCAGCAGGGCAACAAAGCATCTGTCAAATACAGGTTCTCTGGATTCAAAATAAAAGCAGAGCACCGGCAGCACAAAGATATAAATGGTAATGAAATACCGGGGCACCATGGTGCAGGAGGTAAAGAAAAAGACAAACAGGTTTACCATCAGGCTGATAAGCAGAAACAGGGTGAAGAAGGGGCGGAAGCCCTTTTTTTCTTTGCCTTTTTTCATTTTACAGCCCACAAAGCAGAAGATTCCCAGCAGGGCGAAGGCAGACAGGCTGACCAGTCCTCTTAAGGAGAGGAAGCCTCTGTCCGGGATATAGCCCAGAAGCAGCATCAGGGAACCGAAAGCACTCTGGATTCTGCCGCCGAGGGAATATCCATCCTCTATGGAGATAAAATTGGTAGAATCATAGGTCTGAAAAACATATTTTTCTGTAATCCAGAAAACATTGATGCCATAGCCTAAAACACTGACAAAAGCGCCGTAGATGCTCCAGAGAAGGGGGGAGAGGGCATTGCTTTTCCGCAGGGCGGTAAAATTGTCCTTAGAGGGAGCCTTGCGGAAGGGTACAAAGGAATCGCTCTTTAACAGGTAGACAAAAGCAGTTATCACAAGAGGGCATTGCAGCGCCAGAAGATAACGGACGCCGGAAAGCCCGCAGATAAGGGAAAGCAGGGAATAGAGCAGGAAAAGCCCCAGGTCTGAAAGCCGCAGCTTACCTTTTGCGCTCAGGCGAAGAAACATTCCGCTGCACAGAAAAATCAGAATAACATGGGACATATAGGTATTGCCAATCTGCATATGGGTCAGCATCATTTCCGAAAAGGGCAAAAGCAGCAGACAGGAGCTTAAAACCGTTATTTTCCGGGAAACCTGAAAGGGCCGCATAAAGTAAAAATAGGAAAAGAGCAGCAATGCGTAGAAAATCAGGTTTGTAATACAGCGGATCACATGCCAGCTCTTGAAAAGGGAAAAGAGGGGCACCATACAAAGCTGGGTGTAAAGAACGCGGAATTCTGTGGAATAATACCAGTTCGGGGAGGCGAAAAGATGGTGTTCTTCGGAAAGAAGCCGGGAAAATATCATTTCCGCCGCCATATCGGAATTAAGCCAGTTGTCCTGACAGAAGATATTCAAAAGTAACAGAAGGAGTAAAACCATTCCCAGAATCAACCAGGAAGAAATATCGCGTAATTTTTTCATTCATGCTCTCCGTTTTTATGGTAATGCCGCAGAACCGCACCACACTTATACTTTTTACTTGCAGGTACTTACTGCAATATGTTACAGAACCGGATACCTGTGAGGAAGCGTCCGTACTCGTTATAATGGCAGCCGTCGGATACTACGTCCGAAAGGGAAAGTCCCTCTGCCTCCGGGAAATCCGCATATAAATCCAGATAAAGGGTGTCAAGCTCTCCGGAAAGGGACAGGGCAGCCGCATAATAATCTACAAGGGGACTGCCGGCAGCGCTCATAATATCCGTGCCATCGTTAAAATATTCTACCCTGCCGGGACCGGATAATACATAGGCAGCATCGGGATAAACCTCCCGCAGGGCGGCAATTCCGGTTCGGATGGCACCCGCATAGGTTGTAATATCGTAAGCATCCTCCGGATTTTCTACCGGGTATCCCGCAAAGTAATCATTTCTGCCATAATCAATGACGAAGCAGAGCTTTTTCCCGGTATGGTCATCCGACTGATAAAGGGAAACATTTTCCCCGAAAGGAGAATCCGCATCTTTGGGAGTGCCGCTTAAAAATTCTGCGACCATTTCAGGGAAGCAGTTTCCGTCAGGCTCGCCCTGGGCTGCACTGGTGCCGCCGATGGCACAGTTATAAACCGTTGCACCGGACAGGGCGTTTACAACACCGGGAATGGAAAGGCTGCCCTGATAGTTGCCGATAATGCTGTCCCCCAGAAATACAATTTCCTTATCGGACAAATCCGGGTATTCGGCAGGATTTGCCCGGCAGGAGGAAATTAAACCGGAAAGGGCCTGTAAGCGTTCCGCTGAATTATTGTTATCTATCTGCATATGCCCGTCACAGAAGGTATGCAGGAAAAGGGCCTGGGAAACGGACTCATTGACTGCAAAATCTCCGGTGTAGTTTCCGGGGTTTAAAATAAGCCATTCCTGGTCGCCGGTAAAGTAAATGGTAATATTACTTCTGCTGGCGAGGATTCCCACAAGCTGCTGATAAAGGGTCAGGCGGGTCTGCACCTCCTCTTCTTTCAGAGAAAGCCAGTAATCCATGGAAGGAAAGGGAAGAAGAACCTCAAAGCTGATTTGCGGAAAGGTATCTACATAGGAAAACCAGCCATTTTCAAAGGCTTCCCGTACTTTTAAAATATCATTCCCCTCGGATTCCCAGAGAAGATAGGGTTCCAGACCGAGGTAAATGTTTGTCAGGGTATTTCCGGAAGAAAAGGCAGTGTCAACAGCTTCATTTACCTGGGCAGCTGTGGGGAAGCTGTAATTCAGTTTCAGGGTGGAAATGCCCCGGTAAGTGGTAAAGTCTTCCTGGGAAAAGTTATGGATATCATACATGGAAAGGAATACACTCTGATATTTGGAGAAGGTAAGAGAATCTAAGGCATAGTCCTTCTGTTGGGATTTTATTAAAGCGGTACCTGCAAAGGCACCCAGTACCGTTATAAGAACCAGCCCGAGCAGGGATACCGTAATGACCGGAAATTGACGTTTTTTCATGGCATATTTCTCCTTTGAAAGCCTTTTCGCCAAAACCATCTAGGCGTTCAGGCGGATATTCCTGTAAGAAGTATACCATAACCCGCAGGGCGGAACAACTAAATTCAGGAATCCCCGTTCATCCGGTAGCCCACGCCAAGCTCATTGGTAATATATTTTGCTTCGCCGGGTTTGACACCAAACTTCTTGCGGATATTTGCCATGTTGACCTGCAGCTTTTTGATACTGCCCTCGTCAGGATAGCCCCAGATAGCCTTGATAATGGAGGAATAGGTCATCATTTTGCCGCAGTGGCCGGAGAGAAGGGCAACGATATTGTATTCCGTCTGGGTCAGGCGGATTTCTTCGCCGTTTATGAAAATCTGCCGGGCATCATAATCGATGATTAAATCCTGCAGGACAAATTTTCCCCCGGGAAGTTTTCCGGAATCGGCGCCCTGTCTGGTAATGCGCAGGGTGGAGCGGATGCGGGCAAGAAGCTCCGCAGAGCCGAAGGGCTTTGTAATATAGTCGTCCGCGCCAGAGTCCAGGCCGGACACCTTATCCACCACGGTGTCCCGGGCAGTGAGCATGATGACGGGCATGGCGCTCTCCCGCCGCAGGCGGCGCAGCACCTCCATGCCGGACAGGGCGGGCAGCATGATGTCCAGCAG
>OGDN01005348.1_pt1 | contig 10119 bp, 7 predicted proteins | sample 1570271 | NCBI WGS metagenome assembly OGDN01 (sample SAMEA4384481, study PRJEB24528) | human gut metagenome | reverse complement strand
CGGTTTGATTTCTTTTGCATACAGAACCGGGCCTTCGCCATCGTAAACCTTCATATAGCCCCATTTTACCGTTGCAGTCACGTCAACCCAGGAACCCATCACGAGAGATTTGGCGCTTGCGCATTTGCAGACGTAACCGATAAAGGAAGTATCGTCTGCACAGCAGGTCATTGCCATACGACCCGGGACAAAGAAATCAGCTCCGACGTCTTTGCTCTTTAATACCATGCCTCGGAAATGAACGGTTTTGCCCTCGTAGCGCTCCGGGTTGTCGCCCATGTCGACATACCAGATTCCGTAATCAGCGTCATCAATCTCGATCACATCGGCATCGGTATCAAACGGCATCTGATCCTCAAAAATGTTGTCAATTTCGCCTTCTTCATTCTCAAACAGAACGTCGCACGCCTGGTTGACTACTTTGATGCTGCGGCGGAAGGATGGAAGCGGATCTTCCGGACGGCAGCGGTTGAACATAACCATATCCGCATTTTTTGCCATCTCCATGAAAACAGATTTCATATTCTGCATATAAATCTGGAAGCAGCTTGCATCGACGGTCACAATCTCCTGTACAATGCCCCAGCCGCGCGGCAGCTCCATTTCTTCCAGTTTTTTTACACTCCAGAGCGGATTGTATTCCAGAATAATACGCTCCGGGCGATATTTACGGTTCAGTTTTTTCAGGTAATCTAAAGTAAACTGCTCCGGTCCTTCTACGATTTCCAGTACTGTATTGTGTTTGAGCAGTTCTTTTTCGTCATACTCTACCTCACCCTCTTCGGTTGTGATCAGAAGGGTCGGCCCGTCAATCTGGAAATATTCCTGTGCTACGGTAAAATTGATAAAAGAGGTTTTTCCACTCTCCAGAAATCCTGTTATGAGATAAATCGGAATTTCTACTTCGTCTTCTTCGTACATTTTGTACCTCCGTTGTCTTTGACGTACTCCCGGAATCTTTCTGCACTTGCTTTTGCGGCTGAGATTCCGGGCGTACCTTTTGCTTTGTCTCTAAATCAAGAAAAAAGCTGCCACATCGGATTTTGTTTCTGATGCGGCAGCTTCACTACAGTTCACAGGTACCCTGCGGACCGTAATTTTCGCAGCTACTTTGTATTTTTACAGTCCGAACAGCTCTGCCAGCTTATCTTCTGCTAATTTGGAACCGATGACACAGATTCTTCCGGTGAATTCCGGTGCTCCGTCACGTACTTCGTACTCTTCCGGAACCATATCGAAATAGATCCACTGTCCATCGGCGCCTGCTACCATACCTTTGGCCCGAAGAACCATACCATAAGCGGTATCCTCGGAAAGTTTCTTTAAGATGCCTTCGATCTGCTCTTTGGTGAAGGTCTTCACAGTCTCCTGACCCCAGCTTGTGAAAACTTCGTCTGCGTGATGATGGTGATGATGATCATGACCACAGCCGCACTCGTCATCGTGGTGATGATGATGCTCATGTTCGTGATCATGGCCGCAGCCGCACTCGTCATCATGGTCGTGGTGATGATGCTCATGCTCCTCGTCGTGATCGTGGCAGCAGCAGCACTCGCCGTCATGGTCGTGGTGATGATGTTCATGTTCATCCTCATCATGATCGTGATGATGGTGCTCATGCTCCTCATCGTGGTCATGGCCGCAGCAGCACTCGTCGTGGTCATGATGATGGTGATGATGCTCTTCCTCTTCTACCTGCTCAAGGTTGATGATCGCACCTTCCATCGTATCGAGTACTTTCTTGCCGCCCAGAACTTCAACCGGTGTGGTGATGATGTGTGCTTCCGGATTCAGCTCGCGGAGCATCTTTACTGCTGCCTCTACTTTTGCAGTGTCAGCCTTATCGGTACGGCTCAGGATGATGGTTCCTGCGCTCTTAACCTGGTTCTCGAAAAATTCGCCGAAGTTTCTGAGATACATTTTGCATTTCATAACGTCGACTACGGTTGTTGCGGAATTCAGGGCTACGCCTGCTTCTTTTTCTACACCGTCTACAGCCTTGATGACGTCGGAGAGTTTACCTACGCCGGACGGCTCGATGATGATGCGGTCCGGGTGATATTTGGTGATAACGTCTTTTAATGCTGCACCGAAGTCTCCTACGAGAGAGCAGCAGATGCAGCCGGAGTTCATTTCACGGATTTCGATACCGGCATCTTTTAAGAAGCCTCCGTCGATTCCGATTTCACCGAATTCGTTCTCGATCAGAACAACCTGCTGGCCTTTCAGTGCGTCTCCGAGGAGTTTTTTGATCAGGGTCGTTTTTCCTGCGCCCAGGAAACCTGAAATAATGTCTATTCTTGTCATTGATTTAACCTCTTTATCTTGTTGATTCCGTTTATAGTTAGCTGCAAAAGGGCCGAAGTTTATCCTCCGCCCCACACTCACGCTTATTATAGCAACCATAGAACAAAAAATCAAGAGAATTTCCCTTGCTTTTTCTGCATTTCACCATTATAATATATTACATGTCTTTTCTGCTTTAACGCGTTGAATGGACAAATCATTTTACCTATGAATGGGGGATTTTTTTATGAGTGGAACGAAAGAAAAAAAACTCAATCTGCCACAGTCACTGCTTTTGCTGCTGCTGATCATCGTATCCGTCGCAGTCTGTATCCGCCTGAAAACCGGCGGTCCTATGATCGGCCTGTTTGCAAGCTGGATTTTTATCTATCTGTTTTGTAAGATTTTCGGTATTTCTTACGCCAACATTGTTGCCGGCGCATACGATGCCATCCGTATGGTCGTCCCGACGCTCTGCCTTCTGATGGCCATCGGTGTCATGATCGGCACCTGGCTGCAGAGTGGCACCATTGCCACCATCATTTCCTGGGGCTTAAAAATGATTAACCCGTCCTGGCTGCTGCCTCTGACGTTGCTGTTCTGCTCCATTTTGAGTGTTGTAACCGGTACTTCCTATGGTTCCGTCGGAAGCGCAGGTGTTGCCATGATGGCGATCGGAAACGCCATGGGTATCCATCCTGGCATGGTAGCCGGTGCTGTCATCTGCGGTGCCATGTTCGGTGACAAATTAAGTCCTCTTTCCGATACCACAAACCTTGCTCCGGCCGTTGCAGATGCCAAACTTGGCGATCATATCCGCTCGATGCTCTGGACCACCCTTCCAACATATGTGATAACCTTAATTCTTTTTACTATTCTCGGTTTCCAGCAGACCAGCGGAAGCTATACCGAGGGAAGCATTACCGTTTACATCGATGCTTTAAACGGTGAATTCCAGCTCGGATGGATTACCATGATCCCTGCCATCCTGATTATTGTATTGCTCCTCTGCAAAGTAAATGCGATCTCTGCACTTGGTCTTTCCAGCTTCGCTGCCGGATTTGTTTCCTATTTTGTGCAGCACGATACTCTGCAGGGCATCATCCGCACAGCTTACAACGGTTACACAACCGCAATCGAAGAACCGGTATTACAATCCATCTTAAACCGCGGCGGCATGGGAAGCATGCTCCAGTACGTAGCCATTATCTGCTTTGCTGTCGGCATGGGCGGCATGCTGGAAAAACTCGGTGTACTGGATCACATTCTTCAGGCGATTGTAAAGAGAATCAACAGCGATGGAAGTATGATCCTGGCAACGATGATTGTCGGTTACGTGACCAGCCTCATCAGCTGCTCCCAGCCGATGGCACACGTTCTGACCGGCCGTCTGATGGCACCTGTCTTTCAAGAGCGCAAGGTTGCACCGGAAATTCTTTCCCGCTGCCTCGAAGACTCCGGAACTATGGCTGGTCCTATGATTCCATGGCATGGCTACGGCGTATACATGGCCGGCACACTTGGTGTTGCATGGTCGGCATTTTTCCCGTACTTATTCCTGCTTTACCTGACCCCGGTTTTCAGTATTTTCTATGGATTTACCGGAATTTCCATTAAGCATCTTCCGGAAACCAAAAACAATGAATCAAAAGAAGAGAAATAAGGCAAAAGCAGAAATCGTAACAGGAAATCATAAACATAAACAGAAACAAAAAAAGAAAAGGAAAAGAGAAAGAATGCAGACAAAACTTGTTCTTCTCGGAACCGGCACACCAAATGCGTGTCCGAATGCCAACGGACCTTCCTCCGCTGTCGTGGTCGGTGACCGTGCTTATCTGGTAGATTTTGGCCCTGGCGTTGTCCGCCAGGCCTCAGCCGCCTATTTTAACGGCGTGGATGCCCTGCGGCCGGATCTTCTGACCGTTGCCTTCTGTACGCACCTTCACACAGACCATACCGCAGGATACCCGGATCTGATTTTTACTCCGTGGGTGCTGGAACGCCCGGTTCCATTGAAAGTTTTCGGGCCAAAGGGCTTACAGCACATGACCAATCATATCTTACAGGCCTATGAAACCGACATTGATTTCCGAATTCACGGTTTCGAAAAAGCAAACGAATCCGGCTACCGCGTTGAGGTAACAGAAATTGAATCCGGCATTGTCTACCGGGATGACCTGGTTACGGTGGAGGCTTTTCCGGTCAGCCACGGAACACTGGAATGCTACGGCTATAAATTCACCACACCGGACCGCACAATCGTCATCACCGGCGATACCGCTCCGCTGGATCTCGTGGCAGAAAAATCGAAAGGCTGTGATATCCTGCTGCACGAAGTGGAATACGCCGCCGGAATCTCCTGCCGCGAACCAAAATGGCAGAAATACCACCGGGAAGTGCATACGTTAAGCACGGATCTTGCCGGTGTTGCAAAAAAGGCAAATCCGAAACTGCTCGTTACGTATCACCGGATTTACCATATGAATGTACAGGATAACCACAAAAACCTTGCCGCCGAGATGGCATGGCGCGATACTGCGATACTGGATGAAATCCGGGATGCAGGGTATGACGGATATGTCGTGAACGGAAAAGACCTGGATGTATTTTAACCGAATCAAGCAAGTCCCAACCCACTGCTTCTATTGCGTGAAGCAATAAGCAGTGGGTTGGGACTTGCTTGTATCAGGAGTGGTACAAGCCACTCCTGATAAGCTGCGAAGCAGCTATTCGGTTATGAGCAAGTAGCGAAGCGGATTGCGAATATCCGCTTTGACTGAAATACGGAATAATGAACCGGCCTGTTTTTATTGTTTTTATTGTTTTTACTGTCTTTCCTGTTAACATTGTCATCAAAGATTACTTTGACATTATTCTTAACTGAACGTATAATCATAGTATTACAATTCTGGCAGAACAGCAGGATTTTCTGCTGTTTACTGTTATAGGAACCTGATATGCAGACAACTTACATTTTCTGCCTTTCATCTCGGTTCCGGAAAGGATCCTTTATGGCAACGACTACTGTAAAACCTGTAAAAAACGCTGGTAAAATTTCCGGCAGCACCCTAAAGATCATTGCTATGGCCTGCATGCTGATTGACCATACGGCAGCTGTACTTTTCGACCGAATCCTGATTTCCCGCGGTCTTCTGAATGCGGTGAACGCTTCGGACGGAGGCGCATCATTTCTCTCTACCGGAAACACAGCTGTGATTTATTATGCGGATATGATTATGCGCGCAATCGGAAGGATCAGTTTTCCGATTTTCTGTTTTCTGTTGATTGAAGGGTTCATGCATACGCATGATGTGAAAAAGTATGCGCTGAATCTTGGGATTTTTGCACTGGTTTCGGAGATTCCGTTCGATCTGGCATTTGCGGGAAAACCGTTTTATCTGGATTATCAGAATGTCTTTTTCACTTTATTTATCGGCCTTGTGATGATGATTTTTCTGCAGAAAATCGATTCAAAAGCGCAAAAAGATGCCGGTGCATGGCAGAGGACGAACTGGAAGGTTTCAGTTGGCAAGCTGCTGGTGATTGTGGCAGCCTGTGCAGTGGCCACGCTGTTGAAGACAGATTACAGTGCAATGGGAATTCTGACGATTGTGCTGATGTATAATATGAGAAAGAATAAAATGTACTGTATCGGAATCGGGTGTGCAGTGCTTACGCTGTTGAGTCTGAATGAAATCACCTGTTTTCTGGCTATGATTCCGGTGCATTTTTATAACGGAAAACGGGGATTGAATCTGAAGTATCCGTTTTATGCGTTTTATCCCGTGCATCTGCTGGTGCTGTTTGCGATTGCGGCGGTACTGGGGATGGCGGGGGTTGCGGTTGTTTAAAAAACGGACACCCGGAAGTGCACCTGCGCCGCCTGGGACTGTGCCCTGGGGCACAGTCCCAGACGACACAGACGCACTTCCGGGCTGACATTGAGGCGGGCGGTGGGGAGGTCTGGATTTGCTGCGCAAATCGGCGTGAGATTCTACTTAATATACTTCTTAACTTCCAGCGGATACCCCAAAAGCTCTTCGCTGCGAATCACTTCAAAATTCTCCGGTTGAAAATCTTTGCGTAACGTCACAGTGTTCAGGCAATGATATCCCAATCTATGATAGAGTTTCATCGCTCCAAAATTTCGCGCAGCTACCTCAAGATAGACAGATTCAGAATACTTTTTTATCTCGGCTTCGACCAGCGCAATCGCATGACTTCCGTATCCGTTTCCCTGGTATTCCGGAAGTACGAAAAGATCTTCGATCCAGTCAACTTCCGCCCCGCGGCTTCCGAGATGCACAAATCCAATGGGGATCTCTTCTTTTAAGATAAAATAAAACATATGCCCTTTGTCTGTCCAGGCAGCAAGATTCTCCGCGGCCTCTTCGTCGGTTATAACATAATCACCATGAGCCAGCCAAAAGCCTCGAATCAGCTCTTTTGCAAGTTGTGCTTCGTTTTCATATTTCTGTAAAGCTATAATTTCATTCATTTTTTCATCTCCCTTGTTTGTTTAACCGAATCAAGTAAGTCCCAACCCCCTGCTTATTGCTTCGCGCAATGGAAGCAGGTGACTTGCTTGATTCGGTTAAACTATGATATACTCAAATTATCATGATACCAGGCTCAAAAAGCTAATGCAAGCTCGCTTGCAAGAGGATTTTTGAACTCTTGACCTGTCAAAAACATGACGAGGAGTGCAATGATATGAAAAAAGCGACAAATTTGATATCCTTTCTGATTTTAATGATGGTACTGGTCGGCTGTAGCAAAGAAACGGTCCATATCGACTTTCCTTTTGAAGTTGGAGATGTTGAAAATATCGAAATGTACCACTATGCGGGAGCACCGGTATCAGCAGAAAAGAAAATAGTCGTTGCAAAAACTGATATAACAGACTTGTATCATATGTTTGAAAACTTATCATTGACAGACAAACAAGTCGAGGAAATCACAGGCGCAGATGTGACCAGTTTTCGATTTAACCTTTCGGATGGGACAAACTACGAACTGGTTTATGTCTGCAATGGAGTCAAGAACGGAAAGCTGAAATCTTCCACGGGCAATTTTGAATACTTCACAAGTTCAGATATCGGCTCATATTGGTCGAATATGGATCTTGAATCAGTTTCGGTGAAAGAAAGTGAATTGCCGAAGTGGCATAACTGATTCAGCCTCGAAGGACTCCCTGTCATAAGCGCTGGGGTGTTTTTATATATGATTCATCTCGTTTCCGTTTCTCATAAATCGCTTCCATCCATTCCAGCACATCCTCTTTGTTCTGCTGAAACGGTTCGCTGTGACTTAGGAAAAAATGCGGCGCACGCACGTTTTTCAGAACTCGGATTTCTGCCAGCAGGCGCTCGGCATTATAAACGGTCTGTCCGTTTTTCTGCGTCGCATATGCCGCATCCCCGAGAAAGCACCACGTCTCATCCACTTCCAATGCAAGCGATCCTTTGGCATGACTCGATGGAATCGGAAATAAATGTAACCACACGTCACCGTCCTGAAACCACGTATCTTCTTCTATCACAGTTCCTGTTTTTGTATAACGAAACGTATTTTTCCCCTGGTAAACCGCTTCGCACGAAATCTCCGACAGATTCCCGATATGGTCGGGATGAAAATGGGATAAAATCACCCGAATTTCTTTTCCTGTCTGTTCTGACTTTTTCTGCAGAATTTCTGAAACCGCAGGATGATTTCCCACGTCATATACCCAGAAAAATGCATCACCCTCGATGATCACAACATTTGCCGAAAGTGGATGTTCTGTCGGTGTAAGATAGGAAATGTGATCGTTGATTGTCTGGATGTGCGGAATCTGTATCGGCTCTTTTCTTTCTTCTTTCATCAAATCAACACCTCTTTTCCTTCGAACACAAAACACAATGACCGACAGATTTAAGAAATCTCTTTCGTTCTCTGCCGGTCATGATATTAATGAAAATTAGTAGCTATCTTATTTTAGAAGCTGAACACCGCCACACCATACGCCGGAAGTGAATATGCAATCCGATATGGCTGGCCATCGCATTCGCCGTCTTTGGCGCGGTAGACCATCTGGCGTTTTTCGGTCGGACCGCCGTATTTCATATCGGAGCTGTCGAGTATCAGGCGGTACTGTTTTTTGCGCGGTACGCCGCACATGTAGTCCGGTCTCTCGACTGGTGTGAAGTTGCAGACAAACAGCAGATTGTTCTTGCCTGTCGGTGACCAGCGGACGAAGCTGTAAATGCTGCGGTCGCCGTCGTTGGCATTGATCCACTGGAAGCCTTCGTAGCCGCAGTCGTTCGCGTAGAGTGCCGGGTACTTGCGGTACATTTTCAGCAGGTCACTAAAGAAGGTCTGCAGATGCTGATGCCCCTCATCTGCCAGCAGGAACCAGTCGATCTCGCGTTCCTCGCTCCACTCGCGGAGCTGTCCGAAATCCTGTCCCATGAACAGAAGTTTTTTGCCCGGGTGCCCGAACATGAAAGCATAGCCTACCATCAGGTTCTGGAATTTTTCCTTCAGATCGCCCGGCATTTTGTTGATCATCGAGCATTTCAAGTGGACAACCTCATCGTGCGAGAGCACCAGAATGTAGTTCTCGGAAAATGCATAGGTCATGCCGAAGGTCATCTTGTTATGGTTGTATTTGCGGAAGTATGGATCGAGCTTCATGTAATCGAGGAAGTCATGCATCCATCCCATGTTCCATTTGTAGGAGAAATGCAGGCCGCCGTCCTCTACGCTTCCCGTTACCTTCGGCCACGTTGTGGACTCCTCGGCAATCATGATGACACCTTTGTTTCGTCCGCGCACCAGGGTATTCAGGTGTTTGAAGAACTCGACGGCTTCGAGATTCTCATTTCCGCCGTTCTTGTTCGGCACCCACTGGCCCGGCTCTTTTCCGTAGTCGAGATACAGCATCGAAGCAACAGCATCGACACGGAGACCGTCTACGTGGTACTCTTCTACCCAATAAAGCGCATTTGCCAGCATAAAGTTTTTCACTTCATTTTTGCCGTAATCAAAGATCTTCGTTCCCCACTCCGGGTGCTCGCCCTTTCTCGGGTCGGCGTACTCATACAGCGGCTGGCCATCAAAATCAGCAAGGCCGTGCGCATCTTTCGGGAAGTGTGCCGGTACCCAGTCCAGAATAACACCGATTTTATTTTTATGCAGATAATCAACAAGATATTTAAACTCTTTCGGTGTTCCGTAGCGGGAGGTCGGTGCGTAATAGCCCGTTACCTGATAGCCCCAGGAACCGTCAAACGGATGCTCTGCAATTCCCATCAGCTCTACGTGGGTATAGCCCATTTTTTTTACGTAATCGGCAAGCGAATGTGCGAACTGAACGTAATTGTAAAATCCGTCCGGGTTGGATTCGGACCACGGATGTTTCATCCAGGAGCCCGGGTGCACTTCGTAGATGGAGAGCGCGGATTTCTGAACGTCAAATTTTTTGCGGTTCGTCAGCCATTCGCTGTCACCCCAGCGGTAGCCTTCGATTTCCGCTACTTTTGACGCGGTACCCGGCCGTTTTTCGGATGCAAATGCGTATGGATCTGCTTTGTACAGTTCTCTTCCGTCCGGTGTGCGGATGTAATATTTATACATCATTCCCTCGGTCACGCCCGGAATGAACACTTCATAAACGCCGTCCTCGCCGACTTTCCGCATCACATTGGCATGGGCATCCCAGCCGTTGAATTCGCCGATGACAGATACTTCCGCCGCATGCGGAGCCCATACGGTGAACCAGGCTCCTACTTTGCCGTCTTTTTTGTCCAGGTGCGCACCCATTTTCCGGAAAATATCGTAATGGGTTGCCTG
>OGDN01005347.1_pt1 | contig 10122 bp, 15 predicted proteins | sample 1570271 | NCBI WGS metagenome assembly OGDN01 (sample SAMEA4384481, study PRJEB24528) | human gut metagenome | reverse complement strand
GAGGACAGGCGTTCTCAGATCGGCTCAGGGATGCAGCGACCGGTGTTCCGATAGAGGAAACTCTCTATCAAAAAAGGATCGCACGAAGTGAGGAGAACGAAGTGTCGATCGCCATACCACCATTGGAAGCCACTTGTCATTCTTTGAATGGCTGGTGGAGCCTCACCAATGACGAAAATCAGGATAACTTGAAATACGATCCTGAATATGAAGATCAAGAATCTGAATTAAAAAATTTCAAAGGACAGAAAGTATGTTCAGGTTACACGTATTCTGACAAAAATTTAAATATCAATGCCTATGTATATGGAAAAACTTTTGTAAAACCTGGAAAATACGACTCTTTATATCCAGACGCTGAGTACTATGTAAAAAATACAAATACAAAAATGGGATTAAAACTTAAGCTTTTGAATTATGCAATTAAAGCATATCGTTCAGATACATATGTAGTGTTCATATTTGTATATGAATTCTTATTAACGGTGTTTGTTTATTTGCCTGCAATAATAATTTCTGTATGTGAAGATGAAGATGATGAAGATGACAAAAAAGGAGCTTGATTATGAGAAAAATACTAAAAATAATTGTATATACTGGAGTTATCATTTCTTTGATTCCAATCATTACGATGTTTTGTATCAATCTGAGACAAAATAAGATAGAAACGGATCGTAATTTTTATGGCAAAGAAATTACAGAGAGTCAATTAAAAGTCGTTCAAAATTCATATCAAAAATATGAGTGCAGCTCAAAATATATCGTAAAAAAGAAAGAACTTGGGAAAATGAGATATTTCTATCGTGATAAAAATCAAATGAGATTTGAAGCGAGCGAAGAAGAATACAATCGATATATCAAAGATTCTGATATCTTCTATGTATATAAGCCAAAATGTCAAATTAGTTATCATTCTAAACAGGGAAAATTAACAGCTAAGTTTATTGGAAAGAAAATCTCTTTGACACCAAAAACATTTTTGAATCAAGAATTAGAAACAGTGAAAAGCCTTGTGGCTCAAAAAAGTCATAACAAAGCATTTTCTACATATTCCTTTGATGATATCGCAAAAAGATATAACAATCTTACAATTTTGGGATTGGAAAATAAAAAAGCTATGACAAATTTTAAATTATCTAGTAAGTTGGGAAAAGGATCCATCTGTGGAAAAAGTCTAGTGAAATCTGCAAAATATGATCGTTTATATAAGGATTTTGCTTTTTATCAAACCCCAAAAGAAAAATTTGCAAATATAAAAGATTGTTTCTTATTGTTCTCTGCAAAATTACAGCCATGTTATCCAGACGGATATTTTTGGGTTTATATGATCCCATTTTGGTGTTCTACACTATTAGTCTTGCTCGTAGGAGCTAAAGATACTAATCATAATAAAAGTGTTTTGATTATTTTAATGCAATTTTTTTTAACGACTCTTTGGATGGATCAATGGAATAAGAGCGGCATTACATTAGCAATTATTCTTATTTTGATTATTTTATTTTTCATAGGAAAGGAATTGAGAAGCATAAGAAAAGAGGGCGATTTACAAGATGAAGAAAAGAAAAATATTTGAGTTTTTATATCAGCTATTATTATTCCAATCATTTGTTGGATTCTTTGGAAGCATATTTGTTTTGTTGGTAATGAAATTTACGTTTGTTTATGAACCAATAGGATATGAAGAAACACATCCTTTTCATCCAATACCACCCCAAGCAAGTTTTCTGCAGGTCATACAGTATCATCCCATAATCTCAACATTTTGTGCAATCTGCGGAATAATATTTTTTCTGTATGTTGCATATAACGTGACAAAGACTATCGAAATGCATGTTAGTGGAAAAGAGAAGGATGCCAGATTGTTAATGCATCATTGTATCAATGCTTTAATAAATCTAAAAAATGTAAATATAAAAGATTTGAAGGGAGAGAAAGCGATGATTGGCGAAGTTAATGTATATCTGACAAACCCAGGTGATCTTAATTCTGAAAAAATAATAGACTATTATTCAGATTCTGATTTTGAATACAATCTTCGTGTCGGAGATTACTGTAAAGTTGTATTAGATAGGGAGGATCCAACTCATTGGATATTTGGCATCATAGTTAAGATCAACGAAGAAGAAAATTCTTTTTCAATAAAAGATTCTGATGGTGATATCATTAAAATCGAGTGTGATCATATCCATAATATATGTTCTAAAGAAGAACTACAAATTCTAATGAAAGGAAAGAGCATAAAATGAGCCTACAAGAAAAAATTAAAAATGTGGAAAGTACCAGTTGGTTGACAGAAGGATTATCCAACGAAGAAGTAATATCAATCGTTGGATCAACAAGAAAATCAGTGAATACAAAAATAGCGTTGTTTTCCATTCGTCCAGAATATGTAGAGCAGATTTTCAATGGAAACAAAAAGTTCGAGTATCGAAAACAAACAAGTAGATTTCCGATTAGTAAGATACTAATATATGAAACAACCCCAATCATGAAGATTGTAGGAGAGGCAGAAGTCGAAGAAGTTCTTGTGGATACACCAGAAGTGATCTGGAAAAGGACCAAAGAGTGTGCAGGAGTGAGTCAAAATTTTTATAACCAGTATTTTCGAGGTCGGCATACTGCAGTTGCTTACCAATTGAAAAATGTGATCAAATATGATAGTCCAAAAGAATTAAGTGATTTTGGAATAAAAAGAGCACCACAATCATTCTGCTATTTGCCATGAAATCTTATATGTGGAAATAATTCTATGTGAATTCTTTCATATTTATAATGTAATAAAAAAATACGTGATCACTAGAAGAAAGGAAAATGTATGGCAGGATTAGATAATCATATGCTTTCAGTTATTGAATGTTTGGCAAAGAATAAGATACAAGATGCGAAAAATGCAGCGATCGTATGCTGCAAAAATGATACAACAAAAAAGAATGCTGCGAATCTTAATTACTATCAAAAACTTTTGGAAAATGGTAATTCAGCATTTATGGAACTTCCTCCAAATCTTCAATCCTATATGTCATTAGAAGATGTTTCTGGATTCCGTGAAGATCGATATTATATTGGAGAAAAACAACAAAAACTGTATGATCAGATTCTTGTAGGAACAAAAGTATCAGATAGACTAATGGAATATGGCATTTCCTATCATAATAGTACGCTTCTATATGGGGTTCCTGGAACAGGAAAAACTGAATTTGCAAGATATGTTGCATATAAATTGGGGCTTCCATATGCATATTTAAATTTTTCTTATTTGATTGATTCATATATGGGAAAGACAGCACAAAATTTATCAAGAATTTTTGACTATTGCAAAGGAATGAAATGCGTGTTGATGTTAGATGAGATTGATTGTATTGGGCAAGCCAGACAACATAATTCCGGTCCAGATGCAGAAATGGGACGAATTGTCATATCTCTGATGCAATGTCTGGATAATCTTGTACATGGACAGATTGTAATTGCTGCAACAAACAGAGAAGACATTCTTGATAAAGCGCTAAAACGAAGATTTCGCAGCAAAGTGAAATTTACAAAATTCAATGAGAATGAAGAGCTTAAAATGATTGAAAAATTTGTAGAAAGCATTGATCTTATGGAAATGGATCAGAAGCTAATCGAATATGCAAAGGGTGATCATACACAATCTGAGACAATGGATTTTCTTGTGGAAAAGTTGATTCAAAAGGTAAGCAAAGAAGTGATCTAAATGCCTCAGAAAATAACATCCTTAGAACAGATTTATTAAATGTTAGATCTATTTTATGCAAATAAACACCTATATGAAAAAGTACGTAATTCCGGAAGAAGAAAGCATCAGGAAATGAGAGGAGAGTAATATCTTCTCTTTTTTTATATGTGATTTTTCTTTCCTATAGAATCCATCATATTTGGAATAACAAGGAGGTGTTCACATGAGATATATCGATAATGCATTGAAGAGAAGAATGGATATGTTAGAAATTGATGCTGCTACTTTGGCAGAGATGTCTTTTGTAGATGAAGAAATAATCAGAAAAATCATTGAAAACAAAATCCCATATGAGAAGATTGATAAATTCAATATGGCATTAATTTGTAATCTTCTTCATTGCGATGAGCAATACTTTGCACATCCAAACATACATAATGATTTTCTTGATAGAGTATTCGACAAAGAAAAAGATTCGAATGCGTCCAAGAAAACAAAAATAAGGATTCAGGATTTTTTGAATGATTTCATGTTCATAAATGGAGTGGTGTCGGAAAAATAATTAACAGAATTTTATATGTGAAAAATAATCGTTTCAAAATCCATCATATTTGCATTAAACAAAGAAGAAAGGAAGATGAAAAGTGAAAGAAGCATACCCTGTTTTTCTAACAGAAGATACAAATGAAGGTGGAGTTTTGGTATATGTCCCAGGACTTGAAATCCATACAGAAGGAACTGATCTATATGATGCGATTCAAATGGCAAGAGATGCAATTTCTTTAAAAGTGGCAGATCTGGAATTGGATAGAAAAGAAATTCCTATTCCAATGACTTATGAAGAAGGGTTCATTGAGGTTTTTAAAGAATATGGTGATGGTGATTTAAAGGGAATCATGATCTATGTTGATATTAATACGGAATCTTATCTAATCCGGTTGAAAAATAAGTCTGTTAGAAAAGACTGTACAATTCCTGCTTGGATGGACGATGAGGTTAAAAAATATGGAATTAGCTGTTCAAAAGTGCTGCAAAATGCATTGGCCATGAAAATTGCAGAAGAACGTGAGAAAGATAATATAGGAGATATCAGGAATGAAAATAAAAAACAGTAGAAAAATGGATATAAAATTTAGTTCAAAATTAGAAAATATATACCTAAATGAGGGAACATATAATTTGCTGATCGGAGCCATTGTACTATATGGCTTGTTGATAAATCTTATTACATGTGCGTTTTTCAGAGATTATATAACAAGAATTCCATTAAAAGGATTGTTAATTGGATATCTGTTTATCGCAATTGTTGGAATTTCCATAATGACATTTTGTAAATCGGTGATCTTAAAATTCATAGGCTACAATATGCTGGTAATTCCGTGTGGTACAACATTATCTACAACCTTAAATGATTATGTTGGAAAATCAGATATTGTATTAGAAGCATTGATCATTACAACGATCATTACTGTTTGCATGGTGATTCTTAGCTGCGTATTTCCAAAATTTTTCTTAGGAATCGGAAGAATGCTTTTTGTTGCACTGTTAGGCATTATCATTGCGTATATTGTATGCTTTTTTGCAGGATTAGATTCTGGAATTGTAACATGGATTTCAGCGATCGTATTTTCCCTGTATATTGGACATGATTTTGTGTCAGCACAGCATGCATCCCATAATGTAGCAAATGCGATCATTTTTGGTGCAGATATCTATTTGGATCTGATCAATCTTTTTGTTGATCTCTTGGAAATATTAAAAGACAATGATTGAAAAATACCCAAAACAGATTAGCTGTTCAATCGCTAGTCTGTTTTTTTTTGTTAATATCAGCCAGTTCTATCATTTAAAATCTTATATATGAAAAATATCTTTTGAAAAATCTCGCATATTTAAATAAAGAATAAAATGTAAATGTTTCATCTTTGGATAGAAGGAGAGTGGAGAAATGACAGAAACACCGAAAGAAAAAATTGAAGAGCTGATTGCATATTGTAAAAAATATGAAGATAGTCCACAGACAGAAAAATGCTTACAAGAATTATTGGCATATAAAGAAACCGTAACAGGAATTGCAAGAATGCTGGGCGTTACTCAGTACGATATTTTGAATAAATATGCAGGACTGACAGACGTGAATCTTAATGATGATGCCATCAGAAATGCACTAGATAGATACAGAGCTGCTGATAATACTTATTTAAATAAAGTAACAATAATGGCATTAAATGAGCTATTACTGTATAGACAGACAAAATTAACGCCCGATAAAGTAAAAAAAATGAAAAAAGAACTTGATTATTACAAAAGAGAGTTTTGTTACATAAAAGAACAATATAATGACCTACTCCATGACATGGATGAAATAAGTCCCTATTAAGACAAATAAAGGAGAAAGACATATGAATGGTTTATTAAATACTTTGTTAGAAGAAAAAGAGAAGCTTGATGAATTATACCGGATAGAGGAACAGCATCGAAAAAGAATTCACGAAACCTTGGATACATTAACTATTGATGAAATTAAGGAAATGTCATTAGAAGATAAGATATTACTGAGAGAAACGTTTTTGCTTTCTATCGATGACATGAAAATGAGAGAAGCTTTATACATAGAAATCCGAAGAGGTTCAATCAAAGAAAATGGAGCTGCAATACATTATCCATTTTTAAATGAATTGACATTCTTGACAAAAGAACAAATTTATGAATTTGATGGATTTGTTGCTCGAATGCGGAACTTAAATGTTTTATACAAAGATTTAGCAGAGACGGAATTCAACAATGCCTCACAAGAAGTTGCTGAATATGACAATACAGAATACAAAGCAATGGAATTAACTGATGATCAATGGAAACAGATTATTGATATGCTTGTAGAACACAAGATTGGAAAATGCATGTTGAAAATATCAGCTTGTGCTTCTGGAGATACATGTTGGATTGATCAAACAGAATACGAAAAAGTAAGATCTGGAAATGCTTCTGAAGAAGAAAAAGAAGAACTGTATGATCAAATTCATGAAAATACTTGTGGATATTGTGAAGTATCTATGTGTTGTGAGGATCTTGGTTATTCAAATTTCATGGATGAAATTAAAATTTGTGGATTGATTTTTCAAAAAGATCAAAAAGAATGAGGTGTTCTTATGAATTTATATGAATATAAACTTGTTGTTGGCAAAATCAAGGTAAAAAAATATGAAGTAACGGAAGGCAGAACCGCTTACAAATTAAATAGTTCTTCTACCAGAGATTGTTTTGAATACAATGATTCTAATAATCTTGCGAAAAATGAAATGGAAAAAGTACTAAACAAACAGAAAGAATGGGAGCGAGATAATTCCTTATTCATGGATGGAGATGTGCTGTATTTTCATAGTACAGACAATGATATCAAAAAAGCAAAGAAAGAATTCGGAAACTATTTAAAAAATGTGTTAAGAGAATATGACAGGATTCTGGCTAATATCAAGAAAAATAGATTTGTGTTAACAGCAACGGGCAAACAACTATATAATGACAAGATCAAAATTGAGGAGGTAGATTAAAATGGAAACAAAAGAACTGATCAAAGAATTAAGAATTTTAGAAAAATCATCAAAATTAGGAGAACAGGCATGCATTTGTGGAGAAGCAGCAAACCGTTTAGAAGAATTACAGCAGGAAATTGAAATTGCGAGAAGATTAGAAAAAATCAAAGATCGCAGATTGAGTCCTTCTTCAAATACAATACTTCCAGAAGATAAGGAAAATAATCATTTGGTAAAAAATGTTATGAAATCATTAAAGTCACTTTTAAAAGATGACCGCAAACTATATATCACGGGATTTGATTATGAAATCACTCCTTGTATTTTGGATGTAGATGAATCCTTATTAAATGGATGGGTTGGAGATTATTTTGTCCACGATCTTATGATTCTAAAGAACGATATTTATGTTGCGCAGATCGATCTTTCTAATCTTGTTTTAAAAACATGGGTGCAGAAATATGGATGTAAAGAAGCAATGTATACTTTAAAAGAAAAAGGATTGTTATAAATAATGGAATAATATATTGGGAGCTCAGGAATGAGCTTCTTTTTTTTGAAATTTCTTTCATATTTGTAGTAAGAAGATATTACTAAGAAAGGTGTGATATAGTCATGAACATACATAAGCTTTTTGACAAAGTGAGTGAGGATGACTTAAACCTCATATGGCAGGATTATACCGAATCAAAGAAAACTGGGAAAAGATGTGAAAGTTTCGTAAAATATGCTAGAATGTATAAAAGCGAACTTTATTATGATTATGGATATTGTTGAAAAACAGTTTTTTGTAGAAATCGCTGAAAGACATTTTGGAAAGGAAGAATCTGAATATGGCAAAATATGAAGGAACCTATGCTTGTGGACACGATGGCGTAGTAAATGTGATTGGAAAAATGCGTGATAGGCAACGAAAAATAGATTATGCTTTTTCTCATCTATGTCCACAATGTGCGAAAAAAGAAAGAGAGCAACAGATTGTAGAAGAAAATAAAAACTCTGAGGTGCTGTCAAAAGAATATGGATTCCCAGAACTAACAGGATCAGAAAAGCAAGTGGCATGGGCAAATACAATTCGATTGGATTTTTATAATGAATTTGAAAATAATAGGACGGCACAGAAAATTATTGAAAACGAAACAGTAGCTTCTTTCTGGTTAGATTTAGATCGATTCAACAGCAAAAGAGAGTTTTTAACTAAATATGAACGAACTAAAAAAGAAAAGGAACGCAGAGAAAGAATTATTGATATTGATGCTGTAGCACCAGAAGACCTAAAACATGAAGGTGTTGTGGAAATCGTTAAGAAACTTGATAAAATATGTCTTTTTTACTTAAAAGATCAGAATTTTATTGATTTGGTCAAACCAAAAGGTTATAGATGGAATGAAGATGATTGCTGCTGGTATCGTCGTTTGAATGAAGAAACTGGAAAATATCCTGATCGAGCAGCTGAAATTGGCCATGAATTATTAAGAAATGGATTTGCAATTTGCATCCATGATAGTGAAATTACAGAAAAGGCAATCAATGGTGATTACGAAAAAGAAAGAACAAAATGGATTAAATATGATTTAGAAAATAAAGTTCTGACATTACATTGGAGTATAAGAAGTAACGAAATTTACAATGCATCCAGAAAAATTGTAAATAGCCGATATAATCGTGAAAAGGGATGCGTAGAAATACCTGTTGCTCATTATCGATCAGTAAATAATTTTGCCAAAAAATTTGACTTCTGCTATACTGAAGATGCACTTAAAGCTATTGAACAATATAAAAAAGAGCAGCGAGAAATGAGAAGGGTTAAGGTAGATAAGTAATGGAATATATACATCATTATACACTGATGACAGGGCATATGCGGAAATCATATTCAAATGAAATTGAAAAAGAAATAAGAATTCGAGTAAGAGAGCTTATTAAATTCGAAAGAGGCATTTCATGTAATTACACAGTTCCATTCATGGACGAAACAAAATTGCACATTGTGGCCGATGGATCCTTTTATTCTGCAACAGTCATGATAGAAGCTAAAGGTGAAGATATTGTGTTGTTGACAACAGTAGGTTGTAAGGACGAAACTGGATTATCATTTGCTATGAAAGCGATTAATGACGCTCAAAAAGAGTTGACTGGAAAAGAATTAGGAGAGTGTCATCCAAAGCTTCCATTCATAATGGATATCCCAACTCCATTTTGTTTTGTAATTACAGATTGGTCCGGAGATTTCTGTAGAACACTAGCTTGGTCAATCTTTGATGATGGCTCAGACAATGAAGCGACAGAAGAAAAAGCTGAATCAAACACAATTCGTAGAAGTGTCGAAGGGCTCTCAGGAGTTCGAAAAGATAATTACAAAGGTTTGCCAGAAGAATTAAGAGAATTTAATTATTATTTTCCAGACTGTGGACACTCTATTATGGCAATCCCGGAATGTAAATTAAATGAAGCAATTGAAGACGGCGATTTAGATATGTTTGAATGCCCATTTCCAGTAAAATATGTTTTGCAAAAAGGATATAGGATTTATGAAAAACACGTCATATGCGAAGCAGAATATCATCCTGCTTTTGGATTGATCATTGATGAAGAATGGGATGAGTTTTAAAATTTTTGCGAATGATTTTTAACGGGAGATAGCAAAAATGGAAAATATTGAAAGCGTTTATTATAGCATATAAAAAATATAAAGATAGACTAGGACATGGAAAATTAACTATTCCGGAACAAGGAATGTATATCAAATTACTAACTGAAATTGCTAACTGATCTGTACACCAATAGGTGGCAGGTTTCAGGACAAGAGGACATCACTTAAGGTCTCGAAACATCGGTACCGGATCTTCTATCTCAGAGGATCTGGTACTTTTTTGATGTCAGAAAGCTGTCAGT
>OGDN01005344.1_pt1 | contig 10129 bp, 9 predicted proteins | sample 1570271 | NCBI WGS metagenome assembly OGDN01 (sample SAMEA4384481, study PRJEB24528) | human gut metagenome | reverse complement strand
AAGTGCTATAATACACACATACTCGAGTTAACAAAATTGTAACATTTACAGGAGGAACATTATGGTGACGAGGAAAATGAGACTGTCGATGGCGATGCTTACGATTGCCGCGAGTGTGTTAACGACAGGAAATATAAAAGCAGATGAGAAAAATACGACAAAAGAAACCAATACAACAACCAGTGAATATGCGAATAAGGCAGTTGCAGATATTTATTCTACAACGACATTGAACATTCGAAAAACAGGCAGTACAAATGCGAAGATCATAGGAAAAATGAAAAAAGGTAATATCGCAACTGTGCTGAAGAAAGGATCAGAATGGTCGAAAGTAAGATCAGGAAATGTCACAGGATATGTGAAGAATCAATATCTTGTCTTTGGAGATGAGATTGAGAATTTTGCAAAAGAAAATGTGAAGAAGGTAGCGAAAGTTCAGACCGAAACATTGAGAGTTCGCAAGAAGGCATCTACGGATTCGAAGATTGTTACATTGGTATCCGAAGATGATAAATTAAAAGTGAAGAATCAATCCGGTGACTGGGTAAAAGTCAAAGTCGATGGTGAGACAGGATATGTGTCAAAGGATTATGCCAAAGTAACATATTCTTTTGGAAAAGCAAAATCCATGAAAGAGATTCAGGCAGAACAAGAAGCGAAAGAAGCAAAGAAAAGAGCAGAAGAAGCAGCTCAAACAGCAAAAAGAAGTGCATCAGTATCTACGACATCAAGCAATCATACTTCGGATAGTAAAACAACATCTGCAAGCACAACAAGTTCAGCGGCGGCAACAAAGGAATCTTCTGTATCAGTATCATCTGGTGGTTCATCAGCGACTGGAAGCAGGATTGCAAGTTATGCGCAGCAGTTTGTTGGAAATCCATATCGTTATGGTGGAAACAGCTTGACAGGAGGAATTGACTGTTCTGGATTTACGCAGCAGATCATGGCGAAGTTTGGATACAGTATCAGCCGTACGAGCAGTTCTCAGGCGGGAGAAGGAAGAGCAGTATCTACAAGCAGCTTGAGAGCCGGAGATCTGGTGTTTTATGGAAATGGTGGAAGTATCAATCATGTAGCGCTTTATATCGGCGGCGGACATGTGGTACATGCAAGTAATTCGGCACCATATCCACGAGGTGGAATTAAGATTTCAAATGTAAATTACAGAACACCGATCTGTGCAAGACGTATCATAGGATAGAGAAAGAATTACGAATATTGTTTTTATATGAAAAGAACGTAAAAGGATGATTCATGGCGAATCGTTCTCGTGCGTTCTTTCTTTTTGATGTTACAATAATATCAAAGGAAATATAAGAAATTGCAGCTATTCAGAGTATAAATAAGAAGAATGATCAAGGGGAAAATTTTGAAAAAACATGAAAAGGTCAAAAAATCAAAAACTCGAACAATTCTATTACGTTTTTGTATCATTGGTTTCGCAATCATTCTTTGCATGATTTTAGTTCCAGCGATCAATTATGGTATCATACAAAATTCATATAAAGGCGAAAAAATTTACCGACAGAGCATTAATACTTTACCGGTCAGAGATATTGCAATTGTACCAGGAACTTCTGTTTTGGATGATACGCCAAATGCAAAATGTAAAGAACGTTTAGATACCGCAGAAATGTTATATAAAAAGAAACGGGTTTCATCGATTCTGGTTTCTGGAACAAAAAAAGAAACGAGTGTTATGTGCAGATATCTTATCAGTCATGGAATTCTGGCAAAAAATATTTTGCGTGATGCATCAGGAATTTCTTCCTATGAAACGATCGCCAGAGCTGCAGAAAAATTACCGAAGAAAACGGTTTACTTTTGTACACAGGAACTATATGCAAACCGGGCGCAATTTTTCATGAAGTGTGCAGGATTTGATGGAAAGATCGTGTGTGTAGATACCATGTTTTATTCCAATCCATGCAAAACATTTTTGAGAGAATATTTTGCTGATTCAAAAGCTGTTTTAAACTTCCTGCTGTATCATGGAAAACCAAAACAATCTATAAAAAAGTCTGGATTTGCGAAGCTTCCTTCCTATAAAGTGTCAGATACAAAGTATCATATTCAAGCGCAAAATAAGCAGGTACCGTCTGATTATCAAGTGGCAGATAGTAATCCGAATGATCATTATGATGTTGTGAAAGCCGTAGAATATGCAAGAACTTATGCCTTAAAAAGAAATCCATCCTACCCAGCATTTGAAAATAATTGCACAAACTTTGTTTCACAGTGCCTTGCTGCAGGTGGAATATCCATGACAGGAAAAGAGACGCCTTCTGATACGAAAAGACTTAAAGTTTCGAAAAAAAGTACAGATTGGTACAGCATTTCAAAAGAAGACAACCAAAAAATCAAACACTATACAACATCATCTGCATTTATCAATACAGATGATTTTTTGAAATATTTTCAAGAGGAACTTGGATATTCGCTATCCACATTTGATAATACCTATGAAGGAAAACTGAAATGTTACCAGACAATACAACAACGGTTAAAAATGATACTACCCAAGTCAAAAAACGACTTGCTGTCGGCACAAAAGTAACCTATAAAAAAGCTGTATACAAAATCACAAGAAGCACAAGTAAGTCAGCAGAAGTGACGCTTCTTTATATCAAGAGCAAAAAAGTAAAAAAATTCACGATTCCAACAAAGATCAAACTGTCTGATGGCAGAAAAGCAAAAGTAACAGGAATTGCAAAAAAAGCGTTCAACAAACGCAAAAAATTGAAGAGGATCGTGATTAAATCAAAATATTTAAAGAAAAAGAAGATTGCAAAAAATGCTTTTTATGGTTTATCAAAGAAAGCAAAAATCAAAGTGCCAAAGAAAAAACGGAAAGTCTATCAAAGATGGTTTAGAGCTAAGAAACTTTCAAAAAAATCAAAATCTACAGCTAAAAAAAGAAACCAGATGCAAATCATTGTGAGCATCTGGTTTCTTTTTTACATATACGAAGTATGAAAATAAAAAATTAAAATTCTGATATTGACAGAAGAACATCATATTAATAGAATGGAAAATGTATATTTTGGTTAGGAAAATAAAGATAGAAAAGAGATGTAGAAAGAAAAATATGAAAGAAAGACGTTTCACAAACAAGAAGCTGATCGCCCTTATGTTACCATTGGCAGTAGATCAGCTTTTAAATTCGTTTATGGGTACGGTAGATACTCTGGTAGTCAGTAACTTGGGATCGGCAGCGATTTCAGCGGTCAGCTTGGTGGATTCCATCAATATTCTGGTCGTACAGGCATTTTTTGCATTGGCATCTGGTGGTACGGTTGTTTGTTCGCATTATCTTGGGTGTGAGAAGAAGGATCGGGCAACCAATGCGGCCAGACAGTTAGTGTTTATTACATTGTCCATGTCACTGATCATTGCAATTGCATGCCATTTGTTTAGTGATCAGATTCTTGGTGTGATCTTTGGACAGGTGGAACCAGCAGTCATGGACAATGCGAAGAAGTATTTCTTCTTCTCTGCAATGTCATATCCATTTATTGCATTGTATGATGACGGAGCCTGCATTTTAAGAGCGCAGGAGAACAGCAAACTTCCAATGCAGATTTCATTTGTGGCAAATGGTATTAACGTCGCATTGAATCTCGTATTTGTATGGGTATTTCATTTTGGTGTGGCAGGATCTTCCGCAGCAACGATGATCGCCAGAGCATTTGCAATGGTTGCGGTACTTTACAAATTGAGAAGTCCAAAGATGAAGGTACAGCTTAGAGACTATTTTTCAATTCGCCCACAATGGGATGAAATTAAGAGAATCTTACATATCGGAGTTCCGTCAGGAATTGAAAATGGAATGTTCCAGTTTGGAAAACTTGCAATCCAGTCCACTGTATCACTGATGGGAACAGCAGCGATCGCCGCGCAGGGAATGACCAATATCATCGAAAACTTAAATGGGATCATGTCGATCGGAATGGGAATCGGCCTGATGACAGTGGTTGGAGAATGCCTTGGTGCCGGAGAGAAGGAAGAGGCAGTCTATTATATAAAGAAGATATCCATTGCAGCAGAAGTTGTATTGATCATTACGTGTCTGTTAATGTTTGGACTTACTTATCCAATCACTTATTTTGGAGGTATGGAGCCGGAAAGCGCAAAACTTTGTATTTTCATGGTAACATGTATCACGATCGTAAAACCAATCGTGTGGATTATGGCATTTATTCCGCCATATGGTTTCAGGGCAGCAGGAGATGTCAAGTTTACAATGACAACATCCATGTTATGTATGTGGCTTTGCAGAGTAGTACTTGCGATGGTACTTGCAAGAGTGTTCCATATGGGACCAATTGCAGTATGGATCGGAATGTTTACCGACTGGACGATCAGAGCAATTATCTATATGGTACGATTTAGAAATAGAAAATGGCTTGCTCATCAGGTTATCTGATGTTCGTTGCGGATGATGTCTGTTCGTGTTATACTAAAATGTATTTGAAGATTGAAAAAATGAAGAAATAGATAGAAGGGATACAAATAAAATGAAAGTATCAGATTTTACATTTGATTTACCAGAAGAACTGATCGCTCAGGATCCTCTTGAGGACAGATCAAGTTCCAGATTATTAACATTAGATAAGAATACAGGAGAGATCGGACACGATGTCTTCCATAATATCGTAAATTATTTAAAACCGGGAGATTGTCTTGTGTTAAATAACACAAAAGTCATTCCAGCGAGACTGATCGGAGCCAAAGAAGAAACTGGTGGAAAGGTCGAAGTTTTACTGCTGAAGAGAAAACAGGACAATGTATGGGAAACACTTGTAAAACCGGGGAAGAAAGCACGTCCGGGAGCAAGAATCTCTTTTGGTGATGGAAAACTAGTCGGAGAAGTCATTGATGTTGTCGATGAAGGAAACCGTCTGGTGAAGTTTGAATATGAAGGTATTTTTGAAGAGGTGTTAGATGAACTTGGCCAGATGCCATTACCACCATATATCACACATCAGTTAAAAGACAAGAACCGTTATCAGACAGTCTATGCAAAATATGACGGATCAGCAGCTGCACCAACTGCGGGACTTCATTTTACAAAAGAATTATTACAGCAGATCAAAGATATGGGAGTGAACATTGCTTATGTAACACTTCATGTAGGACTTGGAACATTCCGTCCGGTAAAAGTTGATGATGTCCTAGATCATCATATGCACTCTGAATTTTACAGAATCGAAGAAGATGATGCGAAACTCATCAATGAGACAAAGAAAAATGGCGGAAGAGTTATTTCTGTCGGAACAACAAGTACAAGAACATTGGAATCTGTTGCAGAAGAAGATGGGACACTCCATGCTAAGAGCGGATGGACAGACATCTTTATCTATCCAGGATATAAATTTAAAGTAATTGATGGACTGATCACAAACTTTCATCTGCCAGAATCTACATTATTAATGTTAGTTTCTGCTCTTGCTGGAAGAGAACATATTTTAAATGCTTATAATATCGCAGTTAAAGAAAGATACAGATTCTTCTCATTTGGGGATGCTATGTTTATTCATCCATAAGAAGAATCTATGAAAAAATAGATTTTAGAAAGGAGTCACAATGGAAAAGTTGATCGAAATAGGAAAAAGTGGAATCAAAGTACCATTTCTGGGAATGGGAACATGGGCAATCGGTGGTGGAAGCTGGTGGGGAGATAATGATGATGAACTCTCTGTCAAAACAATTCAAAAGGCGATCGATCTTGGAATCAAATGGATCGATACAGCACCAATCTACGGATTGTATCACAGTGAAGATGTTGTAGGAAAAGCAATCAAAGGAAAAAGAGATCAGATCATCTTATCAACAAAATGTGCACTGGAGTGGAGACATGAAACACCAGTATTCCATAAAGAAGTTGATGGAACGAAAGTCTATCGTGATCTTTCAAAGAAAAGTATCATCGAGGATTTGGATCATAGTCTTTTAACGCTTGGAACAGACTATATTGATGTATTGTATACACATTGGCAGACAACCGATAAGAAGATCTATCCGATCGAAGAGACGATGGACGCATTGATGACATTAAAGAAACAAGGAAAGATCAGAGCGATCGGTGCATCAAATGTTACAGCAGATGATATCAGGGAATACTGCCAGTACGGTCAGCTTGACGTGATTCAGGAGAAATACAGCATTGTGACAAGAAGAGTGGAAGAAGAACTGATGCCGGTATGCAAGGAACTTGGGGTATCGATTCAGGCGTATTCTCCATTAGAACAAGGGCTGCTTACAGGGAAATTTACAATGGATACAACATTTCCACAGGGAGATGTAAGAAATAACAATCCATCGTTCCAGCCAGAGACAAGAAAAAAAGTGCTGGATATCTTAGCTGGATGGAAAAAATATCTTGAAAAATATGAGTGTTCTTACAGCAATCTTGTTATTGCGTTCACAGCCAATATGATGGAAGGACTTCATATTCTTGGCGGAGCAAGAAAGCCAGAACAGATTGAAGACAATGCGAAAGCTTTGGGAGTTTGTCTTGACGAAGCAGATATTGTTCAGATGAAAAAAGATATTGAAATATTATTATAAAGATACGAAATGGAGGAACCCTTATGAAACTTGCACTGATTGGAACAGGAAAGATCATCGAAGATGCATTATTTGCAATGGAACCAGTGAAAACAATTGAGAGAACGGCAGTTTTTGCAAGACCTCACAGCAGGGATAAGGCAGAAAAACTTGCAAAACAGTATGCGATCAAAGAAGTCTACACAGACTATGAAGAGTTATTGAAAAAGACAGAAGCTGATACCGTTTACATTGGCCTGATCAACAGTGCCCATTATCCATATGCGAAACAGGCATTATTAGCAGGAAAAAATGTAATCCTTGAAAAACCATTTACTGGGTTTTATGAGGAAACCAAAGAACTGGCACAGATCGCAAATGAAAAGAAATTATTTATTTTTGAAGCAATTACAGTACTTCACAATGAAGTGTTCTATGAGATGAAGAAAAACTTAAATAAACTAGGAAATATTCGTATGGCACTGTGCAATTATTCTCAGTATTCAAGCCGTTATGATGCATATTTAGAAGGAGATATCACACACTCTTTTGATCCAGCGTATTATGGAGGTTCATTATATGATATCAATGTATATAATGTTCATTATTGTGTGGGATTGTTCGGGGAACCAAAGAATGCAACTTATTATCCGAATGTTGGACCAAATGGAATCGATACATCAGGAACACTTGTGATGGAATATGATGGATTTAGCGCAGTCTGTACTGGAAGTAAGGATTCAGACAGTCCGGGATATGTCAGCATTCAGGGCGAAAAAGGATTTATGAAGATAGATTCTAAACCGAATATTGCTTCTGAACTGAAGACAATCTATGTCAATGAAAATGTTAAAGAGAAAGTAAAAGACGCAGCAGGAGCGATGGTTCGTGCAACAATTACAGAAGAATATAAAGCACCAGAGCATCATCACCGTATGACACAGGAATTTACAGACTTTGCAAGAATGATCGATGAAAAAGATTATGAAACAGCGAAGGAATTCTTGGATGAGACTGTTGCGGTTGTGAAAGTACTTGAGACGGCAAGAAAGAAAGCTGAAATCGAGTTTTAATATTACATTATAGAAGGAAGTAACCTATGAAAGTAATCATTATCGGTGGCGGTGCTGCTGGCATGCTGGCTGCATATCAGGCAGCAAAATGTGGAAACGATGTTTCTTTATACGAAAAAAATGAAAAATTAGGAAAGAAGATATTTATCACAGGAAAAGGCCGCTGTAATGTGACAAATGCCTGTGAGGTCGAAGAATTGTTAGATCATGTCGTAACGAATAAAGAGTTTTTGTACAGTGGTTTCTATTCATTTACGAATAATGCAATGATGGAATTGTTAGAAGAGCTTGGATGCCCGCTCAAAGTAGAAAGAGGAAACCGAGTATTTCCAGTATCCGATCATTCTTCTGATGTTATTGCAGCATTGCAGCGAGGACTTAGAAAAGAAAATGTTGACATCTATTTAAATACAACGGTCAAGAAGATTCTGATTGAAGAGGAAAAAGCAACAGGAGTAAGACTTGCATCTGGAGATACTGTGAAAGCAGATAAAATCATTGTAGCAACAGGTGGAATGTCTTATCAGGCAACAGGATCGACTGGTGATGGATATGATTTCGCAAGGAAAGCAGGACATAAAGTGACGAAACTTACACCAGCACTTGTTCCATTTGAGATCAAAGAAGATTTCTGCAAGCAGCTGATGGGATTATCTCTAAGAAATGTTGCCGTCACAATGACAGCAGATGGCAAAAAGATCTATGATGATTTTGGAGAAATGTTATTTACACATTTTGGAATCAGTGGGCCGGTTGTTTTGAGTGCAAGCAGTTATATCGGAAGACATCAGGGAAAAGAATTAAAGTTTATCATTGACCTGAAACCAGCACTTACAAAGGAACAGTTAGATCACAGGGTGTTAAAAGATTTTAATAAGGCACTGAACAAAGATTTTGTAAATTCTTTGGATCATCTTTTGCCGAAAAAGCTGATTCCTGTTATTATAGAACTATCAGGAATTCCAGAACATAAGAAGGTCAATGAGATCACGAAAAAAGAAAGAGAAACATTCGTCTCTTTATTAAAACATTTGGAACTTACGATCACTGGAGTCAGAGGATTTAAGGAAGCGATCATCACACAGGGCGGGGTCAATGTCAAAGAGATCGATCCTGGAACGATGGAATCAAAGAAGATCAAAGGATTATATTTTGCAGGGGAAGTATTAGATCTTGATGCGGTCACAGGTGGGTTTAACCTTCAGATCGCATGGTCAACAGGATATCTTGCAGGAATGAATTAATATAAGATAAATCAGGAGGAAGAAACAATGTATAGTATTGCGATTGACGGACCAGCAGGAGCAGGAAAAAGCACGATTGCAAAAACAATTGCGAAGAAATTAGAATTTATTTATGTGGATACAGGGGCAATGTATCGTGCGATGGCACTTTATTTTATCAGACATGAGATCAATCCAAAGGATGAAGAGACGATTAATAAAGCGTGTCCAGATATCCATGTGAGCATCAACTATGAAGATGGAGTGCAGCAGGTATTGTTAAATGGAGAGAATGTAAATGGACTGATCCGCACAGAAGAAGTTGGGAATATGGCTTCTAAGACATCTGCTTATAAGATGGTTCGTGCAACACTTCTTGATCTTCAGAGAGATCTTGCCAAGACAGCTAACATCTTAATGGATGGAAGAGATATCGGAACAAACGTACTGCCAAATGCGGACTTAAAAATTTATTTAACAGCATCTTCTAAAGTAAGAGCCGAGCGCCGTTACAAAGAATTAGTGGAAAAAGGTGTGGAAGCTGATTTTGACAAGATTGAAGAAGATATCATTATCCGTGACCGTCAGGATATGGAACGTGAGATCGCACCTTTAAAACAGGCAGAAGATGCAGTGCTTGTCGATTCCTCTGATATGACGATCGAAGAAGTTGTAGATGCGATCGTTGCAGAATTTGAGAAAGTAAAATAATTGAATTTGCGAAGATTCATTTACAAACAGTGAGGGTAAAGATGGAAGTTATTTTAGCCAAAACAGCAGGATTTTGTTTCGGGGTAAAACGTGCGGTTGACACAGTTTACAAAGAAGCAGGAAAGAAAAATGTATACACATACGGTCCGATCATTCATAATTCAGAGGTTGTCAATGATCTGAAGAAAAAAGGCGTGGAAGTGATCAATTCCAGAGAAGAATTAGAAGCTTTGGAAGAAGGAATCGTGATCATCCGTTCTCATGGAGTTGCAAGAGAGATTTATGATCTGATCAATGAAAAAGGGTTAGAACTAGTCGATGCAACATGTCCATTTGTCAGAAAGATTCACAAGATCGTAGAGAAAGCAGGCAATGAGGGTAATCAGGTGATCATCGTCGGAAGCGAGCAGCATCCGGAAGTTCAGGGAATCAAAGGATGGTGTACCGGAGAGGTTTATATCATCTCAGAAGCAAGCCAGCTTGAGGGGATCGATCTTAACAAGCCAACCACTCTCGTATCACAAACGACATTTAATTACAAGAAATTTCAAGATTTAGTTGAAATTCTGA
>OGDN01005333.1_pt1 | contig 10154 bp, 8 predicted proteins | sample 1570271 | NCBI WGS metagenome assembly OGDN01 (sample SAMEA4384481, study PRJEB24528) | human gut metagenome | reverse complement strand
TCATCCAAGACGGTTGTCGAACTTTGCAAAGACATTTTTAATCCCAAAAAGAAAAAATTTCACAAAGAGACGCCCTGTTCTGCGACAGTTTCTTACCTACATCCTGCGTGCTGTCCGTCCTGCTGCTCTGCGGCTGCCTGTGTGCCAAAAGGGACACTTCATGTGGCAAAAGGAACGTCCCTGGCATCACTTGGCGCTTTTGTCGATAAAATTTGATTTGTATTTGGAGTATACAATCTTCTGACTACTGTAGAGGCTATAGTAGCCAGAAACGGTGTAGCTAAATCCAATCGCCAGTAAAAAGAATGGTGTGCCTTCAAATCCAAACAGCTCGAAACAAATAAGAAGCGATGTGATTGGGCTGTTGGTTACACCACAGAACATAGCGCCCATGCCAATTGCTGCGCACAGAGATGGTGAAAATCCGATGAGGTTTCCAAACATAGAACCGAAAGCAGCTCCGATGAAAAATGTCGGTACAATTTCGCCACCTTTATAACCGCATCCAAGGGTTAAGGCGGTAAAAAGAATCTTTAATAAAAAGGCAAGGGAAGATATATCGCCGTCCATACAAATGGAAATCATAGAAGTTCCGGTGCCGTTATAGGTCTGCATATCAATTCCACCAACGCCGATGGAAAGAAGAAGGACGAGAGAACCACCAACGAAAGCACGTAAATATGGGTTTTTAAAAAAACGTTGATACAGTGCAGATGTCTGGTGCAATGTCACGCAGAAGAAAATACTGACAAGTCCGCAAAGTGCTGAAAATAAGGAAATCCAAAGAGCACTTTTTATATCAAAAGCAGGCAATTCTAAAATGTCATAATAAGGTGACGCAATGCCAAATAAATGGGAAGCAATCGCGCGGGCAATCAGAGATGATACAGCGCAAGGCAGTAGCGCAGCATAGTGCATAATACCGACACTGACGACTTCCATAGAAAATACAGCAGCGGCAATCGGCGTACCAAAGAGTGCAGAGAAAGCAGCGCTCATACCACACATAATCATGATGTTGCGGTCATCTTTTTCGTGGAAGCCGAGATACTCACCAAAAGCATTTCCAATGCTGCCTCCCAATTGCAAAGCAGCCCCTTCACGCCCGGCGGAACCACCGACAAGATGTGTTAAAATGGTGCTGATATAGATTAACGGAGCCATACGCAGTGGAATACGATCTCCAGAGTGAATGGCAGAGATGACGAGGTTGGTACCGGGATCTTTTTCGTGCAGAACCAGATGGTACATTGCAACAATGACTACGGCTCCAAGAGGAAGACCGTATAATAAATAGGAATGTGCCAGACGGAAATCTGTCACACACTGCAATAGATATCCAAAAGATCCACTGATCAGGCCAACGACAAGTCCGATGAAAACAGACATCATCAACCAACGTGTAGTGGATGTAAAACGTTTGATATTATGTTCGGATTTTTGAAAGAAAATAGATTTGTTAAACATGGTTTTATTCCTGACTGATTTGTAGTAAAATATATAACTATATAACGCACGAATTGCGTAAGCGCATAAGTGCATAAGTATGTTATCATGTTTAGGTGCATAATTCAAATGAGAATGCATGAAGAGGGGGGAAAAATGAATACAACATACGAATTTATTGTTAATCTACATTCCCGTACCGGAAAGTCACAGGCGATTTGGGAATCGTTAGAGAAAATTCTGAAAGAGGAAGGGGTTTCTTACAACGTACATATTACGGAGTACGCTGGTCATGCAACAGAGATTGCACGTGAATTGACACAGGATGGAACATACCGCTTTCTTGTCGTTGGAGGGGGCGACGGAACGGTAAATGAAGTGTTAAATGGTATCTGTGATTTTTCGCGTGTTACTTTTGGATATCTTCCACTGGGATCTGCCAACGATTTTGCCAGAGGACTGCATATTACAGCAGAACCAGAACAGATTTTACGTCAGATTCTGGCGTCCGAAACAACAGATGCGATTGATGTGGGGGAAGTCGAGTGCGGAGGAAAGACGAGACGATTTGCCATCAGCTCAGGTGCGGGTATTGATGCAGCAGTCTGTCGTAAAGCATTGACATCACGTTTGAAAGTATTTTTAAATAAACTTCATCTGGGAAAACTAACCTATGGATTTTTGACCGTTGCAGAGCTGTTTCGCGCACCGTTTGTATCTGGAACAGCAACACTTAAAAATGGCAAACAGCTTCCTATGAAAAATGTTATTTTTGCTGCAGCAATGAATTTTCCTTGTGAAGGTGGAGCAGTACCGATGGCACCATCAGCAGATGCAAATGATGGTGAGTTGTCTGTGTGTCTTGTATATGGTATACCACGTATGCTTTGTTTGCTCTGTTTCCCATTTTTGCTTGCCGGCAAACATGAGAATATTCGAGGATTTCAGATTGTAAATGCAAAAGAATTGCATATCGTATTTGACAAGCCAATGGTGGTACATGCCGATGGTGAGGATTGTGGAGATCAGACAGATATTACTTACCGTTGTATTCCAGGGGCACTGCAGATGCCACATTTGTCATAAATTACACGACAAAAGTTATGCACGGGGGTATAATAGGACAAAAGAGAAATGACATCAATAGGGGGGATTTGATGGAATTACTATATAAGATTAAAGACCGTTTACAACAGGACAGTATTTCCTATATTGAGGATAACAAGACCAGTGTCACAAAGAACAATCAAAAGACATTATGTACGCTTAATGTTATATATTTTATAGTGGTTTTTGGTTATTTTTGTGCTTCTTTGAATGTGTTTTCTGAGTGGCAGGTTACACGTATGTATGCAAGTGCAGTGATACTGCACGCAATACTTCTGCCTGCGGTTTTGGTACGATATAAAAAGAAAGTAAGATCTTACAAGGAAGTATCTCTTGTATGTAGAGCGTTTCAATTGTATGTGATGACGTTTGCTGGAATTATGAGTATCGTTCCTGTTGAAATGAACCAACCGGCTGTTTATTATATGCCGATGACAGTTGCATTTATGGTTGCCTTTACATACACCTTTTATCAGGCGATGGGATTGATGTTAGTTGAGATGGCAGCTTATATACTGGCATCTTTTCTGACAAAGTCGATTGCCGTATTTTCAGTTGATTTGTTCAGCTGTCTTTTTGGTGTTGCCCTAGCTGGCTACGTTGCAAAGATATTGTATTCATATCGTGCCAGAGAACATGAAGCAAAACAAAGGCTTCGTCGCATGGGAATGGTGGATCGGCTGACATCGACTTACAATAAAGCAAGTACGGAGTTTTTATGTAAAGAGTTTATGCGTTCACATCCGACATCCGATTGTGTGATGGTTATTGTCGATTTTGATAATTTTAAGACAGTGAATGACACATATGGACATCAGGCAGGAGATGCGGTACTTCGAAGTTTGGGTCAGATTCTGCGACATTCGATGGATACAGACGATATTGCCGGACGTTTTGGCGGCGATGAATTTATTATGTTTCTCAAGGAAAAAGATACGGCAGAAGCGATTAAATGTGTGGAACGTGTTATGGAACAGACACATGCCATGCGTGCGCCGGATGGAAAGCAACCATTTTCCTGTAGTATTGGTATGGCGGTTCGATGTACGAAAGGTGATGAAATGGAGAATTATGCTGACTTGTTTGCACGGGCAGATCGGGCACTCTATGAAGTGAAACGGAACGGTAAGAATAATTTTAAGATTGACTCATAAATTGAAGTCTCTTCCCATATATTAGAGGTAAATATGGGAAGGGGCTTTTTCTTATGGGAGAAACAACATTTTCTTTATATAATGACATACAAAGCAGAACAAATGGAGAAATATACATAGGTGTCGTGGGACCGGTGCGAACGGGGAAATCTACTTTTATTAAACAGTTTATGGAGCAGATGGTACTTCCGAATATTAAAGAGGAAAATGTTATGCGACGCACCATTGACGAATTGCCGCAATCAGCACAGGGACGCACCATTATGACGACGGAGCCCAAGTTTGTACCGAAGGAACAGGTGGAGATGGAACTCGCACATGATTTAAAATGCAAGATCCGTTTGATTGATTGTGTGGGTTTCTTGATTCAAGGGGCAAAGGGGGCTATGGAAGGAGATCGGGAGCGGATGGTAAAAACGCCATGGTCTTCGCATGAGATGCCATTTGAAAAAGCGGCTGCCATGGGGACGGAAAAAGTGATCACAGATCATGCAACAATCGGTGTGATTGTTACCTGTGATGGAACATTTGGAGAATTGGATCGAGAAGCTTTTGTTGAGGCAGAGATGCGTACCGTAGAAAAATTGCGTGCTATCGGGAAACCCTATGTGATGATTGTAAATTCCGGACATCCACATAGTGAAGAGACTAAGCAGTTGGCAAAACAGCTTGAACAGGCATATCAGTGCAGTGTGCTTCCTATGAATTGTCAGCAGATGAAAAAAGAAGATTTTGAGGAGATTTTGTCTTCTGTTCTGTATGAATTTCCAGTCAGTGGAATATCCTTTACGATTCCCAAATGGGTGGAAATGCTACCGGCAGAAAATGAGATGAAACAGAGCATTGCTTGTTATGCAAAAAGAATATTGGAAGATACGACAAAGGTAAGGGATATATTTGCTATTGATTTTTCGCAGCCGGAGGATTACATAGAAAAAACAGCATTAAGCCAGGTGGATTTGGCAACAGGTCAAGTAAAAATATCGATGACACTTGAGAAAAGTTATTATTATGAGAATATATCACAACTGGCAGGTGTGCCGATTACAGGAGAATATCAGTTACTATCGTATATTGGAAATCTGTCAAATTTGCGTAAATCCTATGAAAAGGTGGCAGATGCAATGCAGTCGGTAGAACAGAAGGGATATGGGGTTGTTTCGCCGGAACTGTCGGATATTACCATGGAGGAGCCGGTGCTGATTCGTCACGGAAATAAATTTGGTGTGAAAATGAAGGCACTGTCTCCATCCATTCACATGATTCGTGCAAATATCGAAACAGAGATTGCTCCGATTGTTGGAAGTGAGGAGCAGGCACAGGATTTGATTGCCTATATTAAGGAAGGACAAAAGACGAAGGAAGGGGTTTTTGAGACAAACATTTTTGGAAAATCTATAGGCGAGCTGATGGAAGATGGTATGCGCAGTAAGATTGCTGCCATGGATGATGAATGTCAGCTAAAATTACAGGATACGATGCAAAAAATCGTGAATGATAATAACGGCGGTTTAATCTGTATCATCATTTGATAAAATAGTATACATTTTTTATAAAATGAGTCGAAATATGTCTGATTTTATACACAGAATTTGCTGTATGGGAAAGATTGTTCTTTATTTTATACACATTTTTATGTGCGTGAGTAAGATTGTTTATATTTATTAAAAAAGTTTGAAATAGTATAAACAAAGTGTTAAAATTGTAGCGAAAAGAGGGGAAAAAACCTCGAAAAACAACGTATGAATACAAGTAAGGGAGGAATGTAATTATGTTGTTTCAGATTTATGGCAGCACATCTGCTACTCAGCTTGTAGGCTGGTTACTCGTGTTTGCCGGACTTATCATTACGAATGAAATTGCCCGTCGTACAAAGGCAGGCGGAATGGTAATCTTCGTTATTATTCCACTCATTCTTACAGTTTACTTTATTGGTATGCATTTGGGCGCATTTGGTGGCGCAAGCAACCCAACTATGGAATACATGGATGGTTGGTTCCACTACTTCAAGCTCTATGCTGCAGTTATTGGATGTATCGGTTTCATGATGATCAAGTATCAGTGGGGCATTGGTGCAAAAGAATGGTTTAAGCCATTCCCATGGTTCATCGTTGCTGCAAACATCATGATCGCTGTTGTTTCTGATCTTGAGTCAGCAGTACACGCTTTCGCTATCACAGGTGACCTTTCAGGTGCTTGGTGGGCATCAAACGAAGGTGTATTCCTTTATGGTGGATGGTGGAACGTACTCAACGCTATCGCAGGTGTTCTCAATATCTTCTGTATGACAGGCTGGTGGGGAATTTACTCATCAAAGGACAAAAATACACAGGATATGATTTGGCCTGACATGACAGTATGGTTCATCGTTGCATACGATATCTGGAACTTCCAGTATACATATGCTAACCTGCCTACACATACATGGTATTGTGGTGTTGCACTTCTTCTTGCTCCTACATTTGCTAATGCACTTTGGAACAAGGGTGGTTGGATCCAGAACCGTGCTAACACACTTGGTATCTGGTGTATGTTTGCACAGGTATTCCCATTATTCCAGTTGAGTAAGACTTTCTCAGTTCTTCCAACTGTTTACGGTGGAGCAGCAGCAAAGGGTTACTCAGCACTTGATCTTTATGACAAGGCACTCGCTGTTTACAACAGTGGCGTAAATACTTCTAATGAAGTAATTGCTGACATGGGAATCACAGCAAACCCAACAGCACAAGGAGTTGTATCTATTCTTGCATTAGTTGCTAATGTAGTTTGTATCGCTGTGATTATGAAGAGATCATTTGAGCAGAAGAAGAACCCATATAAGAACGATATCTGGGTAGGAACAAAGGATTACGATGAGGCAATGGCTAGAGTAGCAAAGTAATTTGCTTTCGTTCATCGAATTGATATGAGTTTTAAGGAGTCGAGCATAAGCTCGGCTCCTTTTTTTCTGTGAAACAGCATGATAAAAGGCACAGATATACCACCCCCACCCTCCACGAAAGCGGCGCAGGCGACCAGCCAGACAGAAGATACTGTCGCAGAACAGGGAGTTTCTACACAGGGAAAACTTGCTTTGATAACAAAAACTGTCGTTGCAAAGTTAGACAGCCGTCTTGGATGATGTTCGCCTATGACAGATATGAATGCAAAGCGCATTAGAGATTCTTAGAACTTGCTTTTGATCTGGCAACAAGGGCGCACGGACGCGCCCTTGAGGCGTAACCGCACATGGATGTTCGTTTACGCCGGTTGCCTCCCATTGGATTTATGTTTTGCGCAAGTTCTTAGAATCTCTTATAAGTGGAGCTCTGAATATCTGTCATAGGTGGACACATCCTGACGGCAGTCGAAGCTGTGCAAGCGACAATTTTATCAAGCAAGTTTTCCTGTAGAGACTCACCTAACCTGCTCCAAAGTATCTTCTGTCTGGTTGGTCGCCTGCGCCGCTTTCGTGGAGGGTGAAAAAAGACATCCGCACCTTTTATCGTGCGTACCTCACTTGTTGATAAAGGAGCCTGCTTATGTTAGACTTAATGTTAAATTTGAAGAACGTATGAAGTGGAGGGAAGGTATGAATCCAGTATATGAAAAACTTTGTGCATGCTTTGAAAGCATTCGCGAGCGTATTCCTTTTACACCGGAAGTGGCACTTGTGCTTGGCTCAGGTCTGGGGAATTATGCCAGTCAAATGAAGGTTATGGCAACAATTCCATATGGAGAGATCGATGGGTTTCCAGTATCGACAGCACCAGGACATGTAGGACAGTTTGTCTTTGGCTATGTAGAAGATACACCAGTGGTAGCTATGCAGGGGCGTGTGCATTATTATGAAGGATATGAGATGACAGATGTGGTCTTACCAATCCGTTTGATGAAGATGATGGGAGCAAAAGTTTTGTTTCTTACCAATGCGGCAGGTGGCATTAAGCGTGGATTTTGTGCGGGCGATCTGATGATGATTACTGGACAGATTGCGACGCTTGTACCGTCTCCGCTTCGTGGAGCAAATATTGCAGAACTGGGAAGCAGATTCCCGGATATGAGTCATATCTATGATGAGGATTTACAGCAGGTGATTCGGAAGGCGGCATGTGAATTAGATTTGCCAATCAAAGAAGGCGTATATATCCAGATGCCGGGACCGAACTATGAATCGCCAGAAGAGATTGTAATGTGTAGAGGGATGGGCGCGGATGCTGTTGGCATGAGTACAGCTTGTGAGGCAGTGGCGGCCAATCATATGGGGATGAAGATTGTTGGAATCGCCTGCATATCCAATCTGGCGGCAGGTATCTCACCACATCCGTTGACAGAGGAAGAAGTTATAGAAGCGGGCAAAATGGTAGAAAGAGATTTCAGCGCATTAGTAACAAAAAGTATCACAAAGATCCATGCGATGCTTGCAAAGAAAGAATGATTGTTGATCACGTGATGTTATTGGGGAATGGCATCAGTGACTAGAAAAAGAGAAAGGAAGTTTTGGGGGATGAATATTCGTTTTTACAATGCTAAAATGCTTTTGCCGGGAGAAGGGCATACATTTACAATGCAAGAGGGAGAACTTTGGGTAAAGGGAGACCGCATTTGCTACATAGGAGATGGCAAAGATGTGGCCAATGTATTTACAGAAGATGAGATTGTTATCTGGGAACGTGAAATCGATGTGCATGGAAATTTGTTGATGCCAGGGTTTAAGAATGCCCATACGCATACAGCTATGACATTTTTACGTTCGTATGCAGATGATCTGCCTTTGCAGAGATGGTTAAATGAGGCAATTTTTCCAAGAGAAGGGCAGTTGACAGAAGATGATGTATACTGGCTTAATATCTTGGGAATTATGGAATATCTGACAAGTGGGATTACGGCCAACTTTGATATGTATTTTTTCCCGGAGAAAAATGCACAGGCATCCATTGATTGCGGATTTCGTACGGTGCAGACATCCGGATTGAATAATTTTGCCAGCAGTCTGGGACAATTGGAAGAAGATTATCATCGGGTAAATGAGATGAGTGATTTGACATCGTTTATCCTTGGATTTCATGCGGAGTATACAACTTCTATGGAACTCATGGAGGGTGTGGCAGCGCTGGCACAAAAAGTAAAATCACCTGTATTTTTACATAATGCAGAAACCGCACTGGAAGTGAGGGAGTGTAAAGAACGTTGGGGCAAAACACCGACAGCCTTAACGGATGCACTTAATATGTATCAATATGGTGGTGGTGGATATCACTGTATTTATATGGAGGATCAGGATTTTGAAATCTTCCGTGATAAGGGACTGACAGCGGTAACCAATCCTGGATCCAACACAAAACTTGCAAGCGGCATCGCCAACACTACGGCATTTTTGAAACACGGAGTCAATATGGCCATCGGCACAGATGGACCAGCCAGCAACAACTGCCTGGATATGTTCCGGGAAATGTTTTTAGTGACGGGACTGGGAAAACTTCATGATCGGGATGCATCTGCAGTACCAGCAGAAGAAGTTCTGAAAATGGCAGTAACCGGCGGTGCAAAAGCAATGGGACTGACAGACTGCGACTGCCTTGCAGAAGGCAAAAAGGCGGATCTGATTATGATCGATCTGCAGCAGCCAAACATGCAGCCAGAGAATAACATCGTAAAAAATCTTGTATACAGCGGAAGCAAACAGAACGTGAAGCTGACCATGGTAAACGGAAAAATCCTGTATGAAGATCAGAAATTCTCTATCGGATTTGAACCGGCTGATATTTATAAAGAAGCAAACCGCATTATTCGTTCTATGGAAGGATAAAATTTATGAAAGTAACATTATATACCGATGGTGCTGCCCGGGGAAACCCGGACGGACCGGGCGGATACGGAGCCGTTTTACAGTTTATTGATTCCACAGGCAAACTGCATGAACGCGAATTAAGTGCCGGATACCGCAAGACAACAAATAACCGCATGGAGCTGATGGCAGCAATCGTGGGACTGGAAGCTCTGGTAAAACCGTGTCAGGTGGAACTGTATTCGGATTCTAAGTATCTGACGGATGCCTTCAATCAGCACTGGATCGAAAAACAAAGATCTGTGGAGCAGACTTCTGGCGGCGATGGAACCGCATCAGGTAACGTTTCACTGGGTGAAAGGGCATGACGGACATCCGGAGAATGAGCGTTGTGACCGTCTTGCGACAACAGCGGCAGACGGTGGTGATCTGTTGGAGGATGAGATAACAGAATGAGAAAACAAATGAGTAACAGCGGTCTGTTTTTGTGCTTTACGGCACTGACAGGTGCTGTGATCGCCGGTCTGGTATGGCTGTATCTGAAAATTGCAAATGTAGGGATTACAGTCATCTGGGAAATGATTCCGGCATACATAGATTCCTGGTATTATACGATTCTGATGTGTCTGGCTGGCGGAGTGGTGATTGGACTGTTTCACAGGATATACGGACCGTATCCG
>OGDN01005321.1_pt1 | contig 10183 bp, 13 predicted proteins | sample 1570271 | NCBI WGS metagenome assembly OGDN01 (sample SAMEA4384481, study PRJEB24528) | human gut metagenome | reverse complement strand
GAAATTGAAAATCTGCTGATACCGGCAAAATTCCTCTTTTCCCATTGCCTGCCCAATTTTCATCATCGTCACATTACAGGATTTTGCCACTGCTCCCTGCAGGGTCAGCACCCCGTCATACCGGTTGTGGCACCGGATAGTATGTCCTCCCACCTCCAGAGAGCCGTTACATTCAAAGGTTGCATTGGGGGAAATTGCCCCCGTTTCCAGCGCTGCCGCCACAGTAAAAGGCTTCGCTGTGGAACCCGGCTCATAGGTGGAGGTAATGCAGTAATTCTTCCACAAATTGTTCAGATTCAGCAGGATTGCATCATCATCCATCTGGGCAAGGGTTTCCGCATTGATAATCTGTCCGTTCTTCTTTATCTCGTAATATCCGTTCTCCTTCGTTACCTTTTCCACCATCTTGCTTCCAAGAAGATTGTCCGTATTCCGCACATCATTCAGGTCATAGGTAGGGTAGCTTGCCATGGCAAGTATCTCGCCTGTATCCACCTGCATGATGATACAGCCTACATTTTCCGCACCGTTCCCCTCCTGGTATTCGTCCTTGTGCTCTTCCATGAACTGTTTCAGATATTTCTCCACAATCATCTGAATATTGGCATCTATGGTAGAATGGATGGTATTTCCGTCAATAGCAGCCTTTACCGTCCGCTCCAACGCCAAATCATCATTCAGATATCCGTACTCCCTGCCGTTTACACCGTTTAAGGTAGCATTATAGTACTCCTCCAGCCCATAGCTGCCCTGTCCGTCCGTACTGGTAAAACCAATGGCATCCGCTGCCAGAGAACCGTAGGGATAAATTCTTTTATATTCCTCTTCAAACCAGATTCCCTTAATATTGGAATTTTCCTGCTGTGCCTCCTTAAAACCGCTGATTTCATCATAGGTCAGCCGCTTTGCCGCCACATACCAGGAGGAAGTGGTATTTGTTGCCACATGCTGCCTGATGACTGCCATGTCCAAATCAAAATACTGTCCCAAGGCATCCAGCGTAGGCTCCAGATAGGGCTTCTTGCCGGAAACCTCTGTATTCATTACCTTTGCATCAACTACCAGATTGTAAACCTTTTCGCTGGTTGCAAGCCTTGTTCCCCTTGCATCAACAATATCTCCTCTTCTGTAGGGAATACTGGTGGAGCTGTACTGCTGTTGGGATAAAACCCGCTTCTGATACTGGTTTTCCTTTTCTCTGGCAAGCCAGAACAGCCTTGCGCTCAATCCAGCAAAAGCCAGCAGTACAAAAATGAACAGTACCACCAGCTTCTTTTGCATTTTTATGGAAAATTTATTTTGCCTGTTATTCTCTTTTTTCAATCCGACACCTCTGATTTTGTAACCTGTCGCATATAATCATTTTTCTCATTGGCATAAGTCACAATTTGTCCCTCCTGGGCATAGGTCATCCCAAGTTCTCCGATGGCAATTCTCTTGATTTCCTCCAGATTTATACTGCTGATAACCCGGTTATATTCCTCGTCATTCGCCAGCTTTAAATTGTTCAGTTCCACCTGCTTTGCAGCAACTACCTTCGTCTTTTGTGTCAAATCCGCCTGTAGCTGAATATAATGAATCAGTACAAATGCCGCTGCACACATGGCAGCCACCAGAAACAGCACATACCCAAAGTTCATATGTCCTGCCTTTTCCCGGTTCTTTCTGACCGCAGGCTGAGGCTGTCTTTTTCTCCGCTCCGGCTCCGGTACAACCGCAATCTTCGGCACTGCACTGCCGTAGATATATTCATTTCTCAGGGGAACCCTTCTATTCCCTGTTCTTTGATTCATACTCCATCCTCTTTCACTTTCCCATTTTTTCAATTTCTGAGCTGTTATTCCCCTCTCTGGAATACTCTCAGCTTCGCACTCTTGGAACGACTGTTTTCTTCCAGTTCTTCCACGCCGGGAAGAATAGGCTTTTTCGTAATTACTCTCCCTTTTGATTTTTTCCCGCATACACAGACCGGAAATTCCGGAGGACAGGTACAGGGATTTTCATTTTTCCGAAATGCAGCCTTTACAATCCTGTCCTCAAGAGAATGAAAGGTAATAATACAAAGTCTGCCTCCCGGATTCAGCATATCAATAAATTCATCCAGTGAGTTTTTCAAAACATCCAGCTCTTTATTGCATTCAATCCGGATTGCCTGAAAGGTCTGCTTGGAGGGATGTCCGTTCTGACGCATCTTTGCGGGAATCGCCGCCTTAATCACCTCATTCAGTTCAAAGGTCGTTTCAATCGGCTTCTCCTGTCTTGCCCTTACTATGTGTTTTGCAATATTTTTTGCAAACTGGTCTTCCCCGTAGTCCCGGATAATATGAAACAGCTCTGTTTCCGAATAACCGTTTACAATATCCCGTGCCGTCAGGCTGCTGCGCTTGTCCATCCGCATATCCAGCGGCGCATCAAACCGATAGGAAAACCCTCTTTCCTCTGTATCCAACTGATAGGAAGAAACCCCCAAATCCAGTACAATTCCATCTACCTTTTCCACATGATAACCGGCAAGCGCCGCCTTCATATTACAGTAGTTGTCCCGGATAATCGTTACCTTTTCTCCATATCCTTCCAGTCTTTTTCCTGCTGCTTCAATGGCTGCGTCATCCTGGTCGATTCCGTAAAAATGTCCGGTGGTAAGCCTCCTGCACACCTCATTGGCATGACCGCCGCCTCCCAGTGTTCCGTCTACATAGATGCCGTCCGGTCTGACCTGCAGCTGTTCAATTGTTTCCTCCAAAAGAACGGAATAATGTTTAAATTCCATCGGCATCCTTTCTCCTTAAATCGTTAATCCAAGATTTATCATACCCTGGGAAATCTGGTTGATATCCACCTGACTGCTGTTCTCTTCCCACTTCTCAAGGCTCCAGATTTCAATCCGTCCGCCCATGCCCGCAAGCACAACATCCTTTTCCAGTCCTGCAAACTCCCTTAAATCCTGAGGCATCAGAATACGCCCCTGCTTGTCCACAGTCACATACTGGGCACCGGAAAGAAAGAACCTGGCGAACTGTCTTGCTTCCTGATTGATAAGCGGTAATGATGCAAGTTTTGCCTCAAAGACCTTCCAGTCCTCGTTGGCGTACACAAATAAGCAGCCATCCATTCCCTTGGAAACCACAAATTCATCTCCCAGAATCTCGCGGTACTTTGAAGGAATACTCAACCTGCCTTTCGGGTCAATTGTATGATTGTATCTGCCCATAAACATTGCAATCACCACCAGTCAAAAAACAGCGGATGAGATATCCTTTTTGGACTTTCATCCCACTTTATGGGATTTATCGCCATATTTATCCCACTTTTATATAGATTTTAATCTATTCTTAAGAATTTTACAAGTAGAAAGTTTCGGGCAAAAAAAGAGCGGAACCCCTCCCGAAATGACTTTTCGGGAGAAATTCCACTAGATATGGTATCAAAAAAAGACAGGTAAACAATATCTTCTGTTTTCCTGTCCTTTTTCCTGTTTTTTACATTTTAAATATTTTTCATTTATTTCTCTGCTGCCCCGTCAGGCACCTCTTCCTTTACCACCTGGGGCTTCTTTTTCAGCCGAATCCGCACTGCCACATCCATGCAGACTGCCAAAATCAGCATAAGCAGCGCAAGCACCTGGGAAACCGGTATCGTTGTCCCCGGCAGGAACAGCGTATCCGTCCGGATTCCTTCAATAATAAATCGTCCCAGACCGTATCCGCCCAGATAAAACAGGCAGAGCTCCCATCAAACTTCTTATGCTTCCGGTATGCCAGCATCAGAAACATCACTGCCAGATTCCATACACTCTCATAAAGGAAGGTGGGATGCACATTGATATAATTTGCCCCCTCCGGAATATGGGCTGCAATGTTCTCTGAAATGTCCCTTGCCCGAACCGCTGCAATAGGAAGCTGCATGGAGAAAAGTCCGTTGTAATACTCGCCGAACACTTCCCTGTTCATGAAATTACCCCAGCGTCCGATAACCTGTCCCAGCAAAAGTCCCGCCATGGCGGTATCTCCCATGAGAAAAGGATTCTTTTTCTTTATCCGGCAATACACAAACAGCGTGATAAAAGCCGCAATGACACCGCCGTAAATCGCCATGCCGCCGCCTCGGATATTGAACACACTTAAAAGATTATCTTTATAATAATCCCAGGCAAAGACAACGTAATAAATTCTGGCGCCAATCACAGAAAAAATCACCGCATAAATAGCAAAATCCCAATAGGTGTCCGGGTCCTGCCCCGTCACCTTCGCCTGATGCGCCGCCATCAGAATCCCCGCCAGCACACCAATGCCGATAATCAGCCCGTAAAACGCAATTTCAAAACCGAAAACGCTGAAGGAACGGGGCACATCCTTTAAATAGATTCCCAGATTAGGGAATGCAATATCACCTGCGTTCATTACAATCTCCATTCCTGCATACCTGCATTATCCGCAGGCACGCATCTTACCAACAGCATTTCCGCTCCGCCCATTCTTCTTATACATTAAAGCGGAACAGAATTACATCTCCATCCTTTACCACATAGTCCTTGCCCTCAATACCAACCAGTCCTTTTTCTCTGGCTGCTGCAAGAGAACCATGCTCCAAAAGATCCTTATAATTTACAACCTCCGCCTTGATGAAGCCACGCTCAAAGTCAGAGTGAATCTTACCTGCTGCCTGAGGTGCCTTTGTTCCGATTTTGATTGTCCATGCTCTGGTTTCATCCTCTCCTGCAGTCAGAAAGCTCATCAGTCCAAGGATATGATAGCTTGCCTTAATCAGCTTTTCCAATCCGGATTCCTTTAAACCGAGGTCCTCCAGGAACATTGCCTTCTCATCTTCATCCAGCTCGGAAATCTCCTGCTCAATCTGAGCGCAGATAACAAATACCTCACTGCCCTCGCCCGCTGCAAATTCTCTGACTTCCTTTACCATCCTGTTAGAAGCGCCATCATCCGCCAAATCCTCCTCGGAAACATTTGCCGCATAAATTACCGGCTTGTAGGTCAGAAGATTATATTCCTTCAAAAGCGCCAGTTCATCCTCGTCTGTCACTTCCATTGCCTTTGCCATCTTTCCGCTTTCCAGATGTGCCTTCAATCTCTCCAGAAGAGCAAGCTCCTTTGCATAGGTCTTATCCATCCTGGCAGCCTTAATTACCTTTGCCAGCCTTCTCTCCAGTACCTCCAGGTCAGAGAAAATCAGCTCCAGATTGATTGTTTCAATATCCCGCAGAGGATTGACACTGCCGTCCACATGGATAACATTGGTATCCTCAAAGCATCTTACCACATGGACAATGGCATCCACTTCCCTGATATTGCTCAAAAACTGATTGCCAAGCCCCTCACCCTTGGAAGCTCCCTTTACCAGACCCGCAATATCCACAAATTCAATCACTGCAGGTGTAACCTTCTTAGAATGATACATATCTCCCAGCAGCTTCAGACGTTCATCCGGCACTGCTACAATTCCAATATTCGGGTCAATGGTACAGAAGGGATAATTCGCAGATTCTGCCCCTGCCTTTGTCAGAGAATTGAATAATGTACTCTTTCCCACATTCGGTAAACCGACGATTCCTAGTTTCATTTTTCTATATTCCTCCTTAAAAGCCCTTGATTTTACGGGCTTTTCAGGATTTAGCCATTTGGTTACGTACCAATTTACGTACCATTTTTTTGAACGCCCACTTTTCCACCCTTCAAAAATTTGGTTAACGTACCACTTACGTACCAATTTTAAAGGGCAAAAAAATAAAGACTAAATCACTTTCAATGCATCCGCAATCAGGTCTATTTCTTTATGTTTCTGTTCTTCTGTGGTATGAACATACAAATTCATTGTAATTCCTATATTAGAATGTCCAAGTATGGTCTGCAATGTTTTGGGTTTCATCCCTGCTTCAATGCATCTGGTTGCAAAGGTATGTCTAAGTACATGCATAGAAAACCGTTCTATCCCAGCCTTATCGCACAACTTAAAAAGCATGGTATCATATGTACTATTCTTAACAGGTGTTCCCTTTTTGCATAAGAAAACGATATCTGCCCATTCCATAGGAATAACCTTGAAGCTACGGTTCTTCTGTTTCTGCAACTTAAGAATCTCCACCGCTTCATCCGTCAAAGGAATCGTTCGATAACCGGATTTACTCTTCGGCTCACCAACTCGCCATTCCTTTGTAGAATGTCTATACTCCATTGTACGATTAACGGTAAGGGTCGATTGTCCAAATCAATATCAGACCACCTTAAACCAACCATTTCTCCGGTTCTAAGTCCTGTCTGCAACAGAAATCTATACTGATATTCATAGGTATTTCCTATGATTACCTTGTAGAAATCTCTCTGTTGTCCAATCGTCAATGCCTGTTTTTTCCTTGACTGCTTACCTATATCCGACTTTACCATCTTATTACATGGATTTTTCAAAATTACATCGTTTTGATATGCATAATCAAGCATATTATACAACTCAATCCTTGTCTGATATATCGTAGATGTTCGATACCCCTCATCCGCCATATTATTCATAATCGTCTGGCAATGAATTGTATTAACACTACCAAGCATCTTCTTTCCAATTACAGGCTCGATATTACGATGGTATCTTTCTGTATAGTTGCGAACCGTATTAGGTCTAACAGTTCTCTTCTTTATACCTATCCAATACTCAAACCATGCGTCTACAGTCATTGCTTCCGGAAAATCAATGTTGCTATGCTCATCCTTGTACTGTGCATCTGCCAACCATTGCCTTACCTCTCGAAGCTTTGGTAAAACTCTTTGAACACGCTTTCCATATTTATTTGTATATCTTCCCACGTATAAGCCATCCTCTCTCTGGCTTATACCTATACCAAGTTCCTTTCCTCTAAGGTCCTTGCCCATAATATCAGCTCCTTTTCAATTAAAAGAGCCCCGATACCTAGCATATACTATACCATAACGAGACTCAAAAGTAAATTCTTATATTTGTACATTTTCATTAAGAAACTTTTCAAATTCTTTTCTTTTTATAAGTTTTTTCTTACCTACAAATAAAACAAATGAACAATTCGGACGTTTTAACATCTCATCTAACTTATTAAGCCCTATATGGCTATACACAGCCGCCTCCTCCTTGGTCAACAATGCTTTCTCCCAGACTGGAATTTCACATTTTTCCTGCTTTTCCACATAATCACGCTCCTAACTCTAACTGCCTGAGCATTATCTCATTAAGCTGGGGTAAAACCTTAGATTCCTCTGAAATGTGTCCTACTTTGACGAGGATCTGCTTTCCATCAACCGTAGTAAGCTGTTCTGCCATAAATACAGTTTCCTTAGAAAGTACACCCTTCACATCCTTGGGTGTAACAACCACATGTACCGGAAAATCCTTTTTCTCAAGCTTACAGCTACCGGGAATCACTGTATAAACACCACCATTACTCTTATTCGTATTCACAATGATACAAGGTCTTCTACCTGACTGCACATGAGTTCCTGGATGTTCTCCCAAGTCCACCCAGACAATATCTCCTCTTCGTAAACTATTTCTTCTATTTTCCACTTCTATTACCTGCTTTCTTCTTAACCGGATGAATGCACATTTTTAGTTCTCCGTCATCCACGTTAAAAACCCGAAACCCATTTTCTCTTATTATCCCGACCTTTTCATAGATGTACCGCTCTCCATGAGCAATATAGTTCATATTGGCTACCAGTAATGCCTCTGCCCGCCCCTGTCTCATCATATCCAGACAGTTAAGAAACATCTGATTTGCCACCATAGGAGCCATACAGCCCCGTCTCACTATTTTCATAGGAATCAAGCCATGAGCGTCTGCATATTCACTGACATACCGCCACTGCTTATCCTCTTTTTTCTCTGCCTGCTCAAATGAATCATTTTCATCAGAAGACAAAAATACAATGCATCGAATGGTTTCGACAGGTTGTTTATTCTTTTTTTCCTTCCTTTTTAACCTTCTAGGATTCATCTTAAGTCACCCCTCGCATACATGGTTTTGTTTGGTGCAAAATAAATCTCACAAAATGAGTTATCCTTTTCACTTGCATGATTCAGTTCCGATATAACCTCGGCAACCTCAAAGAAGTTATCACAGGCATTATGACATACTGCTTCACAAAACTCTCAAAAGAACAGAGAAAGTTCTTCTCTATCCCTTTTTGGTTATTGATCACCATAACCATATCTTCTATCTTCATAAGCTACCTCCATCATAGCAGGCAGAGCCATAAGCTCTGCCCAATCCTAATTTGGTCTACCAATCATCACAATCGCTCCTGTGTTAGGTGGTACATCCCGGTAAACCACTCCATAAGCTGTACCTCTCGCATCTACCATCTTTCCATTTCCCACATAAATTCCAACATGAGAAATATCAAGATATCCGTCTGTCTCTTCATAACTGAAGAAAATCAAATCTCCCGGTTGCATATCTTCATACACAGTAGTTTTTCCTGCATTAGCAAGTCCCTGTGCTTCATATCCGGCTGTGGTTGCTCCACCATAACTAATATCAACACCAGCATCAAGCCATACATAGTAAACAAGGGAACTACAGTCAAAGTGCGTACCACTGTGTATCAAATCCTGACTGTATGGATAACCAACTCTGTGTAGTGCAAAGTCACACGCATCCTTGGCTGCCCCGTCCGGTATGTCATCATGTACCGCCTGTATCTCTGCCTCAGTGAGAGAACATACTCCCGGATCACCACCTCCGCCTCCCGGACTATATCCAAGAATGGCAAGGTTTTCAGGCGACATAAAATCCACAAGCAAATCCATCTGCTCCTGCGTAAAATCATATTCATTCGCCATGGTATAACAGGACTTCAAAGTTACGTTTACATACAGATAGGTCGTAGTAGTCGTTGTGGTTGTACCATCTTCATTTTCCACGGTCTCTGTTTCAGAACCGGAAGAAGTCGTATAAGTACACATATCATCTACCACAGATTTTAGTCATCTCCTTGAAGTGTCATTCATAATGGTTGCCGTATCTCCCACACCATACTTGACCATATAAATGGCAAGAATGTCATAGTAGTTACTTGGATTACCTTCTCCCTCATATCCGACATATACAATCTTTCCATCATCATATCCGGTATGGTTACTTTTAAGCTCATTCACTTCCCGGTTAAAGTCTGCAACATACGCACTTGCTACTGTTGTAACAGTATTTCCGTCCTCAAGAGGCGGCAAAACAAGTTTAGCCACATATTTGGCAACAAACATACCCTTCTGCACAAAAATATCTTTAACCAGCTTCGCTAAGCTATCCGTCTGCTCGTCCTGTGCTTTCATCTTATCCAAAAAGAACTTAATCTTTCTGGAACGAACATTGTTAGTCATGTCCTGCCGGTCCATCTTATAAGCCACTGCTTCCCCGGCAACCTCACCTGTTACAATACCGATTACAGTCCCAACACCCGGGGAGACTGCCGTACCAGCTGCAGTCGTAGCCGCTGTGGTTGCAGTCTTTGCTACAACACTTGGAGGTTTCTTTCGCAACTGTTTTCGCCGATTCCTTTGCTACCTTCTTACTGCTTTCCTTCGCAGCTTTTTTGGCTGTACCCTTTGCTCCCTTTTTGGCAATCTTCTTTCCTGCATCAACCTTCTTAAGCTTTCGTTTCTGCTGATTGATTACCTGCCGCTTAAATAACTCTGCTCCTCTTGACGCAGTACCCGTGACAGGCTTAGAGGCTTCATACATAATCATACTTGCCTGCTGTATCTCCTGCCCGCCTTCTATCTGGTCTGTCATAACCTTACCGCCTACCATTCCGGCATTACGGAGGGAAGAATCATTAACCTTAATAGACTGACTGGCTTGCTTCATCTGCTTTCGGTACTTGGAAAACATTCCTTCCTTTTGCACCTGATGGACTGTGCTCTTTCGATACTTGCCATTATCAGCTTTCTTTTTGGTCGGATCTTTGTCTACGGTATAAACATTACTTCCCTTGATAGCTGCCTGCTTCGGCTCATGGGTATGAAGCTTCGCTTTCTGCTTGGTATGAATCACCATCGGCTTGTCATCTACCCTTTTGATTTTCAACTTTCATCACCTCCTCGTTTCTCCGCATAAAAATAGCCATTACAGAGAACTTAATCTCCATAATGGCTACTGCCATTATCGTGATTTAATTGTTTGCTTCTTCCGTTTCAATTTCTAAAC
>OGDN01005319.1_pt1 | contig 10186 bp, 10 predicted proteins | sample 1570271 | NCBI WGS metagenome assembly OGDN01 (sample SAMEA4384481, study PRJEB24528) | human gut metagenome | reverse complement strand
ATTAATGTGCCAACGACCGCACAGGTTGCTATAGAAAAACTGCTTTGACTATATTCTAACATATATGGATAAAAAAACAACAAAAAAATACGCAACAGAAAAGCCTGTTACGTATTTTGACTTTTTTATTAAAAACATAATAATCTGATGAAAACAGTTACTATAAGTATTAATGCTATTGCTTTTTCTGCAATATATGACCTTGCATCCGGTACATAAGTTTTCTCCCAGATTGAGTATGCACATCCACACCCCACTACAAACATGCAATATAGCTTAACCGACTGTGAATTCATATAATCGGTGAAAAACATTATAATAATCCATACTGTTAAAAACAACATTAAAACTAAGTACTTTAAAAATAATTGAATTTTCTTCATGGCAAATCCCCCTTAAATATATAACTGCATCATTATGTTTCCATAAATAGCTTCCTTCACTTATATAAACGCAATCCACGCTTTTATGCTTACAAAAACCAGGAAATTTTTCAATTTCCTACTCTGTCACCACCGCAATTACATAATCCTCAAGCTCACGAAACACTACCCTTTTTTCATAAGCCTCCATCGTCTTATCATCCAGTTCCCCCGAAAAGCCTGTACCGACAAGCTTCATTATCGCCTCATACTGTGTCCAGTATTTTGTAAGCTCAATCTGAAATGCATCAGATTCATTCTCAAAGCCTTCGAGTCTGTCAAGCTGCTCATTTCGCATTATACGCTTTGCCACTTTGTAGCTCATGCGCTTTGTATGCTCTATGTCCACGCCAACAGGTCTGTCTGATATTGCAAGCACCACATATGGGCCGCTGTGTGCCAGATTAAAAAAAGCTGCGCTCTCATTCTTATATCCTGCTGCTATTTCCGGCTTGCCATGCTCATTTCTGACAAGCTGTTCATCCGATGATATCCCCAGATATTTGTAGAGCATGTATCCCGCCAAAAGCTCCTGATTTGCTGTGCCACACAGCCTGTTGCTGCCTGTTTTTACACCTTTTTCTGAAATAGTTGTGTATTTATCCACATAATAGGCAGACACATGTGGAATTATCTCCTTCTGCCGGCCTGCGATGGAATCCGTTTTTTCTATAAAAATCTGACAGTTATTGTTTATTTTCCATACCATCCCAAGTCACCTTTCTATAACTCCAACCTTCCCCTGCCTTCATCAAAATACAACCAGTATTATAAATTACCCATATAATATCTGCAGCTTATGCTAATTATACCTACGATATCTGCAGCTCATACAGCTTCCTGTATATGCCATCCTGTTCCAGAAGCTCCCTGTGCGTACCGCGCTCACATATACGACCCTTGTGCATGACCATGATGCAGTCAGCATGCTGGATAGTGGACAGACGGTGCGCAACCATGATTGTTGTCCTGCCATCCATGAGCTTTTCAAGCGCCTCCTGTATGAGAATTTCTGTCTCTGTATCTATGTTGGCGGTTGCCTCGTCCATGACCAGTATGCTCGGATTGTGGGCAAGTGTCCTTGCGAAGGACAATAGCTGACGCTCTCCTGCCGAGAAGGTCGCACCACGCTCCGTAACCGGCTCGTGATAGCCCTGCGGGAGCTTTTCGATAAAGTGTGAGGCATTTACATATTCTGCTGCCGCCTTCACCTGCGCATCCGTGATATCGTCATCATTCAGGCGGATATTGTACGCCACATCCCCCTCGAATATAAACACATCCTGCTGCATCTGACCGATTGCACTGCGAAGCTGCTTTTTGCTAAGCTGTCTGATATCGATGCCATCAATGTAGATATGTCCCTTTTGTATATCATAATACCTGCCTATAAGATTTAAAATGGATGATTTTCCTGCTCCGGTTGCGCCGACAAAGGCCACCTTCTCACCCGGATTAATGACAAATGAGACATCCTTAAGCACATAGTTTTCGCCATCGTAGGCAAACCAGACATGGTCAAATTCAATTTTTCCGGTGATTTTATCCGGCTGCTTTGGATTTTCGACCTCAGGAATAAATTCATCCTCATCCATAACCGTAAATATCTTCTCTGCTGATGCAATTGATGACTGCAGTGTCGAAAACTGCTCTGCAAGTTCCTGTATCGGGTCGAAAAATGACCTGATGTAATTCGAGAAAATATACAGAGTGCCGACCGAAATAATCTCATCAAACACATTTCTGCTTCCGAACCACAGCACTATCATCAGCGACAAAATGCTCAGAATATAGATAAGCGGACGGAACACCGCATACATAAGCATCTCCCTGTAAAAAGCCTTGTAGAGCTTTGTATTTTTATCATGAAATTCCTCGAACTTACGCTCCTGTCTGCCAAATATCTGTATAATTTTCATTCCCGAAAGATGCTCGGACAAAAATGTATTGATGTCCGTCAGGCGCGTACGGTATAGCCTGTAAATATTTCTAGCAATTTTCTGGCACAGCACCGTAAGCCCAATTACAAGCGGCATCAGCACAAATGATATCGCAGCAAGCCTCACATCAAGCACGAGCATGACGCCTGCAAGTCCCACTATTTTTACAATATTTCTGAAAAGCTGTACGAGAATGCCCGAATACATCTCATTGAGAGCCTCAACATCATTTGTCACACGGGTTACAAGCTTTCCGACCGGCGTGATATCAAAATACCTGCTGCCAAGAGACTGGATATGTCTGTATAGGTCCTTTCTCATCTGAAGAATGATATTCTGGCCTGTTTTCTGCAGTATCCAGGTCTGAGCGACGTTGCATGCAAAGCTTAAGGCAAGTACAACCGCATATTTGATAGCTGTAGCAATTATTACATCATAATCCCCATTTGCTCCAAAAGTATCAATTGCATCTCCCACCAGCATCGGCCTGTAAAGGTCAAAGGCTGTCAGTCCCAGCACCAGCAGAAGGGCAAAAATCACCCAGTGGGCATACGGCTTCATGTAGGCTATGAGGCGCATTGTGGAGCTTTTTTTATTCATTTCGTTTTTATTTATATTTTCACTCGAATTCATACTATAATCTTCTCTGTTATTTCGTAACTATTCATCGTCAAATCTGCAAATCTGCATAGCAACGCTTTTCAAGCACTTTAACTGCCAAGCTCACTCTCAAGCTGCTGCTTATGGCTGATATCAGCGTAAAAACCGCCAAGCTCAAGCAGCTCTTCAGGAGTACCATACTCTGTCAGTTTTCCGTCAGAAAGCACTGCCACATGGTCAGCCTTCTGCAGTGTGGAAATCCTGTGGGCAATCACTATGGTTGTCTTGCCCTGTCTGGTTTCCATGAGGTTTTCAAGTATCTGCTCCTCTGTATCGGTATCGACAGCAGAAAGCGAATCATCCAGTATGAGGATTGCAGAATCCTTTAAAAGTGCTCTGGCTATCGAGCTTCGCTGCTTCTGGCCTCCCGAAAGTGTCACTCCGCGCTCTCCAACCATGGTCTTGTACTCATCCGGAAAGCCCATGATATTATCGTGTATACACGCGTCCTTTGCAGCCTGTTTTACCGCATCAAGAATTGCCGGGTTGTCGGCAATCCTGTCCTCAAGACCGAATGCTATATTCTCCTCGAGTGTGTCGGAAAACAGGAAATTCTCCTGTGGCACATATGAGATATCACGGTGTAAAACCGCCAGCGGATAGTCTGTTATCGGGCGGCCATCCAAAAGTATCATGCCGTTTTCACAGTCATAGACTCTAAGCAAAAGGTCGGCAAGTGATGATTTTCCGCTTCCGGTACGCCCTAAGATACCAAGCATCTCGCCCTGCTTCACATGTATGCTCACGTCTGAAAGCACCGGCTTGGTGCCGTCAGGGTAGGTGAAGCTGAGGTGGCTAAGCTGTATATCACCATGTATTTGTATTTTATCATAAATACCCTCAGCTAAATTATCTGTATTTCTGCCTGCCATGCCATCATTTTCTATTACATTTTCCGGTGGCACCATATCGACAATATCAGGCTTTTCCTCGAAAATAGTCCGGATTCTGCCCCATGCCGCAGCCGCCTGGGAAAATGTGTTGATGCAGTCGCCTGCCGCAATCATAGGCCACACAAGCATATCGATGTATGAGTTGAATGCCACGAACTGACCTATCGAAACCTGTCCGTCAAGCACCATCCTGCCACCTGCAAGGAGTGTCACTATCACGCTTATTCCGATTACAGCATCCAGCGTCGGGCCAAAGACAGCGCGAAGCTTTACCACGGCAAGATTTTTCTCCCTGCTGTTCTCGCAAGCCTTCTCAAACTGCTTAAAGTCCTCTTCCTCCTGCGCAAATGCCTTGACCACGCGGATACCGGCAATGCTCTCCTGCACCTTGTCAGAAAGATAGGAGAAAGCATCCTGCCTTTTCACCTGACGTTTCTTTGACTCTATTCCATAAAAATAGCAGCCGATTGCAATAAAAATAAGTGGAATAAAAGCAAATAATGTCAGCTTAAAATCCACGTATACTACCATTTTGACAAGCACCATCACCGTCATGATTACCGCGTCAAACACGGTGATGACAGCCATTCCGGTTCCCATCCTGACAGCCTGTAAATCGTTAGTGAAATATGCCATAAGGTCTCCTGTCTTATGGCTGTTGTAATAGCGCGCTGAGAGTGTCTCCATATGCGAAAACATATCATCGCGCAGTCTGTATTCTATTCCTCTTGATGCTCCTATGATGAAATATCTCCATCCAAAGCGCCCCGCCATGATTATCAGGCCTGTTATCAATATCTTAAATATAATGCCGCCCACGCCCGCCATATCAAGCTTTCCTGCAGTGATTCCGTCGATTATCTCTCCGATAAACTGCGGAATGTACAGATTTGCAAGGTCTACTGCAAGAAGCACAAAAATGCCTATCGCATAGTGCCATTTGTATGCAAGCAGATATGGGCGCAGCGAGTATTTTTTATCGTTCATGTTATTCCTCCGTATTTTAAATGCCATTGTATGGCAAGCATGCGATCGCATGGTTAGCCTGGCATGCGGTCATATGCTCTCTAGGAGCTAACGCTACGCTGTTAAGAGGCTGTACGAATTATGCTCATAGTTTTTCTATGCTCGACGAAACCGGCTTTTATGTGCCGTCCATGGCACATAACGCCTTGCCCCGGCGTCCATGCCGGTGCATTTCTGGTTACCAGAGCATAATTCTACAGACTCTAAACAGCTTCGCTAGTCGCTCTACGAGAGCATATGGCCGCCTCCCGGGCTAACCACGCTACATTCCACATCTACCTCCACAAGTCTGCTACGAAATACGTGAGTGCCGCCCATGTATACACAGAATAGTATATGCCGTGCTCGTCCACTCCATCCTCAAGTATCTTCTTCGCCTGCGCCTTAGTCAGAAGGTCGAATCCATCAAAGAGCTCGCCGCCCACCGCGCCCTCCTGCGACATTCCATTAAGGCTATCGCGGTTAAGTACAATCTTTACAAGGGCGTTGCTTTCATCTGTCATGCCCGGTGTGCTGAAAAGACATGGATTGATTACAGAAACCGTGTCTTTTTCTGTCACTTTAAGGCCTGTTTCCTCATGAAGCTCACGCATGGCAGTTTTTATAAGTGGCGCTGTATTATCATTGTCCCCGGTGCAATCCTCCGGGTCAATAAGCCCTGCAGGTACGCTGAGCAGGTACTGACCTGTCGGATATCGGAACTCGCGGTTCATTAACAGACATGGCTCATGACCTGATTTCTCGTCATCATCTGACGGATTCCATATCACCACGCAGCTCACCGCATCCGGAAGCATTTTCTTAAACTCCTCTGTGGATTTGGCGGCTACAAGGTCTTCTTCATCTCTCCTTGTGGCATTATAATAATGCCTGCCCTCTTGGTACTGAAGGTCAAACACCTTTATAAATTTCGATTCAAATAAGCTTTTTATTTTCATAAATTTTTGTCTCTTTTCATTAAACCTTTAATGTGCTTAGATACTCCTTCTGCTGTGGCGTGATGCGATAGCTCTCACGCGCTTTTTGTATCGCCTTGTTGTGGCTCCAGCTATCCATAAGCCTTTCCTGCAGTATCGGCAGCACTGCATCATACTGCTTTGCAAGTGCCGTAGCGATATACCACGCCTTCATCATGTTTACATAATACTCCTTGGAACGGATTTTTGCCACATCTAAAGCATATTTTATATCAAAATCCTCATCGAGATATAGGCGCATCAAAGTGCCAATGCCATACCTGACGGTGTAGGGCTTATCCGAATCCAGCCACTCATATACATGCAAAAGAAGCTCATTTTTGTGCTTTTTGAACACAGCCGGCACACCACTGTCGCAGGTCGCCCAGTTGTCTATGTATGGCAGGAATGCTTCCAGATAATCCAATGCCGTATCATAATCCTTCATCTGCATAATCAGAAACATATGCAGGTTATTTTCCTCATAGTAGTAATGTGGCAGAGTATTTAGAAACTTTTCCACATTGTCACAGTCATTTTCCTTCACTGTATTACAGACCCGTTTTTCTTTTTGAACCGACAAAAAGAGCCTGCTGCCATGAGCAAGCTCCTTTGCGTACTTTCTAAGCACCGGGACCCTTATTCCTATTATGCGTTCTTTTTCAATATTGGGCATAAGCCTCGCATGAAATTCCCTGTAATTTTTATCCTGTAGCGCAAACAGATTCTCTAATTCTGCCAACAAATCTTTCCCTCCGTAATAACAGGATATCTGATAAGCAGCTTCTCATCAAGATTCTCCCTGTTCATGTCTACCGCTGTGATCTGGCTATTGTCATATGTGGTGTAATAGTAGATTCCCTTGTCGCAGTTGCAGCATGAGGTGTAGAGCGTAATCTCATATTTGCCCTCTGTCACCTCGCACAGACCTCTCTGCTGGTCTACAGAGCCTAATATGTGGAAGAACTGACTCACACTTGCATTCTCACTGTCATCCGATTTGGAGTTTTGCTTTGTGAATGCCACACGTACAAAGCGTGACTGCGATGATAAATCTCCCGGCAGTCCCAGGCCTCCCATTCCGCGGCTGTATGCACTAAGCTCCACTCCCGGTGCAAATGTATTTTCAGGCTGCTTTGTGGATAAGCCTCTGTAATTATTGAGTGCAGCCATCTGATATGGGAATGGCGGATTGTTTGTGAGCACACCTACCGGATTGTCGTAAACATGCATACCGTCTGCCATCGACTCCACCACAATGCACTCATTTTTGTCGGCTATAATCCAGTGAAGCTGTGCAACCGGAAGCTGACTGCTAAATGGTGTATCTACCAGCAAAATACGATTTAATTTTTCCTTTGCATCCGCTACCGTAGCGCATAGTGACAGTATCCACGGTATAAACTCAAACTGTGCCACCTTTGTCTTTGCAATGCCGCATGTGCCATTCTCGCATGAGCTGTTTTCGTCTGCTGCCGCATACGCTGCATTTCCCACGAAATTCAGTCCTGCCATACCGAGTCCCTTTTCATTTATAGCATCATAGTAAAGAGGATAGTCACCTGCCACATGTGCCATTCCAATGATTGCATAATGGTTTTCAAGCTTTCCCGAATGCCTGAAATCAAACACATAGTTTCGTGGTGTTACCGCAATCTCATCTCCATATGAAAATTCGTAGTCGAGTGTTCTTCCAAAATAGAAATCCTTTGTTTTATAAGTTGCTGCTGTACACATAATTATGACCTCCTTGTTATGCTGCCATACTTAATCAGTATCTCTTAAATTGTAGAGTACTATACATCATATTTGCAATTATTTCAAGCAACACACCCCTAAAGTATTTGAACAAAAAGCAACAGCCGGTCTGATATCCGGCTGCTGCCTTAATAAGTGCTGTGCTATTCCTGTATTATGCCTGTTTATTGTCCTGCTCATTATCAAGTGCGATAAGCTTTGCAATGATTTCCTCGCATATCTGTGTAACATTCTTGCCATCTGTAGCAACTGTTACATCTGCCACTGCCTCATAGCGCTCCTTTCGCTTTTCCATAAGGCCACTGATATACTCAACATTCATGTTGCCGTTTAGTATAGGGCGCTCGTCACTATCCTTTACTCGCTCGTAGATAGTCTCAGGCTTTGCTGTAAGAAGAACTACACGGCCGTTTTTCTTCATATGATCTGCGTTTTCCTCTCTCATGACAACACCACCACCACAGGAAACGATGGTCTGCTTTCTCTTCTGAAGCTCTATAAGTGTGTTGCTCTCTAAGTTTCTGAAATATGCCTCACCGAACTCATCAAATATTTCTGAGATTGACATGCCACGATTCTCAACAATCATCTGATCCATCTCGACACGGTCCATCTCGAGCTTATCCTTTAATTCTCCTGCTACAGTGCTTTTTCCTGCCCCCATGAAACCGATCAGGAAGATATTGTAATCGAAAAGGCTCTTTGCCTGGATACGACGACTGTTCTTCATGATATACTTGAAAATATCAAGTATCTCTTCCTCAAATTCATTGTCGCCAAGCTTTGCCGCAAGTGCATCTGTCTGCTTTTTCTCCTGCTCCGGCTGTAAGATTGGGATTCCTGTTGCCTTCTTATATGATATAATCTCCTGAATGTGTGACATTCTGACCGCAAGCTGCTTAATTATTATATCGTCACATTCTCCAATCTTTGCGCGGATTTCCTCGATTTTGTCCATGGTGTGTCTCCTTACTTATGTGTGGTTTTCATATTGGATTTTGATATTTAATCTAAATATCGTCAAATTATAATTATTATAACTTCACGTTATAGTATTTCGCATTTTTGATAACCACAAATTTCTTAGTCATAGTATAACAAGACTTTACCAATTTATCAAGCAAAATATTTTAATGCTTTAAAGTGTTATTGTGTCAGATATGCATCCACAATATCAGACGACACATTTTTCTCAATCGATTCATATATCGGCTGACACTCCTTGCGAATCTGCTCATGCACTTCATCGCTTAAAGTGATGATTTGTGTGCCACTGTCCTCGATAGTCTTTATCTTTGAGGCAATACGCTCGTCAGACTGCTCTCTGGCGTACTGTTTCGCTGTCTCGGCTGCCTCACGGATAATCTGCTGCTGCTCATCTGTCAGTCCTTTCATGAACTCCTCACTTACTATGAGAGATATCAGATGTGGCAGATGATTTGTCTCCACTACATAATCCTGCTGCTCGTAGAGCTTATTGGATACGATTACCTCGTATGGGTTTTCCTGCGCGTCTATAGTGCCCTGCTGTAAGCCGATATACACCTCCGAGAAGGTCATAGGTGTCGGGCTTGCACCGAGTGCCTTCCAGTATGCCATATGATAAGAGTTTTCCATGGTACGGATTTTCTGACCCTTAAAATCAGCAAGACTTTCTATCTTTTTGTTTGTTGTCATGACACGGAAGCCCTGGTCTGCATATCCCAAAAGCTCGTAGCCACCGTCATTGTAGACCTGCTGCATGAGCTTCATAAACCTTGGATTGTCCACATGCTCACGCACCTCATCAATGCTGTCAAAGAGTGCCGGCATATCAAATACTGCAGTATCCTTCATGAAAGTGACCTGCGGCGCAGTGTTCTGCACTACAAAAGGTATATCTCCATCCTTGCATGACTCGAGAAGCTCTCTGTCTCCGCCCAGTACACTGTTTGGATACACACTGATTTTCATCTTGCCATCGCTTAATCTGTCCACTTCATCGGCAAATTTCTCTGCATATATCTGTGTCACGGTGTCCTCAGGACTTGAGCTGCCAAGAGGCCATGCGTAACGCTGTACCCCGGCATCCTTAGCTGCAGCCTGCGAGCCTTCACCAGCAGAGCCACCGCACGCGGCAAGTCCTGCTGTAAGCGAAAGTATCATCATGACGGCTGCTGCTCTTCGCCACAATCTATATTTGCTATACGATTTACGCGGTTTACTATATTTACCAGCTTTTTAAATGAAAAACACAATAAAAATCTGATTATCCGCTAAAATACAGTATCTATCAGCATTTTCAAGGAAACAAACACATCAATTTACTACTTATTTACTACTAACGAATGAGCCTTGATACGCAAGTTTTCCTAGATATGCAAAGATATGGTACAGCACATCAGTATTGAAACAAGAAAAAATTGAATAACTTATAGACTATGGAACGCCTAACATGACGTTCCTTTTCTATTTCCAGCCGTTCTTATTGGACGGCTATTTTATTACCCAAAATGAAAGGAGCATTAGATTTATGAAAAAGACATGGAAAC
>OGDN01005317.1_pt1 | contig 10193 bp, 8 predicted proteins | sample 1570271 | NCBI WGS metagenome assembly OGDN01 (sample SAMEA4384481, study PRJEB24528) | human gut metagenome | reverse complement strand
GGAAGCAGGAAAGAAGAACCGTGCCGAGAGCGAAAAGACCGGCACCAAGGAAGATCCATGGGGATGTGCTGATCGTGCCGGACAGTGAAAGGTTAGAACTCTTTAAGATCAGCGGAGTCATTTGGCATCCGATCAGATAGCCGAGAACAAGTCCGATCGGAATGCCGATCAGACAGAGGAAGAGAGCCTGCTGTCGTATGATCCGGCGAAGCTGTGCCGGGGTGACACCGATGGTTTTGAGAAGTCCGTAAAATCGAATATCACTTGTGACGGATATCTGGAAAATATTATAAATGATCAGGAATCCGGTAAAGACGGTCAGGAGTAAAAAGCAGATGACACCGACCAGGGAGATAGTGTCCGGATTATCGGACAGACGGGAGGCGGTATATCCCCAGTTAGCACCGATACGTACGCTGTTTTCTTCGTCGCGTGTGTTCCAGTTGTAACCGAGATCTGTGTCGATATTCTCCATTGTTTTCTCGATATTAAAGCTGGAACGGAGCATAACGTTTAAATCGGTGCGAAAGTTTGTGAGCCCTTCTTTCTGACCGATGGCGATTGCCTCGTCCACGTAATCTCTGGAAACGTTGATATAGTGAACCGGCATGACATCATCAAAGTTCCAGTAACCGACCAGAGTAAATGTGGCGGTCTGCGTGCTGCCGGACTGTGTACTGTCACAGAGTGTGTAGGAGAGAGAAACTTTTTCGCCAAGCTTTGGTGTGACGCCGAGAAGCTTTAATGAGCCTGTGTCCATTGCGATTTCGTGTCCCTTTTGTGGGACACGTCCGGTGGTTGGTGTGGCGTAGCTCCACTTTGCTGTGTTTGGATCCATATAGCTGATCTCTGCGCTGCATTTTTCGAAACCGTCATCTGATTTTGTACCGATGACAATGCGGGTGCCGCTTTTTTTGATGTCAGGGTGTGCCTGAAGTGCCTTGATCTGCTCATCGGTAACGTCTTTAAAGGTTCCGTGGCTGTAGCCGCCGATCTGACGGAAGGTATAGGTTTCATAGCTGGCGTTGACCGACATCATCACGGTAAACAGCGAGGTGAATAAAAGTGTTGTCAGTGCGATTGCAATGATCGCGATGATATTACGCTTTTTGGCTGCTTTTAAAGCACGAAAGCTTAAGCGGCGGATACATTTATGATTGGAAACATGCATACTTTCACCCCCCCTAATTCCGACGGATGATACAGCCGTCTTCAATGTGAATGATACGGTCTGCCATCTGCGCAATCTCTTCGTTGTGGGTGATCATGACGATCGTCTGGCCAAATTTCTCGCTGGTGACTTTTAAGAGACTTAAAACGTCCTGGCTTGTTTTGGAATCCAGCTTACCGGTTGGCTCGTCGGCGAGAATAATCGACGGTGTGCCTGCGAGTGCCCTTGCAATCGCAACACGCTGCTGCTGGCCACCGGAAAGCTGATTCGGAAGTGCTTCCAGACGATCCTTGAGTCCGAGTGTTTCTGCAATCTGATCAATATATTCGCGGTCGATCTTTTTGCCGTCCAGCTCCAGCGGAAGCACGATATTTTCATAGAGATTTAAGACAGGCACCAGATTGTACGACTGGAAAACGAAGCCGATCTTGCGGCGGCGAAAGATCGTAAGCTGCTCCTCGGAGAGCGAGAAAATATCCTTCCCGTCGACCATTACTTTACCGGTTGTGGGACGATCCAGTCCGCCGAGCATATGAAGCAGCGTGGACTTTCCGCTTCCGGAGGTGCCGACAATAGCGGTAAATTCGCCCTTTTCCACGGTCAGATTGATGCCGCGCAGAGCGTGAACGGCGTTTTCCCCATCGCCGTATATTTTGGTGAGATTTTCTGTTTGTAAAATAGACATGATTCATTTCCTTTCTTTGTAGATCTGTAAACACGTTCAGTATGACATACAAATCTTTCCACAATCTTTCAAGGCAGGAAAAAATTATGACGGTTTTGTAAGAATTGCCGTCCGGGTTAGGAGAGAGGAAGATAAACAGAGAAAACAGAGCCTTTGCCGGGGACGGAGGAAACCTTAATATAGCCATTCTCTCCGGACAGGATTTTGCGGGAAAGATACAGACCGATGCCGACGCCGCTTTCATCCTGTACCTGACCGGAGCGGTAGAAGCGCTGGAATATTTTAGGAAATTCCTCCTCGTCTATGCCGATGCCTGTATCCGTGATATCGATCCTTGCAAACAGCTCATAGGTGTAAACGGAGACAGTAATGCCGCCGGTGGAGGTATATTTGATGGCATTGTCCAAAAGATTGCCGATCGCTTCGCTTGTCCACTTCGGATCAAAGCAGACCGTGGCATCGGCTTCGCAGACAGTCAAGGAAAGCCCCTTGGCTGTGGCGGCAGGTATGTACTGCTCCTGAAGCTGGAAAAGCATGGGCATAATCGGCTGCTTTTTGCAGGAAAGCGCAATGATGCCATGTTCCAGACGGGATAGTTTGACCAGAGAGTCGATCAGAAAACGCAGCTTTTTCGTCTGAACTTCGATCGCCTGAGCACTGTTTCTGGCAGAATCGGAGAGATTTTCTTCCAGTAAAAGCTCACCGTAGAGCTGCAGATTGGCGATTGGTGTTTTGGCCTGATGGGAAATGTCGGCGATGAAGGTTTTGATACGGTCTTTCTCGGTGGCAACATTCTGCGCTGAAAGAGCGGATGCGGAAAGATAGTGTGCGAATTTTGTTTCCAGAGCGGATAACAGGCTTTCGTCAAAAGTATCCTCGGTAAATTCTCCGTTTATCGCGAGAGTTAGCATGTGATCCAGCGTCTCCATCGTGCGTTTTGTCTTGTGTCTGTTCCACAGAACAACAGCGGTGGCGGTGATCACGGCGGCTGCTGTAACAAATATATAAAGGTTCATTTATTCTCCATTCTCCCAGCGGTAGCCGATTCCGTAGACAGTCCGGATGCAGGACTGGGCATGCAGCTTGTCGCGAAGGCGTTTGACGGTGACGGAAAGTGCGTTGTCGTCTACAAATTCACTGCCGTCCGTCCAGATGCGGTCGGTGAGCTGATTGCGTGTCAGTGTGATACCGCTGTTGGACGTCAGCAGATATAACAGCTTCTGTTCGGTGCGGCTAAGCTCGACGTCAGAGCCATTCAATGTGAAGCGAAGCCTTGCAAAATCAAACGAGTAGTCTCCTTGAACAAACACAGAGGATGTGTCTGTCGTGGAATGACAGCGCAGCTGCGTTCCGACACGCGCCCGTAGCACGGCAAGGGAAAATGGCTTTGTGATATAGTCATCGGCACCCTGCTCCAGACCTTCGACAATGTCCATGTCCGTGTCATTTGCGGTTAGAAGGATCACAGGCATCTGCGGTGTCTGTTCCTTGATCTCACGGAGCAGCGTAAGACCATTGCCGTCCGGCAGTGAGATGTCAAGCAGGACCAGAGACACGCTGCCGGTTATAAGCTGTTCTCTGGCAGCCTGAAGACTCTGGCAGGAGATAGTCCTGCGTCCGGGTTCTTTTAATGCCCGGCACAGACCTGCGTTTAAGCCGCGGTCATCCTCAACGATCAGTATTTGTTCCATGGTAATCCGACATTCCTTTCTGGCTTTTGGCATATTTTTGGTATATGTCATGCTTTACAATATAGATGATTATAGATGTTTTTGCACAGAAAGACAACCGGATCGGAAACATCATGGCAACAGAATATACATAAAATAGACACAGATCCGAGGTATACTTGGTAAAAAGTGAGAAATTGCCCGTTTACTTGCGTTTGTCATCCCTTTCCGGTTGACGAATATGAAGATTTTGCTATAATAATTCAGAGAATTATTACGATATAATATACGCGAAGGGAGAAAGGATCAAAGTGATCGCAGAATGCGGATAATGGTACCCGGTAGTTGGCGGACTGCTGTGTGGACGCTCCTTCGAATTTGAAAAATGAAGTTTTTCAAATGGATGATTTTTCGTATAACAGACGATATAACAGATAGAAATATAAAAATATTGTTGTATATATTTCACAAAAGAATGACACGCATAGTATAGACAGAAGAGGAAGTGATAGAGATGATAAGAGAGAGGATGAGAATAGACCGGTTCCGTACATGGATCGGCATGGCAGTGCTTTTGCTGGCATTTGCGGTTTCACCGGCAGTACGGGTGCAGGCAGCGCAGATTACGATTGACGGAGATCCGCAGGAGTGGACCGGCGTGGATATGCAGAATTCTTCGGACAGCGCCGTGGCGAAGTGGGCTGTGATGCAGGATGAAGATTATGTGTATTTCTATGTACAGCAGAATGGTGGTAATGAGTACTACCTTCCGATCAGCAATACGAATATTGATATTAAGTATGCAAGCGGTCAGGGCGGCAGCAATACCCAGATCCGTTTTACTTATATGATGCAGGAGTTCAAGAACGCCTGGTACGGAGATATTACCGGCGTGAAGAAGGCATATGCGCCAAGCAAGGAAGCGAACAAGTACGAGATCGAGTTTGCGATTCCGAAGTCCTTTTTCAGTGAGGATGATTATACGATCACCTACGGTGGCACCTCTGTCAAGAGCAGTGATATCAAGCATGTGAAGGATCATGAGCAGCCGACACCGACGGCAGCGGTATATCAGGGCATTACGATCGATGGAACCTTTACCGACTGGGACAGCATTTCCAAAAAGAAGATCGATGACCGGTGGATCGAGGAGACGGCAGCCGTATTTGACGGGGACTATCTGTATCTCTATGTGAAGGAGAAGGAGAATGGTTCTGCGACAGGTGCCGGAGAGCGCGGCAACGGTAAGTATAAGATCTATACCGACCTCGGCAGACATACGACTTTCCAGATCCGGAAGGATCATATCGAGGGGATTGACGGAGCGAAGGTTTCTTATTCCAACAAGCGTTATGAGATTGCCATTCCGGCATCTGCCCTGCGCCAGTATAAGGACACGATTTCTTTCGGATATTATATGCGGGACGATATGCTGCTCGATGATATTGCCAATCTGAAGGAGGATACCGAGACAGACAAGACCTTCAACAAGATTGTTTACGATGGCAAATATTCCGACTGGGATTATTATCCGCATCAGCTGATCCAGTATTCGACCAGCGGTGGAACCGGTAATGATGCCGAGGCGGCACTTTATGTGGAAGGAACGACACTGCATGGTCATGTTCTTTCTATGCTCCATATGAACGAGAAGGAGTTTCAGCCGTTTGCGCTGCGTCTGAATGAGAGTGATGAGACTACCATGGGACTTCGTCTGGTGACGGTCGATAAGGACGGCAATATCAATAAGGATTGTAAGATTGATAATCTGGATGCGGGAACGTATGAGTATTATCTGTGGGATTTAAACTCAGGCTCATCAGCAACGAATATCAACGATGATGATGCACCGATCTATGGCAGAATGTATCTGACGGTCCGCCAGACAGCCGATGGTAAGTCAATCTCCGATGAGATGGAATTTGAGGTTGATCTGGAGAAGTTAGCGAAGCATTTTGATCTGGATCCGACGGATCTTAAGATGATCCAGGCGAAATACATTAATATTGGTAATGAATGGGTATCCATTGCCGGTACATCGACCGGTACCTGGATGGGAATCTCTCTGTGCGGACTTTCAGTGCTGGCGGTACTGTGGTTTCGGAGAAAGAGAGCGAAGGTGGTATAAATGACACCGATATTAGGATGGATCATATTTGTCGTGTGGCTTTACGTTCTGTGGGTGACCCGCAGAAGCGAGCTGCCGGCATGGCATTTTATATGGGGAAGCTGTGGGCTTTTTGTACTGATGATGATCTTCCTTCGTCCGTACTGTACACAGCCGCTGGCACAGGTTGTCGCTGCGCTGGCGGGAGGCTTTGGCAAGCTGACAGGTATGTTTCAGTCGTACTTTAAGTATGGCGTGATCTTTGTCAATTCCAGGGCGGGGGCTATTTCGCTGCTGATTGACTTTGAGTGCTCCGGCATATTGGAGATCATGGCATTTGTGGCACTTCTTGCATTTTTCCGTGCATATACCGTTTATGAGAGAGTCGTGGTAGGGATCCTTGGAACATTTTATATTATTCTGGCAAATGCGCTGAGGATCATTGCAATCTGCGTGATCATTTATGTGTTTGGCATGCCATCCTATTATGTGGCACATACCTTTGTGGGACGTATCCTGTTTTACGCACTGTCCGTTTTATTGTACTTCTTTGTATTTACCAAGACCCAGATCATACGCCAGAAGGTAGGTGGCTTTACGTATGGAACTGATAAATAGATTCTGCAATTCATTCTTATTCTGGGCGGCATGGATCATCATTCCGGTGATGATGGAGATCGTACCTTCTCTTGGAAGTGTGTTTGTCCTGATCAAGAAGCATATATTTCATAAAGAGATCATAAAGCCGGCGATCGATCCGGAGATTTCTCTGATCATCCCGATCTATAATTCGATGGATACGCTGGAGCAGTGTATCCGTTCCATTGATGAGAGCGATTATCCGGATGAGAGGATTCGTATCTTTCTGGTGAATAATCAGGGGCAGGATGATAGCTTTCAGGTGTTTTGTGACTGTCAGCAGAAGTATCCACAGCTTCAGATGCAGTGGCTGAATGCGAAGCAGGGAAAGTCGAAGGCACTCAATATGGCGCTGTTTAACAGCGAGGGCAAATATATTATTCATATTGACAGCGATGGTCTGTTGGAACGGTCGGCGCTGCGCAATATGGTGTATCGTTTTGAGGCGGATCAGACGATCGAGTGTATGACAGGAGTCATTCTTACCGATCCAAAGCAGGTGCAGGCGTATCCTCCAGTGCTGCCGCGTATTCTCCGTAAGGTGGAGTTTATGGAGTATGCACAGGCGTTTCTTGCCGGTCGGAATTACTCGGCGGAGGTAAATGCGGTATATACACTTTCCGGTGCATTTTCGGCATTCCGCAAATCGGCAGTATTAAAGTCGCAGCTTTATAACACGGATACGATCTGTGAGGACACACAGATCACATTCCAGATGAAATATCTGCAGAAAACCAAAGTCGGAATCTGCGAGGATGCGATTTTCTTCGTGGATCCGATCGAGGACATGAATAAGCTTTATACGCAGCGTCAGCGGTGGCAGAGAGGAAGTCTGGAGGTTTCTCATCTGTTTCTGAAGGACAAGTTAAAGGCACGCAATATGCTTACGAATGTCGGTGTGCGGACGCTTCTGTATGACCATACTTTTGCGTTTCCGAGAATGATCTGGTATCTGGCGCTGATCTGTCTTTTGTGTATGAATTATTCGTTTGCGCAGATTGGATATTCGACACTTTTTCTGTATGGACTTTATGTGCTGATCGGCGTATTTTATTATATTTCGACGGTAGGCTTTCTGAAGAATTTTAAGGAGATCCGAAAGTATTATGCGAAGCAGTGGTATGTGATCCCTGTTCTTCCGATTTTTAATCTGATGGTGTTTTTTATCCGTTTTGCCGGTGTGATCAACAGCATCAATACGGACAGTGCATGGAAGACAAGAAATTTCACACAGGAAAAGGAGAGCTTTGTACAGACTGTGGCGAAGGATTTCAGTGTAGTGGGTCATTTTCTTGGCAGGATCAGGGATTTTGTGAATAATGAGGAGTAAATCGTGATAAAGACAAAGTTTTGGAAATGGATCACCAATATAAAAGTGATTTCCGTGCTGATCGTTGTGGCAGCAACCGGAATGGGGGTGCTGGGCGTTCATCAGGCGCAGGAGTATGAGCGGAGTACACTGGCAATCTATGCGGAACAGCAGGATGCGTATGTACAGCTTGTGCTGGATCAGATCAACCTGCTGGAGGATCGCAGCGACGAGGAGATCGTTCAGAATATCCTCGGCTCTCTGGATACGTCCGGCAGGAAGTACTGGACGCTGACGAAGGATCAGGCACTTTTGTTCGTAAAGGATATTACGGAGACAAACCGGTATAAGGGATTGACGACGGAGACATTTTTTACCTCGGACAGTGCAGCACATTTCTTAAAGAAGCTTGCGGTAAACCGGGTGGTTCATCAGATGATCACGTTGGATGGAGACCGCTATGTGGCATCCGGTGTGATCTTTGAATATAACGGTGCGCAGTATAAGATTTGTCTGCTGACCAATGATACTGTGATACTGGATAACAATGTATTTTTGTCCTCCAAGATCGGTCTTTATGTGTTTGGCGCGATCCTGCTTGGCATGCTGCTCTTGGTGGCAATGATCTTTGCAAATGTTGTTGATCTTCGTGACCGCAGGATCCGTAAGCTGGAGAAGCACATTACGAGTCTGAATAAGGTGCTGGAGGAGCAGACAGAGACGATCCGCGAGATGGACAGCTATCATACAAGATGGAGCATTTTCCGTCTGCCGATGCTTGAAATGTTTGTGGATAAGCTTGCCGAAAGAAAGACGGCGCCGCTTACCTTTGTGGAGCTGGGATTTGCATCAAAGGAGGAGCGGAAGCATTTCCTGAATCAGGCGCAGATTTTGCTGGATGAAAAGGTGATCCGGTTTGAGAACTCATCGGATCAGGAGATCGTGCTTTTGTTCCTGCAGTATGAGGAATGTGAGGTAATAAAGGGAATCGAGGCAGTGAGTGCGCAGGCAGGTGAGTGCAAGGTGCTGCAGAGTGAGACATATACCGGCGAAGGGGAAGCACTGATAACGGTATATGAGCGGTTTACAAAGAAGCTGGCAGAAAGGATGGAACAGGACGATGACGAACACAACATTTCGGGAATACAAATTTAAATTTTATCTGAATGCCAATCATTTTATTGTGATCAACGGAAAAGAGGGAGAGGTGCATCCGCATACATGGGAGTTTATGGTGGATGTACTGATGAGTGACCAGAAATTCGTACAGTTCGATGCCTACGAAAAGGCAATCGACGAATATTTTAATAAATATCAGAACCGCGTGTTAAATGAGATCGATCCGTTTGATCATATGGTGCCGACGCTGGAGAATATGTCGGATTATTTTGTGAATAACATCCGGCGCATCGTCAAGGAGCTGGGAGGTCATCTTGTGAAAATGGAGAGCAGTGAGACACCGACCAGAAGCTATGTGATCAGCTTTGAGCGAGAGGCGGAATATCTGGAGAGCATTCGGAGAAGCTCGAAGGAACAGATGAGTCAGGTGGTTGACGGCATTTTAGACCGTATTATTGATTAAAGGAGAGTACCGTGAAGAAGCAGGCAGGAATCACGATGACGATCATGCTTTATCTGATGGCAGCCATAGCGATTGCCTATGTGATCCGAATCGGTGGAAATTATCCGACAGGTGTGGACACGATGTGTCATGTCTATAAGGGAGACGTGTTGTATCATGCGATCCGGCAGGGAAACTGGTATCCGCTTTATGACCGGTTCTGGTACAACGGTGTGCAGATGATGCGCTATTGGGCACCGCTGCCGGTATATTTTCTGGCGTTTTGTCAGGCGATCGCCGGGAGTGTGGATCTGGAGGGGTATCTGGTCTTTGTATCCCTAGTCTTTTATCTTGGCGCACTGGTATGGCTTTATATCGGCATCCGCAAGAACCGTCTTGTACTGGGAGCGTTTATGGGGGGATTGTGGTTTTTTATGCCCAATAACCTGTACGCTCTTTTTGTGGAGGGAAATCTTCCGCGTTCCCTGTCCATGGTTTTGCTGCCGCTGTTTATTTATTTTGTCAGCGAATATCTGTTTGAAAATGACTGGCGCAGTCTGATCATGGCGGTTCCGGTGTTCGTGGGGATCGCACTTTGTCATGTGGGGTATGCCGGTATGATCGCGTTGGCGATGCTTTTGTTTCTGCTTGTATACCGGATCCTTTATCACCGTACCGGCAAGTGCATTCCGGTGATCGTAAGCATTATTCTGCCCTTTATGATCATTGGGATATGGCTGTATGCATCCTTGAAGGGAGGCATTACATCGACGGACAGTTCACAGGTCATGAAGGGATTTTTCCAGGATGCGGTGATCTCGCTGAATCCCCTGCGTCGTCTCACCAGAGGAAATACCGATTTTTATTTCGGCTTTGCGGCATTTGCGGTTGCCGTGTTTGGTGCATTTTGCAGTAAGAGACGTTCTATGACCGGATTCTGGGCGGCACTTCTGATCTTTGTATGTACGACGACATCTATGTATACGGTGCTTTCCAAACTACCGGGCAGTCAGTATCTGTGGATGCATCGTTTTAATTCAAACGCGCTCGT
>OGDN01005314.1_pt1 | contig 10198 bp, 10 predicted proteins | sample 1570271 | NCBI WGS metagenome assembly OGDN01 (sample SAMEA4384481, study PRJEB24528) | human gut metagenome | reverse complement strand
ACCACCTGTCCGGACACCTGTTCCGACACAGACGGTATAGGCAACACAAACTCCTGCGACACCGGCACCGACCCCTGTTTCAACTCCGAAGACGAATCGGAAGAAGCCGGCAAAGGTTGGCAAGATCATTACCTCTTCTGCAGGCTACCGTTTCAAGGTGACAAGCAGCAAAGTGAAAAATCCAGAGGTTGCACTGTATCGTCCGGGTTCCGGACGTAAGGAAGTAAAGATTGGTACGAAGGTAACGATTAATGGAATTAGTTATTCCGTTACTTCGGTTTGCGAGCGGGCATTCCGCAGCAACAGGAGAGTGACAAAGGTATCTCTGGGTTCCAGAGTTGATAAGATTGGAAAAGAAGCATTTGCAAACTGCAGAAATATCAAAGTTCTTTATATTTATTCTCCAAGACTGAAAGCATCAGATATTGGAGAGAACGCATTTAAGGGCATCAATAAAAGGGTTAAGATTTCTGTGCCAAAGGCGAAAATGAAGGAGTATAAGGAGCTGTTCCGCGAGAAAGGATTAAGCAAGCAGACGTCCGTGACGACCGGAAAAGTGCAATAACATTTTCGGGATGTCATTACAAAGTGTTATGGAAGTAATAAAAAAGTATATCTTTACAAATGATAAAACCTTGTCTATAATAGGTGCATAATTTCAATTGGATTGAAACAGGCGATGGAGCTTATAAAAGTAAGCACGTCGTCTGTTTTTTTCTTTACATACATTGAAATTAATCGTAGCCGGAGGAGAAGACATCGTATAGAAGGGAGACATGACTATGAAAACATTAAAAAGAGTAAAGAGAAGAGCAATTTCGGTATTGATGACAGGTGCACTGGTAGCGACAATGCTTACCGGATGCGGAAGTAGTTCAGATGCAGGAAGTTCATCCGGGGCAGGCAGCAGTTCTGAGACGGGAGGTACAACTGATCTGAGTAAGGTTGAATTAACCGTTGGAACATCAGGAACATACGCACCGTTTTCTTATTTTAAGGAGGATGGAAAGACACTGCAGGGCTTTGATGTGGAATTGTTGAAAGCATTGCAGGATAAGCTTGGATTTAAGATTAAAAATGATACGATCCAGGATATGGATTATGGTCCGCTGACAACGTCACTGACGCAGGGACAGATCGATCTCGGTGCCGCAGCACTCTGTGCGACTGATGAACGAAAAGAAGTCATGAACTTCTCGGATATTTATTATGACGCAGGTATCATTGTTGCAGTTGGTAAGGATAACAACGACATCAAGTCTGTGGATGATCTGACAGATGGCAAGTATAAGGTAGCAGTCCAGACCGGAACGATCGCTTACGAATATGCGACATCAAAGCTTCCGGAGAAATGTCTGCAGAGCTTTGATTCTCAGGCGTTAGCATATAAGGCAGTCGAGGGTGGTCAGGCAGATGCGACGATCTACGATGCACCGGGTACCTCTTATTCAATTAAGACCGGTGAGGTAAAGCTTAAGATTGTCGGTGATGAGTTCTACAATGGTCAGGCACCATACGCACTTGCATTCTCCTTTGATATCTGTAAGAAATATCCGGATATCGTTGAGCAGTTCAATAAGGCAATTAAGGAGCTGCAAGATGACGGTACGATCGATAAGCTGAAGAAGGATTGGTGCGAATAAGGTGAAAAGTACTTCTAAGACTGCAAAAAATTTGCAGTCAAGAAGTACTACAGTTTCACCTTTTGAAAAAGCTTCGCTTTTTCGCATAGACCAAAATATTATCTTTTTCGTAAATACACATTGCCGGGGCGCTTGAAGGTGCCCCGGATTTCATAAGGAGGCAGGACATGGGGATTGATCTTGAATTATTACAGGCCATTGGTCCGATGCTGTTTCGTGGTTTGAAGGTCACCATGGAGATTGCGGTGATCGGTATACTGTTTGGCTTTGTCCTTGGTTCTCTTTGCGGATATGCTCTGCAGAGTCGCAATAAGATTGCAAAAGGAATTGCCAATATTTATGTATGGATCATGCGTGGTACCCCGATCGTGGTGCAGGCATTGTATGTATATTTTGTGGTGCCGGAGATCATCGGACTGATCAAGGGGGAGAGAGTGGTGCTGGATCCGACATTGGCCGGTATCCTTGTTATCACATTAAATGCAGGTGCATTTATATCACAGCTTGTGCGGGGAGCACTGGACAGCGTGGATATTGGACAGAAGGAAGCGGGAGCGTCGCTTGGCTTAAGTCCGATGCAGATTATGATACATATTATAATTCCACCGGCATTTCGTTCTATTATCCCGAGTTTGTTTAACCAGTTTATTATTTCCGTAAAGGACACGGCACTTCTGTCCATGATTTCGGTCAATGAAATTACAAGACAGACGCAGAATTATGTTATGAGAACCTACAAAACGATTCCGGGATATACCGTGTGTGCCATTTTCTATCTGGTACTTTTGTCTGTCCTGATGATCGTACAGAAGATGGTTGAAAAGCGGATTGCCAATAAATAGGAGGTGCCATATGGGAAATACAATGATAAAGGTAAACCATCTGTCGAAGGCATTTGGTGATCTGGAGGTCCTGCGGGACATTAATATGGAGGTCAGCGAGGGAGAGGTTGTCTGTATCATCGGACCGTCCGGCTCAGGAAAAAGTACATTCCTGCGCTGCATCAATCAGTTAGAAACACCCACCTCGGGAGAAGTTCTTTATAAAGGGGAAAATATCTGCGATTCAAAGGCAGATATCCGGAAGTTCCGGGAGGAAGTGGGAATGGTGTTTCAGCGGTTTAATCTGTTTCCGCTCAAGACGGTACTCGGAAACGTGACGATGGCTCCGGTTCTGACAAAGCATCGCAACAAAGCCGAGGCAAAGGAAATCGGTATGGAGCTTCTGAAAAAAGTTGGTCTTGAGAGCAAGGCACATGTGATGCCGTCAACCTTATCCGGTGGTCAGCAGCAGCGTGTGGCGATCGCCAGAGCACTAGCTATGGAGCCGGCAGCGCTGTTATTTGATGAGCCGACATCGGCACTGGATCCGGAGCTTGTCGGAGAAGTGTTAAATGTTATGAAGGATCTGGCAAAGGAAGGAATGACTATGATCGTCGTTACGCATGAGATGGCATTTGCAAGGGATGTGGCAGACCGCGTCATCTTTATGGCAGACGGATATGTCGTGGAGGAAGGTCCGGCGAAGGAGGTTATGGAGAATCCGAAGGAAGAGCGTACGAAAGCATTCCTGTCCAGATTCTTAAATCAGTAGTGTCCGATAAAAAGGACAGTGACACCGATAATGCCATATGTCCGATAAACAGAATAGAGACACCGATAATGCCATATGTCCGGTAAACAGGATAGAGACACCGATAATGCCATATGTCCAATAAATAGGACAGAGACACCAATAATGCCATATGTCCGATAAATAGGACAGACACGATAATACGAAAACAGGGCGTTTGCACCAGTGTCGCGGTGCAGACAGAAAAGAAGCCGGATTCGGCGGCACAGAATCGAGGGAGACTATGAAGAAATTTGTCGTAACGATCACAAGAGAATTTGGAAGCATGGGACGTCCGATCGCAAAACGGTTGTCAGAGCTGCTTCATGTGGAGTATTATGATAGAGATATTGTCGAGGCGGCATCGCAGAAGCTGGATCTGCCGGTTTCCGTCATTAGTAATGAGGAGGAAAAGGATACCTCCGGATTTTTTGAAATGCTGTTTCCGCTCGGAACAGAATCTGCAGACCGTCAGACAAGGATCTTTCAGGCACAGAGTGGCATCATCACGGCACTTGCGGCGAAGGAATCCTGTATTATCGTAGGACGCTGTTCCGATTATGTCCTGCGCGATGAGCCGAATGCATTTCATGTGTTTGTCTACGCATCTTATAAGGACCGTCTTGCCAACTGTACAGGACCTCTCGGTATGAAGGAAGAGGAAGCCAAGAAGATGATCACGGAGGTCGATAAAGCGAGAAACCGTTATCACAAAAGATATGCGAAGTTTAGTTCGTCCGATCCGGCGCACAAGCATCTGATCATCAACAGTGGACTTCTGGGAGTGGAACAGACTGCACAGATCCTTGCGGAGATCGTACAGATGCGGTTTAAGGATGATGAACCGGACTCATAATAGGGAGGCGATGTTTGTGGCAAAACAGAAAAAAAGAACATTTGCAGTACCCGCTATTCTGGCGGCAGGGAGTCTCTGGGGATCCATGGGACTCTTTGTTCGCGTTTATAACGCAAGAGGGCTGCAGAGTATGGATATTGTGGCGATACGTGCAATAGCAACGGTGATCGCCATGTTTGTGTTTATGATATTTTTCCGCAGGGAGCTGCTTCGGATCCGTTTGCGGGATCTGTGGTGTTTTCTCGGAACAGGGATAGGCAGTATTGTTTTCTTTAATTACTGCTATTTCAAGACGATTTCCCTGACCTCCATGTCGGTGGCAGCCGTACTTCTTTATACGGCACCTGCGATTGTCATGGTTCTGTCGCGTATCCTTTTTGGCGAGCGCTTTACGGTTCGGAAGGTGACGGCACTTGTCATGACATTTGTCGGCTGTATTTTCGTGACGGGGATCATCGGAGATGCCGTCTCATTAAATGCGGCGGGGATTCTGACCGGACTTGGTTCGGGCCTTGGATACGCACTTTATTCGATCTTTTCCAGGTATGCGATCGACCGGGGATATCATTCTCTGACGATCTCTTTTTATACCTTTCTGGTGGCGGCAGTGACCACGCTTCCGTTTATCAACGGAGCGGGCATCTGGAGTGTGACGGTCAGCAGCGGTGGCATGATCGCATTTTTTCTGGTATTCGGCGTGATCAGCACCGTGCTTCCGTACACATTATATAATTATGGTTTAAATACGATGGAAAATGGCCGTGCTTCGATCATTGCATCGGTTGAACCGCTTGTGGCAACGCTTCTTGGAATTGTGATATTCCACGAGAAAATGAGCCTCGGAGGCGTGGCGGGAATGGCTCTGATCCTGGGCGCACTGGTGCTTTGCAATATGAAGCCGGCAGAGAAATAAGAAAATTTATGCCAGCAGCTCCTTCAGGAAGATCTGCAGTAACCGCTGTCCCTTGTTGACGAGGCTGTCTTTTCCGTCCTTAACGCACCAGTCGTAAATGATGCCGCGCTCCAGCGAGAAATAATTATCGGCGAGTTCTCTGGCATTTTCGGAACGGCGGAACTCTCCCTTGTCCTGTCCCTCTTCAATGATCTGCGGGATCAGAGAATAATAGAATCGCTTTTTATTCAGGAGATTGTGTTTCGTATCGATGTCTGCCATATACAAATGTTTCACAAGAGGAAGAGGAACCTCCGTCTCGATCAGATGGAAAAGCTCACGGTTCAGATAAAGCAGTGTCTCGTAGCGGCTGAGCCGTGGGTTGATCTGCACCATCAGGTCTGCGTATTTGCGGTCAAACAGATCGCCGAGCGTGTATTCCAGATCATCCTTTTCCTGAAAATACCGGTGGAAGATTTCGGATGTCACGCCGGCAAGCTTCACAACATCTTCTACAGATGTAGAGTCATATCCTTTCTCATGAAATAACTGCCATGCAGCGCGCACGATGCGGCTGCGGTCACTCTCCTTCGGTGCCTTTTTCTGTGTACCCAGAAGAAATCCAAGCTCCAGCGGATCCTCCGGATCAAGAAGCCATGTGTTCATGCCGGTCATATAGGCACTTCCGGTAATCTGAGGGATGATGCCGCGGTAGTCACCGACTTCGACCTCTTTCGTTGCCTCTCCGGTGAAAAGTGAGCCGGTAACACTCTCGTAGACAAATGGTGTGTGCAGGGCAAGCTCTCCCTTTGCGTAAAGAGCCGCCATTTTCGCACTCGTTCCGGTACCGCACGGAGAGCGGTCTGCCTGTGCCATGCCGAAGATCACGCAGTTTTTCATGTCCGCCTTCGGCTTGTCGGTATGGCTGTAAAACTCCACCAGATCCACGGTTGTGATGTCCAGATACGGATGCTTGATCGGCACGGTTTCATTGATCTTTTTCAGAAGCAGCATGCCGAGCTCCGACAGAATGTCAACGTTTTCCATCGTGATGTCAATACCGATCTGCTCTGCGTCAACCAGGGCAAAAAACGAACCGCCAAAGGAAATATCATACTGGATCATGCCGTAGCCCTGAATGTCGATCGTCTGGTTTTCCTTATAGAGAAAGGCGGGAACATTCAGAATGCTGACCTGCTTCGCTTTACCGTTCTGTACTTTGACGCGTGTGCGGATCAGCCCGGAAGGGGCATCCAGCACAACATCGGTGTAAGGCTCGGAAACATCGACCATGCCGGTTTCCACCAGCATGGAGGCGGTGCCGATACTGCCGTGTCCGCACATGTTCAGACATCCGCCCGAATCCATAAAGATTACGCCGTAGTCCGCTTCCTCATGCACCGGCGGTGTCAGCAGTGCGCCAAACATATCGCGGTGACCGCGCGGCTCCAGCATCAACGCCTTGCGGTAGTGATCGTAATGGCTGATCAGATATTCCTTCTTCTCCATCATAGTCTGTCCCGGCAGCTCCGGAAATCCATCGTATATGATGCGTGTTGCTTCTCCCATCGTGTGGGAATCGATCGTGCGAAAGGAATGCTCATAAAGATTCTCATTATAGGTACAATTCATGCAAATCCCCTTCTTTCTGTATATCATGTTTCAATTCGACAGTTTTTTGTAAAATAAAAGGCAAAGATGCATAGAAGCTGCACCCTTGCCTGACTTTATAATCATTATAAAACAGACGGTGACATAGGGGAAACGACATTTTTTAATGAATGGTATAACGGTTTGTTATGGGAATAGAGAACATACGAAAGAACAGTGTGACTTATCTCCCCCTCCTTTTTCGCGTAAATCCGGGTATAACAACTGCCAAATCACGATTTAGTAAATCACGATTAGACACTCTTGAGGAGAAGTTTTCTGATCGGGAATAACAGGGATGATCCATCGGACTTTGCATTTCTTTTGTTTGACATAAAGTATATAGAAATATATAATAAATATTGAAGTATATAGAAATGTATAAAAAGATATGAAGTATATAAAAATGTATAAAGGAGTGTGGCGTCCATGGAGAATCCTTATTCCCTGGTATTTGGGAAAATGCCGGGAAATTATATTGATCGTGAATTAGAGTTAAATGAAATTATAGAGACTTATCTGGAACAAGAACCAAGTATCCGGGCATATGCTCTTACAGGTCTTCGTGGCTGCGGGAAAACAGTTGCGCTGTCATTTGTGGAAAAATATTTTCGGAAGCGGGAAGATTTCATTGTTATTTCTTTGAACAGAGATCTCGATATGTTTGAACAGACATTGGAACATTTGTCGCAGAAGAAACTTTTAGACGAATTAAAGATCAGTGTTTCTGTGGTGGGTATCACTTTGGAAAAGACGCAGTCGATTGAAAGTGCAAATCATAAGATCGAACAATATTTGGAATGTATCACAAAGAAAAAGAAACGCATTTTATTTACAATAGATGAGATTTCCAATACGCAGAATATCAAAGCCTTTTTTCAATCATTTAATATCTGGTTAAGAAAAGATTATGACATTGTAATATTAATGGCAGGATTGAAGAAAAATATTTTGTCTTTGCAGAAAGATGATCGTATCAGTTTTTTGAAACGGGCAGAGAAGAAAGATTTAAAACAGTTAAGCTTAAATTCGATTATGTTGGATTACCAAAAGAACTTGCAGCTGACAGATAGGGAAGCCGGTGACATGGCATTATTTACGAAGGGCTATTCTTATGCGTTTCAGGTGCTGGGTTATCTGTGTTTTCGGACAAAGAAAAATTACAAAGAAATCATTGATCAATTTGATGAAAAGATGACGAATAATGTTTATGATATTATCTGGGAAGATATGTCACAAAAAGAAAAAGAGGTTTTACAGGCAATGTTTCAGGCGAAGGAACTGACGACCCGGGAAATATTGCGTGTTTCACAAATGAATAAGAATACTTACAATGAATATCGTAGAATTCTTATTTCGAAAGACATACTGATTGATAAGGGATACGGAAAGATCGATTTTACGTTGCCAAGATTTAAAGAGATTGCCTGTCGAAATATTGAATTGGGGTTTTGGACAAATTAAAAGTGATTACATCATTTCCATTTGACGACTCCCATAACATAGTGTTATGATACACGAAACGATATCAACGGGGATGTCCTGAACACAGGATGTCCCCGTTTTTTAAATTGTGGATATAGGAAAATGCTCATAACGTGGTGTCAATTATGGGAAGGAGTGGTTGGATGGACATCAATAAATACATTCTTTTTGCTGACGTGGCGGCGACAAAGAATTTCACGAAAAGCGGGGAGCGTATGGGCTACACGCAGCCCGGTGTCAGCCATGTGTTAAAGGCGATGGAGCGGGAGCTTGGCTTTCCTCTGTTCCTGCGCACGCCGAAGGGGGTTACGCTGACCTCCAATGCGGAGACGATCCTGCCGCTTGTGCGCGAACTGCTGGCAGTTAATGAGCAGCTCACGCAGACGGTCAGCAACATTAACGGACTTGAAACCGGTCATCTCTGTATTGCTACATTTGCCAGTATTTCCAGAAGCTGGCTGCCACAGGTCATCTTTGCGTTCAAACAGAAATATCCGGGTATTGAGATCGAGCTGCTGGAGGGCGGCACGGATGATATTGTCGGGTGGGTCGAGAACAGTCAGGCGGATCTCGGACTGCTCAGCAAAAAGCGTGCCAGTTCTCTGCGCTGGACGCCGCTTTACGAGGATGCACTTATGGCGATTCTGCCAAAGGATTATCCGGTCAATGGCAGGGAGGCGATCCCGATGAAGGAGATTGAGAAGTGGCCGTTTATCATTTCGGCGGAGGGCGTGGATTATGATGTTCACAACGCCATCCAGAAGGCGGGGATCACGCCCGACATCCGCTACACCTCGACAGATGATCATACCGTTATCTCCATGGTATCCAATAATCTCGGCGTCAGTATTCTTCCGAATCTTGTGATTGGCACGGCGCAAAGCAAGATCCTTGCGCTGCCGCTGGAACCGTATTTTTCCAGAGAGCTTGGAATCGGTGCGCGTGCGGATTCCGGGTTGTCGCCGGCGGCGAGAAAATTTGCGCAGACGATCAAGGAGACATTACAAATATCGTAAATAAAGATGCGAAAAACCGGCAGATTGTGATATGGCAGTCTGCCGGTTTTTCGCTCTTCTCATAACAGTTTGTTATGGGATGGATGCAGGATTGCTTCTTTACTTATGGTCAGACCTACCGTATACTAAGTGCCATAGCAAGGAAGTCAAGCAAAATGAAATAGAGCAGAGGTGATATTCGTATGGAAGATATTTATGAATATCCTTTGAAACAACATCTTGGAGAGCAAGTTGTTCCCGTGGTTGTCGATGGCGACAGCGTAAACCGGGGGCAACTTGTTGCGTTTCAGAGGGAAAACACTCTGGGAGCAAACCTGTATTCCAGTGTAAAGGGAGTCGTCACGAAGGTGACAGAGCAAAGCATTTTCATTAAAGCTGTCGGAGAGCAGACAGCGGACTACGAGCCGTTAAAGGGGAGCGAGCCGTTAGAGCTGATCCGGGAAGCGGGACTGGTTGGACTGGGCGGAGCCGGATTTCCAACCTACGCAAAACTTTCCAAACCGTTTGAACACGGCGGCACAGTGATCATCAATGCGGCAGAATGCGAACCGATCCTTTCCCATAATATAGAGAGGATCAGGCAAAAGCCCGAACAGCTCCTGCGGGGGCTTCGGATCGCGATGGATGTGGTTCATGCCACAAAAGGAGTGATCGCGATCAAGGAGAAACATACTGAGGCGGTGAAGGCATTGAGGGAAGCCAATAAGGATCCGGACATTTCGCTGACACTGCTGGAGGACATGTATCCGATGGGCGAAGAAAGAGCCATTATCAGAGAGGTGCTTGGAAAGCTTTTGAAGGTGACCGATCTTCCGCTGGCGGCGGATGCTATTGTTACCAATGCCGAGACCGCCTGCAGGATTCAGGAGGCAGTGGATGAACATAAACCGTTTATCGACAAGGACATGACGGTGGCAGGAAAGATTGCAGGCAACGAGCAGGATAAGCTGATTCAGGTATTCCTCGATGTGCCGCTCGGCACAAAGGTTTCCGGTTGTCTTGATCACAGGTGCATCAGGCGATGTCCGTTTCCCGGTAAACGGTC
>OGDN01005311.1_pt1 | contig 10201 bp, 8 predicted proteins | sample 1570271 | NCBI WGS metagenome assembly OGDN01 (sample SAMEA4384481, study PRJEB24528) | human gut metagenome | reverse complement strand
CGTGTATATAACGACCTCAAAACAACGTAAATTATCTTCTATTTATGAATATTCTAACAATTCACATTTCTTATACATAAAGAAAAGTCCCATAAACACTAGGTCTACAGGACTTCTCAATATCTTTATTATCTTAAAAATTTAGAATTAGCAAACACCCTGTGCAAGCATAGCGTTTACAACCTTCTCGAAACCAGCGATGTTAGCACCAGCTACATAGTCAGCGTTTCCGCCAACTGTTGCATTGTATCTCTTAGCAGCATCAGAAATGTTAGCGTAGATTGTCTCCATGATTCCCTTAAGCTTTCCATCAACTTCCTCGAATGTCCAAGAAAGTCTCTCAGAGTTCTGGCTCATCTCAAGTGCAGAAGTAGCAACACCACCTGCATTTGCAGCCTTACCACCTACGAAGAGAACACCATTCTCCTGAAGGTACTTTGTAGCTTCCAATGTTGTAGGCATGTTAGCACCCTCTGTTACAGAGATAACGCCGTTTGCTACAAGCATCTTAGCATCGTCAAGGTTCAACTCATTCTGAGTTGCACATGGAAGAGCAAGGTCACACTTGACAGACCATACACCATGATCATCTGCGTTCTTCTTCTCATGATACTGAGCTGATGGACGAGCTGCAGCGTACTCTGTAAGACGTGCTCTCTTAACTTCCTTAACCTCCTTCAGAAGGTCAACGTCGATTCCTTCTGGATCGTAGATCCAACCTGTAGAATCAGAACATGTTACACACTTAGCACCAAGCTGATGTGCCTTCTGGATTGCGTAGATTGCTACGTTACCAGCACCGGATACTGCACAAGTCTTACCAGCGATATCGATATCGTGATCCTTCAGAAGTGCATTTGTAAGGTATAACAAACCATATCCTGTAGCTTCTGTACGAGCAAGTGAACCACCATATGTAAGTCCCTTACCTGTAAGAACGCCTTCGAACATTCCACGGATTCTCTTGTACTGACCGAACATGAAGCCGATCTCTCTTGCGCCTGTTCCGATGTCACCAGCAGGTACATCAACATCAGCGCCGATATATTTGCAAAGCTCTGTCATAAAGCTCTGGCAGAATGCCATGATCTCACGGTCTGACTTGCCCTTTGGATCAAAGTCAGAACCACCCTTACCACCACCGATTGGAAGTGTTGTAAGTGAGTTCTTGAATACCTGCTCAAAACCTAAGAACTTGATGATACCAAGGTTTACTGATGGGTGAAGTCTTAAACCACCCTTGTAAGGTCCGATTGCATTGTTGAACTGTACACGGAAACCTCTATTTACCTGAACCTGACCATTGTCATCTACCCATGGAACACGGAACATGAGCTGTCTGTCTGGCTCTGTAATTCTCTCAAGAATTGCATTCTTCTTGTATAATTCCTCGTTCGCATCGATACATGGTCTAAGAGACTCAAGTACTTCTGTTACTGCCTGTAAAAATTCTGGCTGATCTGCATTTTTCTTTCGTACTACCTCGAGTACCTCGTCAACATATGACATAGTAAATTTCCCCCTAGGAATTAAATATTTCGGTTTTTTTCAACCGATAGGCACATTATAATACTAAAACAAAGGATTGTAAAGAAAAAACTTTAGATTCTTTCGTGAAATTTTTTTTCACTTAAAAATCCTTTGTCTATTTGCCTATTTATCGGTTTTCTCAGATTCCGGATTTTCTGATGCCTTGGCATGAGACTCGAAATCTCTGCCATCCACCTTCCAGTACCGGCATCTGTGCTTCACGCATGTTGAGAATACAATCTGTGTCTTTGTCTTACCAAACTTCTGCAACTCGCCTACGAAATGATCCAGCTCGGTTGTTGTTGGGAAACGGACCTCGATCAGCATAGAGAAATCGCCTGTCACGCAGTTACATTCTACGACATTCAATACGCCGTCAATGTACTCGTTGAACTCTTCACGCTGCTCCGGCTGTACCTCCAGATTGATAAATGCTTTGATATAATGTCCCATGGCTTCTGGGTTCAGTCTCGTTGTAAATCCTTCCAGCACGCCCTCCTGCAACATACGGTCAATACGTGCGCCAACGGCTGTCGGAGACAGAAATACCTGCTCTGCAATTTCCTTCAAAGATGCTCTTGCATTTCCCTGCAGGATATCTAAGATCTTACCGTCAATCTTATCCAGTCGATAATATACCAACTCTCTTTTTTCCATTTTTGTAATCCTCCTAATTCAGGCACGCAGAATTTCCTCTGACCGCCATATGCTGTACATTATACCACTTATTTCGCAACTTGAGAATCCTTTGTGAAATATTATTTTTGATTTTAATTGTCAAGTGTTACACTTTTTTCGTGTAGGCGAGACAAATCCATCCAGCACCACTTTTCAGTTTTCCCCATTTCTGCCCGGATACTGTCTTTTCAGCCACGATCGTGTACACGCCCTTGTCACGGATTACCCCGGTTACTGTATGTGCGACTCCTGCATCCTTGCGGATATTCAAGCCGTTCGCCGTTACCTTTACCTTATAACCGCTTGTGTTTCCAGTAGCCGGTGCAGGTGTCTTCGTTCCAGATGCACCATTTGGTTTGCTTGTTGTGTCTGTCTTCCCAGCCGTATCCGCAATTCCGAGTGTTGCAAGGATTCCACGGGCATACGCCTCACCAAATGCGAGGCATTCTGCATCGGTATCTGCCTGCGCCGCATCCGCTTTGTTATCTACAAATACACCCTCGCAGATGACTGCCGGACATATCGTACTCCGGATAAATCCGAAATAGTCGCGTCCATAAGAATTCTTCTTTGTCTTCAAGCCCCGACTGTTCTGCCCGATCTTCACAACTTCTTTCTCAATGTTCTGTGCAAGCTCCTTTCCTTTGCCGCCGACTACACTGTGGAAGATCTCGAAGCCATCCCCACCACCAGCGTTATTGTGGATATCCAGCGCGAGATCCGGTGCAAATGCATTACAGCGGTCGATCTTTGATACCAGCTTATCGGTCACATCCCCCGTTCGTGAAATGCGCGTGTCAATGCCCCTTGCCTGCAGGTAATCGTAGCAGGCTCTCGCCATCTTCAAATTCACGTCCTTTTCAACGAGATAGCCAACAGCGCCGGGGTCGGTACCGCCATGTCCTACGCCAATAAATACGCGTGCCATATTGTTCCCTCCAAATATTTTTTTGAAACTTCGAATTTTATCGCAACTTCCGTTGGATATATGTATTTTCATCGCAGACATGCTCCAATGGTCTGCTTATGAATAATACATATACCCAACTCACATTGCGAAATATCTGGTCGAAGTTTCTAATATACTATATGCAAATACGGGAACATTGGCACGCAAAAAGACTGCAACGCAGATACGTTGCAGTCTTTGAATTACTCTTCTTGATTTTGTCGCAGATCGCGTGGTTCTTACAGTTCCTCGCCGTTTGTCTCGATCACATGCTTATACCAGTCGAAGGAGTCCTTCTTGTAGCGGTTGAGTGTTCCGCTGTTTTCGTCCTCCTCGCGGTCAACATAGACAAATCCGTACCGCTTCTGGTAACCATTCAGCCAGCTCAGCAGGTCGGTATAAGACCATGTACAGTAAGCAAGTACGCGGCAGCCATCATCGCAAGCTTTTTTAAGCTCTTCGATATGACGCTTCAGGTAATCGATACGATATGGATCATGAATCTTTCCATCCTCGAACTTATCGAACGCACCCAGTCCGTTTTCTGAAATCACGATTGGGAGATCATAACGGGAAGTAATCTCACGGCAGCACATACGGATGCCCATCGGATCGATCGTCCAATCCCAATCTGTAGTAGGAAGGAACTGATTGGAAGGATTCTTGAAGAGTCCAGGCACGCCCTGTACCTTTGCAGTTCCCTTCTTTCCGGTCGTATTCATCTCGTGCGATGCGCCAACACCATCGATTGGGTTGTATTCTACAACCGTAGTCTGATAATAATTTACACCCATAAAATCAACCTTGGCTGCAGCTTCCTTCAGGATTTCTGCATCTCCCGCTTCCATCTGTGGAGCAACATCTCTACTTTCCAGATATGCCATTGCAGCGCGCGGATATCTACCATATGCGTATACATCCATCCAGTAATAGTTCTTCAGATCATCATAATCTGCTTTTGCCATCGCATTTTCCGGATGACAGTCAATCGCGTAAGATGGTCCATATGCAAATGAAGATCCAACCAATGCTTCCGGATGTAATTTCTTCAAAGCAAGTACACTCTTAGCATGTGCCATAAATGCATGATGATTTACCTGATAGAACAGCTTCTCCTCATCGATCTTTCCTGGTGGGTGCATACCTCCCATCCAGCCCAGACCGGTAAATACATTCTGCTCATTCATGATGATCCAATGCTTTACACGGTCGCCAAAATGCTCAAACAAGATTGTTGCATAGCGAACAAAGTCATCTACAATCTGGCGGCTTTCCCAACCATGATACTGGTCTTCCAGTGCCTGTGGCATATCCCAGTGATATACCGTTACCATCGGCACGATGTTGTTCGCGATCAGCTCGTTGATCAGATCATCGTAGAACTTCAAGCCCTTCTCGTTGATTGCACCATTTCCTTCCGGGATAATTCGTGACCACGCGATGGAAAACCGATAGGTTTTAAGCCCCATCTCTGCCATCAGCCTGACATCCTCTTTATACATATGATAATGATCAACCGCCTTGTCACCGGTTGTACCCTGGAAAGTCTTACCCGGAATACGAACAAACTTGTCCCAGTTGGACATGCCTTTTCCGTCCTCATCCCAAGCACCCTCTACCTGATATGCAGCAGATGCACTGCCCCATAAGAAATCAGCAGGGAAGCCTTTTGATTTTTCAAAATACATTGCGTTCCTCCTTGTCGATTTATAATTTGAATATATTCATGCCTTCATCCAGTTCCTGCGCAGCCTGCCGCATCGCGGTTGACTTGCCGGAAATGTCTTCCATGATTGCTCCAACCTCGGTTGTTGATGCAGATGTCTGCTCGGTTCCGGCAGCATTTGCCTCTGCAATCGCGGTCAGATTCCGAACGATACCGACTACATTTTCTCTTGCATCATTCAGTCGGGTTGTATGTCCTGAAATCCGGTTGATTCCTTCAATGGACTCCTGTACACCAGACTGTACCTGCTCGAATGCACTCTGTGTCTGCTCCACATGATCACTCTGTGTATGCATGATTTCCTTTACACCATACATTGTCTCCACTGCCTTCTCAGCATCCTGAAGCAACTCCTGTACAATCTCTTCAATATGGGCTGCAGATTCATTGGTCTGCTCTGCCAGCTTTTGGATCTCGCTTGCTACGACACCGAAGCCCTTGCCCTGTTCACCAGCTCTTGCTGCCTCAATGCTTGCATTCAACGCAAGCAGGTTTGTCTCCTCAGCGATCGATGTAATCAGGTGTGTTGCCTCACTGATCTTCATAGCCGCCTCATTCGTTGTATTTGTCTGTTCTGCAATTATATCAATATTCTCTTCGGCACGTGCATTTACCTGCTCCAATGCCTTGAGAATCTGTGATGCCTGTGCTGTGCAATCATGCATATCCTGTGCAAATGCAAGCAGCTTCTCCACCTCGTCGCTTGTCTCCTGCACCATGTTACCCATCTCGATAACCTGCTCTTCGGCGCGCTGTGTCTCGCCCGCCTGTGTCGTTGCACCTTCCGCAATATCATTGACCGCCTGTTCCACCTGTTCCATCGTTGTCGATGTCTCCGTGGCATCTGAGTCAAGTACATTAGCAGCGTCCATGACCTGCGCGCTCTTCTCCTTGATATTCTCTACCACACCCTTCAAAGACTGTGTCAGATAGTCAAGGCTTCGTCCCATGCGTCCGATCTCATCCCTACGGTTTGCCAGTCTGGTCTGAATCTCATTCTTCGTCAGATCCATATCTCCTACCTTCACCGTCAGTTCAGAAACCTCATTCATAGGCTTGACAATAATATGCGCAAATGCAGATCCGATCGTTACAACAATCAACAGTTCAAGTAATACGATAATTCCGATTTTTCCTTCTACCTTCCGGATACTGCTGAATACATCGTCATAATCGGCAGTTACCACCATGATAAAATCCTGTGTATCATTCACATAGATACCGGCGTACTTGTCTGCACCCTTAAATTCATATTTAACAACTTCATTTTCAACCTTCTCACCTTTAGCAATCTTGGCAACCGCATCATTGACCGCCTTGTTCTCCACCGGCTTGCCGATCTTCTCTGCAGTTGGATGATACAACATCGTACCATCGCCGCTGACTACATATATGTAGCTGCTTTCGACTCCTTCCACCTGAACGCCTGCAAGTATCGAAGCCAGATGCTCGCCGGAAAGCGCGTCATCACCATCCGTGTCCAGCTCATTGTCCAGCATAACGCCATAAGCTCTGGAAAGATCACGCATATATCCACGTGTGACTGAACCGATTTCCTCTTTCGTAGAAGAAATAAACAGTGCGCAAGCAAATCCTCCCGTTACGAAAGCAAAAAATGCCATCGCCAATAACATCTTCAGACGCACAGAATGTAAAAAATTAACCTTTTTGTGTTCCATATACCGAAACCTCCTGTAACAAAAATACTATTTATATTTTACCACTTTTTGCGTCAGGATTCAATCATAAGAACACGAAAGACCGCTCATTCGATCCGCGGTCTTTCTGCCTTTTTATATTCATTTATTCTTTCATTGGAAGTCGCTCGTTTCCGATCACAACCAGCTCCACCTGTGAGATATCAATCGGCATAGTAAACTCTATTACAAAGTCGATCTGTTGCCGTTCCTGATCGTAATCCTGCGATCCTCCTGCCTCAAAATCAAATCCTCCAATATACGTTCCATCTTTCATCTTGATTTTGATGTACTCATGCAGAGAGAAATCTCCAACACTTGTAAATTTCAGCATCCGTTCACTTAACGTTGCTTCCACAATCTTCGCAGAATTGCTGCAATCCAGCGTGCCCGGTTCATATTTGCTTTCCTGCAATGCGAATTCCAGTGACCAGTCTGCTTCCTCAATCAAAACAGTATCGGAATACAGTGTCTCCAGATCCGCCTCATCCCAGTCTGCGTATTTTGGATCGTTTTTATCAATGTGCGTCGTCTCACCATTTAAACCATCAAATTTCATCGTAAGCACATCCCCCTCCTCGAGCTCCATGCCATCCGGAATCAGGTAAATGCTGTCGTACATCCGCTGATTTTCTTTCAGATCACTTTCTTCTCCGAGAATCAGAGACGATGTCTCTTCCAGTTTCTGATCTCCGTAATAGAGGTCGCCCCCTCGCATCCGGAAATCCACATCATACATTTCTGCGTCATAATCCGGGTAGGTCACAGTCCAGATCACATCCACCATATCGCCGGTTGTGATCGCCTTCTCAATCTCAAATGTCAATTTCGTCTCTGCATTTGTAATAACCTTCAATCCATTCGGATAATCCTCTTCAATATATTCCCGTTCCACGTACTGTTCTGGCACTTCTTCCGTCTGCTCATTATGGAAGAATTTATCCAGCAAGCCTTCTGAGTTTGCGTAAGCAATTCCCCCGGATAATACCACTCCTCCAATCAGAGCCGCCGCAATTGTCCGCCATACATGTTTTTTTCGATTGTCATGAAGCTTCGTCCGTACCCTCCGGATACATGCAGCTGTTTCCATCTCTGGAAATTCCATATATTCTTCCTCTGAATGAACCTGATTTAAAACCTCGTATATCTCCATCATACATGTTCCTCCAATCTTCCATGTTTTTTTCGCACTTTCTTCTTTGCTCTGGAAACTTTGCTGTAAATCGTAGAGCTGGACACACCATATTCCTTCGCCAATACATCCACATCATCTTCCTCTGCATAATAGCGTAACAATATCTGACGCTCTTCTTCCTTCAGTCCTTCCAGAAGCTTTTCTGTCTCCGTGGATATTTCCTGTTCCAGCGTATCAATTCGGTCGTTTCTCGCTAACTTGCTCTCGTAATTCGATACATCCTCTTCCATACATGTCCGGCTGTATCTGCGCAGATAATCAATCGAACGGAACCGCGCAATGGAAATAATCCAGTTTCTGAAACTTCCCTTTGCCGCATCAAACCGCTCAATATGCTCCCACACATCCAGAAAGACATCGTCCATGCACTCTTCCATTTCCTCTGGAAGTCCTGCAAGGTTATGATTCACCGCAGCTTTCACATAGCCGCCATATTCACGGATGACATACTCCAGAGCCTTTTCATTTCGTCTTTTTAATTTCTCTACAAAATTCTTTTGCGTAATAATTTGTTTCACCCCCGTATCAGTCTGAAGATATCTTCACTTTATTATCCGATCGTTTCTCCTGTTTTCTTGCAAAGAATAAGTAATTTCTGCACACCTTTTGCACACCTAGACGATTTTCGAGCAACAAAAAACGGTGGAACCCTTGATTCTACAAGGTTTCCACCGTTTAAGTTATATGCCGGCAACCGGAATCGAACCGGTACGGGAGATTAGTCCCGCAGGATTTTAAGTCCTGTGCGTCTGCCTGTTCCGCCACGCCGGCAGAGTGGATGGAGAAGGATTCGAACCTTCGAAGTCGTCGACAACAGATTTACAGTCTGCCCCCTTTGGCCACTCGGGAATCCATCCACAATAGTCCTGACAATATAATAATTTAGCATACCTCTTTTAAAAATGCAAGTATTTTTTTCATATCGTATACAGAAATTTTAAGGACGATATTTGGACCGGGCCTTTAACAAAAGACCGCTGTAACGTTCCAGTGAAACATGAACACAGCCGCGTTCGATCGGATAATACATATCCTTCGTATGATACCCCGTTTCATTGGTACACATCAGGCTTACCATCCGGGCATCCCCGTTCATTCCGAGCCTCCAGACAGGTACCCGGATTTCCTGGTCTTTATCGCTGTTATTCAAAATGACAACCATCTGCTCCTGTCGGTTGAAGCGGCCATAGGCAAGCCACTGTCTGCCGCCATCCAAAAAGCAGTAAGAGCCATTCTTCAAAACCCTGTTTTCCCGGCGAATACGGATCAGATCCCGGTGAAAGGCGATTAAATCTTTATTCTCATGCCCCCACGGATAGCTGCGCCGGTTATCCGGATCGGTCCAGCCGCACATTCCGGCCTCATCGCCATAGTAAATTGTCGGCGCCCCCGGCCATGTCATCTGCAGCATGACGGCTTCCCGGAAAATCCCAAAATTAAGATTTTCTCCGGCGGCCGCAGCGCCTTCCGTGGCAATCCGTCCGACTCTGTGATTTGTCCGGGTCAGAAATCTGGAATGGTCGTGGTTTGAAAGCTCATTCATTGCCACATAAAGGGACTCCCCTGAAAAAGCGCTCATATGATGGCTCATGGCATTTTTAAAGGCCTCTGTATTCCCCAGAAGGTCCGAACGATATTCATCACTGTGTTTTTCCATTCCCGTCAGCATCCAGGTCACAGGCTCCATAAAGGCATCGTAATTCATGACCGTATCCCATTCATCTCCCTGCAGCCAGGCCGATGGATTTCCATAATGCTCCGCGAGAATCAAAGCTTGCGGATTCGCCGTCTTTACCGCTTTTCGGAAATCTTTCCAGAACTGATGGTTAAATTCCGGCGACAGTCCCAGATCCGCAGCCACATCCAGACGCCATCCATCGATATTATAAGGCGGTGACAGCCATTTGACCGCCACTTTCAAAACATAATCATAAAGCTCTCCTGAACCCTCATAGTTCAGTTTCGGCAGGGTTTCATGTCCCCACCATCCGTCATAGTCCCCGTTATCCGGCCAGTTTTCACTGTGGAAATTAAAAAAGTTCCGATAAGGACTGTCGCCGCTCACATACGCCCCTTTGGCATAATCCGGGTTCTTATCGTAAATATGCTCACGGTCCATCCATTTATTAAAAGAACCGCAGTGGTTAAACACGCCATCGAGAATAATTTTCATGCCCCGGCTTCCAGATTCCTGCGGTCCGTCACTCTGGAAACAAACCGTCCCGCGCTCTCATTAGTCGTTTCACCATCCGCCAGACAGTTTCCTTCGTCATAAACTATTTCCCCGTAATGCGGGTCCACGTAATCATAATCCTGTATATCATACTTGTGATTCGACGGTGACACAAAAATCGGATTCAGGTAAATCGCATCCACGCCAAGCTCCTGCAGATAATCCAGCTTATCCATAACCCCCTGGAGGTCTC
>OGDN01005296.1_pt1 | contig 10239 bp, 11 predicted proteins | sample 1570271 | NCBI WGS metagenome assembly OGDN01 (sample SAMEA4384481, study PRJEB24528) | human gut metagenome | reverse complement strand
CCGGGCGGATTCGGGACTTTAACCCGTTAGAAACGTGCGCCGCTAGGCGCACAAGTAGAAGAAAGGACAACCGTATCCCGGCTGTCCTTTCTTTTATTAGTTTATTGTTATATTGGGGAAAATGTGAAAAATGATAAAACCAAACTATTTTAAATACTTATAAAAAATCCTTCACTGATGCATAAATGCCCTCTGCATCAAGTCCGTATTTTTTAAGCAAAGCTACAGCCGGACCTGACTCACCAAAGCAGTCCTGTATGCCTATTGTCTTTACCGGTGTTGGAGCCTTACGCGAAAGTGTCTCACATACCGCGGCTCCAAGTCCGCCTATTACAGAGTGCTCCTCCACGGTAACCACCCTGCCGCATTCCTTTGCTGCAGCTACAACAAGCTCCTCATCAAGAGGCTTGATAGTGTGTATATTTATGACCTTTGCATTTACGCCATCTGCTGCAAGCTTTTCTGCCGCTGCAAGTGACTCTGCCACGCACAGACCGGTAGCTATGATAGCTACATCCGTGCCCTCACGGAGTGTAACACCCTTTCCGATTTCAAATTTATACTCTGCATTGTCATTTATTATCGGTGTTGCAAGACGGCCAAACCTCATGTATACAGGGCCCTCATGCTCATAAGCTGCCTTTACGGCGGCTCTTGCCTCTATATCATCGCTTGGGTTTATTACAACCATGCCTGGAATTGCTCTCATGAGTGCAATATCCTCGTTGCACTGGTGGGTAGCTCCATCCTCTCCTACCGAAATACCTGCGTGTGTCGCACCGATTTTCACATTGAGATGAGGATATCCAATAGAGTTTCTCACCTGCTCAAACGCACGACCTGCTGCAAACATGGCAAATGAACTGGCAAATGGCACCTTTCCCGTAGCCGCAAGTCCTGCAGCAATGCCCATCATGTTGCACTCTGCGATTCCACAGTCTATGTGACGATCTGGAAATTCCTTTTTGAAGATGGCTGTCTGTGTGGCAGCCGCAAGGTCAGCATCAAGAACATATACGTCATCGTGCTCCTTTGCAAGCTCTACAAGTGCATTTCCGTAGCTGACACGTGTGGCGATTTTCTTTACTTCTGACATAATGCTTCACCTTCCTTTCTCAGACCCTCCATGGCAACTGCATACTCCTCATCATTTGGAGCCTTGCCATGCCAGCCGACCTGATTTTCCATAAATGAAACACCCTTGCCCTTTACGGTATGTGCTATAATTGCCGTCGGCATACCCTTTGTATTTCTTGCCTCTTTAAATGCGTCAGCAATCTGATCCATGTCATTTCCATCCTTCAGATCAATCACATGGAAATTGAATGCCTTGAATTTCTCACCAATAGGATATGGTGAGCACACCTGATCCACCGGTCCATCAATCTGAAGTCCGTTGTTATCAACTATAACAACAAGGTTATCAAGCCTTCTGAAGCCAGCAAACATGGCAGCCTCCCAGACCTGTCCCTCCTGAATCTCGCCATCGCCGAGAAGTGTATATACTCTGTAATCATCATTTGTAAGCTTTGCAGAAAGTGCCATGCCCACTGCCGCAGAAATGCCCTGTCCGAGCGAACCGCTTGACATATCCACACCCGGGATATGCTTCATGTCAGGATGTCCCTGCAGATATGATCCCAGATGTCTGAGTGTCTTTAAATCCTCAACCGGAAAATAGCCTCTCTGCGCAAGTGCAGAGTAAAGTCCCGGAGCCGTGTGTCCCTTTGAAAGCACAAAACGGTCTCTATCCGGCTTTTTAGGATTCTTTGGATCAATGTTCATCTCCTCAAAATACAGATATGTAAATATATCTGCTGCAGAAAGTGAGCCGCCCGGATGTCCCGCCTTTGCAGAATGCACAGCCGTGACGATACCCTTCCTGACTTCATTTGCTGTAATCTGAAGCTCTAATTTGTTCATTTTGTTCTCCTGTTAAATCTATGACATGAAATAAAATATTTATACCTGTCTTTGGTTTATAATATCTAATCCCCAAATACAGCTCTGTAATCAGCCTGGAACTTCTCGATTCCCTGATCTGTAAGCGGATGCTTTGTCATCTGCTCGATAACCTTGTAAGGAATTGTTGCGATATCAGCTCCTGCAAGTGCACAGTCTGTGACATGAATCGGGTTTCTGATTGAAGCTGCAATAATCTCTGTATCATATCCATAGATATCAAAAATCTCTGAAATCTGTCTGATCAGCTCAATGCCCGGCTGGCTGATATCATCAAGTCTGCCAAGGAAAGGTGAAACATATGTAGCACCTGCATTTGCAGCAAGAATTGCCTGATTTGCTGAAAAAATAAGAGTAACGTTTGTCTTGATGCCCTCTGATGAAAGTACCTTGACAGCCTTAAGTCCCTCAACTGTCATAGGAATCTTAACTACCATGTTTGGATGAATAGCTGCGATTTCACGTCCTTCTTTTATCATGCCCTCTGCATCAACTGTTGTGGCTTTTACCTCTCCGCTTATCGGTCCGTCAACGATAGATGTGATTTCTTTAATTACCTCATTGAAGTCTCTGCCCTCTTTTGCGATGAGTGAAGGGTTTGTTGTAACTCCACAGATGACTCCCATATCGTTTGCTTTCTTAATGTCCTCGACATTTGCTGTATCTACGAAAAACTTCATTTAATAATACCTCCGCCTTATATAATTTGTGTTTGCTTTTATTTGATGATATAAATATAACACTTTAAAAGAAAAAATGCAATAGCAAAAGCAAATAAAAGTAAAAATAAATATAATTAAATGTCATCAAATAAAAAAACACAAGCAATCGAAAACACTGGCTTTATTTACTTATTTGAGTTATTATATATTTATGCAATGCTTTGTGATAAAAATATGTACGCAAAAATACAACAGAAATCAAAAGAAAGAGGAAAATCTATGCTGCAATTAGAAAGACAACAAAAGATTCTCGATTATTTAAAAGAAAACCGCAAGGCCACCACCAATGAGCTCAGCGAGCTGCTTGGTGTATCGACCACAACAATAAGAACAGATTTAAACCAGATGGATAAGGAAAAGCTTCTGACAAAGACTCACGGCGGTGCTATCTACAAGGATAAAACCCATGACATGACTGATTTAACCTCGAGGGCCTACCTGTTCCATGACCGCGCCCTGGAAAACAAGGAAGCTAAAGAGGAGATTGCAAACGAGGCGATAAAGCTCGTAAGTGACCATATGTGTATATTCCTTGATGCCAGCTCCACAGCCTACACTCTCGGCATGAAGCTTTCAGGCTTTACAGAGCTGACCGTCATCACCAATGGCATCAATCTGGCTTTAGAGCTAAAGGATATCCCGGGTGTCACAGTCATCCTGACAGGCGGTATCGTAACCAGTGCATCCGCTTCCATAGAAGGACTGCTTGGCGCTGATTTACTCAAAAAGATACACACAGATATCGCGTTCGTGTCAGCAAGAGGCTTCTCTGTAGAAGACGGACTGACTGATTTCAGTATATACGAGGCTGATTTAAAGCACATGTGTATCAAGGCCTCCGCTAAAACTGTGGCTCTTGTAGACCACACCAAGTTTGATACAACATCCATATCTAGCTATGCATCGCTTGATGACATCAATATGGTAATCACCGACTCCGGTATCTCTCCTGAGACAGCAGATATATATGAGAAGGCAGGCACTGATATTGTTATATCCGGAATATAAATGAGACAATATAGCCATATAAAAGTATAAGTACAAATAAAAATGACACGCAACGTTTTACGCTGCGTGTCATTTTATAGTTGTCTTATACACTTAAAGCATCAGACTATCTTATATGCATTTCTACCCTTTTCCTTCACATCATTGAGCACTTCATCCACCGTCTTAAACAGCCTAGAAAACTCATCCGGCACCTTTACATCCGGGGCGGTAACATATGCCTGTGATACAGTCAGATACTCATCCACCTTAGAGCTCTCATGAAGTATCTGTTTTTTGGCAAGCTCAAGTCTTATATGCTCGGCTATATTTTTAATGATATCCTCATCCGTTTCCTGCAGGATTATGTAGAATTCATCACCATAGAAATGATACCCCATTCCCTTATCTTTGATGCTCTCATTTATTATGGATGACAATTCTTTTAGCACTGCATCACCGGTGACTCTGCCACTGTTTCTGTTAAATGACTTGAAGAAATCTATATCCACTACTCCAAACGTGATTCCTGCACCATCTGAATCCTGATTTTTGCTCACAAGCTTTTCAAAATCGTTTCGCATCTTGAACTTATTGCCCATGCCTGTAAGCATATCTGTGTAGTTGAGTCTGACTGCCTTACGGCGCTCATACTCAGTCTCCTGAAGCTGAAGCTTAAGGTCGATTGTATCACCAAGACGCTTTATCTGCTCCTTCACCTGCATAGAGTGGAGATTTGCGTAATATACGCACAGCTTGTTGTACGCCTCTGTATCACCCATGGCGCTCTCATATTTCATCCACATCTTGACACAGGTCTTCTGGAAAAACAGATTTTCTGTTTCAATAGCAAAGCGTTCATACTCCACAATAACCTTTTTCCATGCATCAAACTCCCCCATATTCATAAATAGATTGCAAAGGCTTAGTATCTCAAACACATAATTGGCAGAATTGATATTGTTTATCGCACCCTCAACCAGCTCTTCCACATGATCTCTGACCTCATCCTCATTTCCCATCTTCCATAGCATATGTGCCTGTGACATATCTATCAGAAATCTGTTTTTATCACTGCCAGCTATCTCATTAAAGAGTATCGCGTCAGAAAGATGCTTTTCTGCCTTTTCAAACTCATTAATTCCCGTGTATGATATGCACAGATTCAGATGAAGCATGAGAAGTTCCTGATAATAGCTATCCCTCTCTCCATGCAGCGGTGGCTTGCACAGCTCCAGTGCTTCGTTGAAATATCTGATAGCCTTTTCATACAATCCAAGCTCCATATAGAGTGAGCCTATATTATTGTTTACAAGCATGATTATCTCTGTTGAGCCCTGCTCCACAGCTACATCCATAGCCTCTAGGTAGCAGTCAATCGACATGCTTAAATCTCCAATAGATGCATATATGACTCCCATAAAATTGACAGTCTTTGCCATCTGTTCATATGCGCCACAGCTCTTATAAAGACCGGCTGTCTCCTGTGCCTTATTCTCTGCCAAAAAAAGCTTATTCTCGCCAAATAAGGCTGCTGCCTCATCCATACATCTGTCTGCCTTTTGCAATATACCCATAAAAACCCTCCTATAGATGACAATACAATCTATTTCTCAGCAAGATACTGCTTATATCCAACCTGTTTCAGTTTCGCATCCTTTGCTACAACCTGAGCCTTCATATCTGCTGTATACTTTTTGATTTTCTCAAGGATTGCATCATCACCTGCTGCGAGTATCTTTGCTGCAAGGATTGCTGCATTTTTCGCACCGTCAATTGCAACTGTGGCAACAGGCACTCCAGGTGGCATCTGCATGATTGAGAACACTGCATCCATTCCATCCAGATTCTTTCCTGAAAGCGGTACTCCGATAACAGGAAGTGCAAAAAGCGCTGCACACATTCCCGGAAGTGCTGCTGCCATTCCCGCTCCTGCTATTATTACCTTTACATCTCTATTCTCAGCGCCTCTTGTCCACTCAATAAGCTCATCCGGCTCACGGTGTGCCGAGATGATGGTGAGCTCATACTCTATGCCGAGCTCTTCAAGCATATCTGCCGCCTTACTCATCACCTTTAAATCTGAGTCGCTGCCCATAACTATTCCAACCTTTGCCATTTTATCCTCCTTATATGTCTAACAATTATTTGCTTTCTGCATCAAGCGTATCAAGCGGTTTGTTCAACTCTTCTACGCCCTCAAGTACAAATCTGCCATCTCTTATTATATCACAGGTTGAGCCATCGTGTCGAATAACTGTAATGGCTCCAAGCTCATCATATGGTATTGTGATATCTGTGTGGCAATTGAAATATGCCTTTGATATATCCTCTTTTCTGCGGATGGAAACTGAATTATCCCTGGCAATGATTGCTTTTCCGTCAGGGTTGTATGTCATATTGTCCTCATCGTATGTGTAGCAGGTATCACCCACTGCAAAGTGCGGTCCTGTCTTCTCTGCTATGAGAATAGGCATCTTTGCCGCGATATCGTATACTCTTGCCATACGGTAGGCTGTCGTATTGGTGCCTATGGCAAACTCACCCATAGGCAGTGTGTCGTGATGGAAAAGCACATTGTCTGATATATACTTTCTGTTTTCTTCCTCATCCTCAAAATTGGTACATGTATATTTATCAATCATGCCATCCTTAAAGTCGATTTCCAGATTAAGGAAATTAAGCTCATTAAGATATACCTGACTGACATGCAGCTTACCGTTTGTGCCCTCTAACACCGGTGAAGTAAACACCTCTCCGACAGGGATATTTACATCAGCCACACAGTTTTCAAAAGCCGTCTCCTTCGAAGGCTCCTTAAGCTCATGAATCTTGACATACAAATCTGTCCTGTTGCCGTTTGTACCGACGATATGCACCCTGTCTGCTGTATCGAGCACATCTATGATTTTCTGCTGCATATCCCTGTAGAGTGCATAATCAAGAGTATTAATCTTTACAGTCTCCGTAAAAATTTCCTTATAATCAGGTCCGATTGCAGCACACGGATAGGCGATGATCGTAAAGCTTCTGTCCTCGCTGTGGATATAGCTGTTCATATACTGTGAGCGCACGCTTGTCATATGGACTACAAGCTTCTGTTGCTCATCATTAAAGTGCGCAGCCTCCTTCTTTGAAACCGGAGCAAACGGCTCCTCTCCAAATATCTCTATGACAGCCGGTCCTCCACATTTGCATGCTACATCCTTCATTCTCTCAAGTGCATTGTGCATGCACTCAAGACGATACTCCACATATGCCTTGTCAAGCCACAGTGCCATATCCTCCTTGTGGTCATAGTCAAACTGCTTATTGACCGATGTGGAAAATGGTCTCATGGCAGGCTTCATACCCATTTTCTCAAAATTCTTTAATGCTGCTCTTATCATACGCTCAAAGCCAAGCGGATAAAGCACCTGAACCACCGACTTCTTTGAGATATCCTTGTTGCAGGTAATAAAGCCAATGCGGTATCCTTCTGTATAGGTATCTGCCATTGCCTGTATCTCCTCATCTGAAAATGAAGCCAGATGCGCTCTGCCGGCGCGCTCATTCTCTCCGACATACAGTCCGTAAGAATACAGATAATCATCATTTGACAAATCTGCCTCATTTACAAGCTCTGTATAGTAATCATAAGCCGGGTCAAGGAGTGCCCTGTTGTCATCCTCTGCAAATATCTCCTCATAATCATGCATGAACGAATATATACATCCCCTTATCTCATCAGGACTCAGCTCATTGGCATTCTCAAAATAATTGTAAAGCTCTACAATAAGCTCTGCATAAATGCAGAGATATTTTATATCCCCCTGATAGATATGTGTAATGCTTCCGGCAATTTTTGCATATACAGCCGATAAAAGCTGACCATACTCATCTCCGAGCACCTTTACGGCGTATGCCGGGTTGGCATAGCTTTTCTCATAATTTTCTTTATCAAACTGTGAATAGAATAAATCGTTAAATTCCTTATCTGCGCTATGGTTTTTAATAGTGTTGATGCACTTTGCCGCACTTGTGAAATAATCTGCAAAAGCCGGCTCTATCGCAGGCTCTCTGATGATCTGTTCTATCCGCTCCTCCACAAGCTCTAATCGCTCTGCGTAAAGCTCATTGGAGAGCTCATAAATCTCTTTATAACTCATATATCCCTATAATCTTTCTATTTTTAATTCAAATATTCATGACAGTTTTATCGCACTATTGATATAATATGTGCTAAATTATAAAGCCGACAACATACGTTCCTCCCCAGCTGATTACCGCTATGAGTGAAAAAAACACTGCCAGTCGTGGAAATGTCATGAATGATTCCTCATCAAAGAGGCTTCTGATGGCAAACCCGAAATCTGCCAAAGATATGCCAAGCATCAGTATACCGGCACTGCCATAGTACATAGACAGATTGCCATCTCCTCTGAATGCCGCATTCAAAAAAACTATATATACAATCTCTATGAGGATAGCCACAACAAGTGCAGCTATCCCCCTCTTAGATTGCTTCTTTTCCGTAAACTTATACCTGTTACGTTTTCTTCTGCCAAGCAATTTATATTCTCCTATTTGCAGCCGTACTGCTTATAGTACTCATCTATAGCTGCTTTGATTGTGTCATCAATGACTACTCTGCCATCATGCTCTCTGTTGTAGAGATACTCTGTGACCTCTGCCATTGTGACGATTGCCTTGCCCTCAAAGCCGTACTTCTCATGGATTTCGTCGAGCGCGCTTACCTTGCCGCCCTGTCCGACTTCCATTCTGTTAAGGCTCACCATAAGGCCTACGATTGTAACATCTGCAGCTCCTCTTACCTTTGGAACTGTCTCCTCCATTGATTTGCCGGATGTGGTGACATCCTCTATCATAACTACTCTGTCGCCATCCTTAAGCTTGCTTCCTAGGAAGCCTCCCTTGTCTGCACCGTGGTCCTTTGCCTCTTTTCTGTCTGAGCAGTAGCGCACCTCTTTGCCATAGAGCTCATGGTATGCGATGGCTGTTACCACTGCAAGCGGAATTCCCTTGTATGCAGGTCCGAATAATACATCAAAGTCATCTCCGTAGTTTGCATGGATTGCCTTTGCGTAGTACTCTCCGAGTCTCTTAAGCTGTGAGCCTGTCACATATGCTCCCGCATTCATGAAAAATGGTGATTTACGGCCGCTCTTTAATGTGAAATCACCAAATTTCAGCACGTCACTCTCCACCATAAAGTCTATAAATTCCTGCTTATACTGTTCCATTTTATCTTAAAACCTCCTGTTTATAAGGCTTTCACGCCTTTATTATTGTCTCAAATTGCTTTACTACACACTTTTTACACACTTTACACCGCTTCCATCTTCCTCATCTCGTCAAACAAGGTATCATCTGTTACGTGACAATACAAATCCATTGTCAGCTGTAAGGAGCCATGTCCGAGAAGCTTCTGCACGCTCTTAGGCTGCATTCCGTTCTCGATTGCCCTTGTTGCAAAGGTGTGACGGAAACAATGAGGAGAGAACCTCTCAAATTCCGGGTGTTCCTTCTGAATTCGTCTCGTTGTTACATCCATAAATTCCTGTACGATGAACTGCTGTGTAGGTCGATTGTTTCTGGTTACGAAAACCAGATTCTTGTATTCGTCCTGTGCTGTTTGTGCGTTCTTAAGCAGAATCTCCTGCCCGCGAACTCTTTGTTTTTTCAGAGCTTCCATAGCTCTTGTTGTTAAGGGAATGGTTCGCTTGCTGTTATGCGTCTTGGTATCATGCCATTCAAAGACATATTTGCCATCCTTGCGGAAATAGCATAAGGAACGTCTGACGTGTACAACCTTCTTTTCAAAGTCTACATCAGACCACTGAAGCCCCATCAACTCACCAATACGCATTCCTGTGTCGATTGCCACTACATATAAATTGTAGTAGAATGTGTCCTTCGCAACAACATTGAGTGCCTTTTCATCCTCATACTGTTCGTTTCTAAGCTTCTGTCTTACCTCATTCAGCGTCTTTGCGTAAACCGTCTGCTTCTTGCCAAAACTATTCACGAATCTTCCCTGATAAAGACCATCCTTTCTCTGTGATAAGCCTTTACCTAATTCTTTACCATTAAGGGATTTACCCATTTATGCCTCCTTCCTAAGTGTAGAATAGGAAGGATTCCAAATATCGTCCCTATTCTACCATAAAACCTTACAATTATCAATCCGTTTCAAAAATTGAATTCTCATTTTGAAACTCCTCCGTGTTCTTATTTATGAAAGAATCTGATTCAGTAACCAGTGGTCTAATCTGCCCTTATGAGCATATAGTCTGTTACCGATTCTTACCGTGAAACCATTGGCCGGATTGGAAAGCAATTCTCTTGCTTTCGTCTGTCCAATACCAAGGTACTCACACATTTCCTTTACATTTAATAACGCTCTTGTATCAAGTTCTGTTTTCATGGTAGTCCTGCCTCCTCTCGTAATATTCTCATTAACCACCTTCTTTCCTACCCGCAATAAGCGGTTCCTAAAGTAAGATTGTTCCAGTACTCTTAGTTTGGTTTTCTACGTATCCACTGTCTGGATTCTTTAGCACCGATT
>OGDN01005294.1_pt1 | contig 10241 bp, 11 predicted proteins | sample 1570271 | NCBI WGS metagenome assembly OGDN01 (sample SAMEA4384481, study PRJEB24528) | human gut metagenome | reverse complement strand
GTCCGCCTGTAAGTCCGCCTGCGACGCCTTCGCCGCCGCGGTGGAGTTCGTGGCCGACAATCCCATCGAGTAAACCCCATCGCCTGATGTTCAAAAGATAGGACCGCTTTGCGGCGGTCCAAAGATGGAGGTACTGAATGAAGGCTTTGGGTATGATCGAAACCCGTGGCTTGGTGGCCTCGATCGAGGCGGCCGACGCCATGGTCAAGGCGGCTAATGTCACCCTGACGTGCAAGGAGCACGTGGGCGGCGGCCTGGTGACCGTCATGGTCCGGGGCGACGTGGGCGCCGTGAAGGCGGCCGTCGATGCCGGAGCAGCCGCAGCGGAGCGGGTTGGCGAACTGGTGTCCATCCACGTCATCCCGAGACCTCACGAAGAGCTCGAGGGCATCCTGTCGACGCCCGCGCCGATCACGCCCACTCCCAAGCCCCCCAAGCAGCCGGAGGTCAAACGGTCTCCCGGCGCGGCGCCTGCGGCCAAGCCGGAGGCGGATCGCGCTCCTGAGAAGTCGGCGCCCGTAAAGAAAGAGACGGAGCCTGGAGCGGCGGAACTGAAGCTCTCGGACCTGACGGACGAGGTGCTGGAGGCGATGCCGGTGGTGAAGCTCCGGGCGGCGGCTCGGAACGTAGGGATCACCAATATGACCCGCAAAGAGATCCGGTTTGCAAAAAAAGAAGAGCTTGTGGCGGCCATTCGAGAATTTCGGGGACAATAAGATCCGCTGAATGCGCGGCTGAGGCCGCGCGGACCCATCCCCCTGAAGAGGAGAGTTGATTATATGCAGCTTTACGACAAAGACCTGCTGTCCATGCAGGAGGTCCGTGAGCTGGTGGAGGCGGCAAAGGAGGCCCAAAAGGAACTGGCCAATATGTCCCAGTCCCAGGTGGACCACATTGTCCGCGCCATTGCCGACGCCGGTGTACGCAACGCCCGGCGCCTGGCGGAGATGGCTCATGAGGACACCGGGTTCGGCAAGGTCGAGGATAAGATCATCAAGAACATCTTCGGCAGCCGGGGCGTCTATGAGTACGTCAAGGACATGAAGACCGTCGGCGAGTTGGAGCGGGACGAGGAGAAGAAGGTCCGCACCATCGCCGTTCCCGTGGGCGTCATCGCCGGTCTGGTCCCTTCCACCAACCCTACTTCTACTGCCCTTTATAAGGCGGAGATCGCCATCAAGGCGGGCAACGCCATCGTGTTCTCCCCCCATCCCACGGCCTTACGGTGCATCTCCGAGACCGTGAAGGTGATCCGTCAGGCCATCTCCGAGGCCGGCGGCAATGAGAACCTGGTGTCCTGTATCACCATTCCCACCATGGAGGCCACCGACAATCTGATGCGCCACCGTGATGTGGCCATGATCCTGGCCACCGGCGGCTCCGCTATGGTGCGCGCGGCCTATTCCTCCGGCACTCCCGCCATCGGTGTAGGCCCCGGCAACGGGCCCGCCTATCTGGAGAAGACCTGTGATCTTCCCCTGGCGGTCAAGCGCATTATGGACTCCAAGACCTTTGACAACGGCACCATCTGCGCCTCCGAACAGTCCATTATCTGCGACGAGGATATGGTGCCCGCTGTCCGGGCCGAGATGGAAAAGCAGGGCGCTTACTTCCTCAATGAGTCTGAGCGGGAAAAGCTGGGCAGATACATCCTTCGCGCCAACGGGACCATGAACCCCGAGATCGTGGGCCGCAGCGTGGAGACCATTGCCAGGCTGGCGGGACTCACCGATGTTCCCGCCACCGCCCGTGTGCTGGTGGCCGCTGAGGACGGCGTGGGCCGCGGACATCCCTATTCCAATGAGAAGCTGGCCCCCATCCTGGCCTTCTACACGGGCACCGACTACAAGGACGTATGCGAGAAGGTCTGCACCATCCTTCGCTATGAAGGCGCGGGTCACACCTTCTCCATGCACACCAAGAACGACGAGATGGTGGACTATTTTGCCAAGCGGGTCCCCGCCTCCCGCATCATGGTGAATACCCCCAGCGCCCTTGGCGGCATCGGCGGCACCACCGGCCTCATGCCCGCGCTGACCCTGGGCTGCGGCGCTGTGGGCGGCTCCGCCACTTCCGAGAACGTGGGGCCCATGCAGCTCCTCAATACCCGCAAGGTGGCCTATGGGCTCAAAGAACTGGAGGACATCCGTGCCAGTGTGCCCGACTGCTCCGACGGCATCTGCCGCGTCCGGGGCGGAGATTTGAGCACGGCGGACGTGGAGGATATCGTCCGTGCCATCATGGCCCGTCTCCAGAACGCATAAGTACGAGATATTTTTAGGAGGAAACTAATATGGCAACTCAGCAGGCACTGGGCATGATCGAGACCAAGGGTCTCGTCTCTTCCATCGAGGCGGCCGACGCCATGGTCAAGGCCGCCAACGTCACCCTCATCGGCAAGGTCCATGTGGGCGGCGGTCTGGTGACCGTGATGGTCCGCGGGGACGTGGGCGCCGTCAAGGCGGCCACCGACGCGGGTGCAGCCGCGGCCGAGCGCGTGGGCGAGCTCATTTCCGTCCATGTCATCCCCCGTCCCCACGAGGAAGTGGAGTACATTCTCCCCTCCCTGGATAAGCAGTAACCATTTTTCCCATCCCCTCCCGCGGCGGGGAAGCGCCCCGGGACCGGCAGTCCGGTCCCGGGGGCCCGCCCGGACTGCGGGGAGGAGACTAGTTTAGGAGAGTGCTGAATATGGCAACAATGCAAGCTCTGGGCATGATCGAGACCAAGGGTCTCGTGGCCTCTATCGAAGCGGCCGACGCCATGGTCAAGGCCGCCAACGTTACCCTCATCGGCAAGGTCCACGTGGGCGGCGGTCTGGTGACCGTGATGGTCCGCGGGGACGTGGGAGCTGTCAAGGCGGCCACCGACGCCGGCGCGGCCGCGGCCGAACGTGTGGGCGAGCTGATCTCTGTCCATGTGATTCCCCGTCCCCATGAGGAAGTGGAGTATATCCTCCCCTCCCTGGATAAGTAAAACAGCGTAAGCTGTAAATAAACCAACCGACGGAGGGGGTGAAGCGCTTGAAATGTATCACAGAGGATGCCCTGCGGTGTGAGCTGCGGGCCACAGAGCCCGAGTGCTATGTCATTCCGGAGGGAAAGATCCTCACCCCGGCTGCGCGGGAGTATCTGCAGTCCAGGAAAATCAAGATCGTAAAGGCGGGACAGCAGGAGAAGACCCGCATCGTCGCCACCGAGGTGCCACCTATGCCCGAGGTGACGATGGCCGCGCCCACATCGGCGCCCGCGCCCCAGCCCCAGGCGGTCAAGCCCAAGTTTGTGGACTATGAGACCGGCGCCTTCTATATGGAGAAGCCGGAACATATGACCCATCTGGTGGGGAATGTACTGGTGGTGAAAAACCATCCCCGCATTCTCTTCCGGGGCAAGCTGGACTCCCTGCAGAGCCTGTTTGTGCTCGCGCAGGTGGAGATCCACGAGCACGGCGGCAGCCAGGCCCTGATCGACGATCTGGACGACGTGCTGAACATCCTGCGGGAAATGATGCGCTGCGATGTGCTGGATGAGCCCTTCACGATGGAGAAGATGATCGGCCTCACCCATGCGGAGCTGCGGGAACAGTCCCATGACCCGAAGCGCTTCTTCGGAGTCAAGGCCATGGTGCTGCCCGATTATACCATGGGTAAGGACTTTGCACTGCTCAATCAGTTGCGCACGGCGGTACGCGAGACCGAGGTGGCTGCGGCGGAGGCCTTCCACGATGGCGCCAAATATACCCGGGGCGATATCATCGAGGAGCTTAACCGGATGTCCAGCGCCATGCACATCATGATGTGCCGCTATCTGGCCGGGCAGTATCAGAATTGAATTCAAAACCCAATTAAAGGAGCGCCGAGAGCATGATGGATCTGGACCGCGTAAACGCATATATGGCCCGTGTGGAGGAGTCGGAGACCAAGACCTTCCAGCCTGTCGGCAGTAAGCTGAAGGTGGGCCTGGACCTTGGCACGGCCTATATCGTTATGGTCGTCCTGGATGAGGAGAACAATCCGATCGCCTGTGAGAAGCAGGCGGCTCAGGTCCTGCGGGACGGCGTGGTAGTGGATTATTCCGGGGCGCTCCGCATCGTCAAGGAACTCAAGGCCAAGCTGGAGGAGCGCCTGGGCACGGAGCTGATGAACTGCGCCATCGCGATGCCTGCGGGCACCGAGTCCAGCGTCAAGACCCACCAGTATGTGGCCGAGGGGGCCGGATTCGAGGTCACGAACGTCCTGGATGAGCCCTCCGCCGCCAACTCGATCTACCAGATCGAGGATGGCGTGGTGGTGGACATCGGCGGCGGGACCACCGGCCTTGCCATCCTGAAGGACGGTAAGGTGGTCCAGATTGAGGATGAGCCCACCGGAGGCACCCATCTCACCTTGGTACTGGCGGGAAATTTCCACGTCCCCTTCCAGGAGGCCGAGGCCATCAAGCAGGATTATTCCCGCCACAAGGAGATTCTGCCGGTGGTAAAGGCGGTCGTCGAGAAGATGGCGTCCATTGTGAACCGCTATATCGATAAGGAACACACCGACGCCATCTATCTGTGCGGCGGCACCTGTTGTCTGACGGGGATCGAAAAGATCTTCGAAAAAGAGACGGGGATCAGGACCATCAAGCCGGCGAACCCGTTCCTGGTGACGCCTGCGGGTATCGCCATGAACTGCAAAATCTGAATGTTTTTAGAAAGGAGGGGAAGGCATGGATCATAATGCCATCGTGGATGAGATCTTGCGGCGCGTAGCCGAGAAGATTTCAGAAGCGGAAGGCGGCAGCGCCGATTGTGGGGAGTGCGGTGACTGCGGCGACAAGCCAGGACTGCTGATCCTCACCCAGGATCACGGTACAGCCTGCCATGCCATGCTGGAAAGCGAGGCCCTGAAAGCCCACTACAGCACGGATTGCGCGCTCATGCACCACTATGAAGTGGATTTGAACAACTTTGAGGCCGTGATCCTCTTCAACCTGACCTGCGACGCCCTTTGTAAGCTGGCGTCGGGCACCTGTGACAGCGCATATACCCGTCTTGCCTCCCAAGCCATCCTCTCAGGTAAAAAGGTCTACGTTCCCACCGAAGAGGTGGAGTTGTACCAGTACAAGGAGACGGCACCCGCTGCCTACTATCATATGATGCAGCAGAAGCTGGATCTGTTGGTGGCCTCCGGCGTGGTCGTCTGTGCGCAGGCCAGCCTGGAACAGGTCATTCTCGGCGCGGCGGAACCCGCCCCCGTTCCGGCGGCAGCGCCTGCGGTGCCGGAGTGCGCCTGCTCGGCGCCGATGTGCGCAGAGCAAAAGGAACTGCGCATCGACAAGCGGGTACTCACCGAAAAGGATCTGATTGAGGCCAATATGGCCGGGGTCACCTGTATCCGCATCAGCGAGAAATGTATCATCACCGCCCTTGCAAAGGACGCCGCCAAAGACCGCGGCATGAGCATCGTCAAGGACGAGGCGTGATGACGCCGGGGATCGGGAGAGCGCCCTGCGCTCTCCCGGGCCTGGCCGCCCAACAGTCAAACAGGGGGACAGCATATGAAAGTCGCAAAAGTCATCGGCAACATCTGGGCTACCCGCAAAGAGGAAAAGCTGGCCGGCTATAAGCTGCTCATCGTGCAGCCCATCAATATCCTGGACGGCTCCAAAGACAAGACGCCCATCGTGGCCGCCGATATCATCGGCGCCGGTGTGGGCGAGACGGTCATCATCGTCGGCGGAAGCTCGGCCCGGAGCGCGGCCGGGGACATGGCGGTCCCCGTTGACGCCACTGTGGTGGGTATCGTGGACGACCAGGAGATCGACTCCAGCATTTTGGACTAAGGTAAGGGATTAAGGCGGTGAAAGCATGAATCTGACCGAAGCAGTCAAGGCAGCCGGTATCGTCGGCGCAGGCGGCGCTGGGTTTCCCACCCACGTCAAGCTGAACGCCAAGGCCGAATGCTTTGTGGTCAACGCCGCAGAGTGCGAGCCTCTCATCGAGACAGATAAATATCTGTGCCGCACCTATGCGGACGAGATCATCGCCGCAGTGGCCGCCGTGGCCACCCATCTGGGGGCCGAACGGGCGGTGATCGCATTGAAAGGAAAGTATAGGGCTGAGATTGCCGCACTTTCCGATGCCATCGGGCGCATGGGCGCCCAAGTGGAGATATTTGAGATGGGGACCTTCTATCCCGCAGGCGACGAGCAGACCATGGTCCAGCAGGTCACGGGCCGCTCGGTCCCGGAGCGGGGCCTCCCACTGGACGTGGGATGCGTAGTGGACAACGTGGGCACCCTGCTCAATATCTTCGACGCCCTGCAGGGTAAAAACGTTACCGATAAGTTCCTCTCCGTGGTGGGCGAGGTAAAGGCTCCCATCATGCTCCACGTTCCCGTGGGCACCGCCATTACCGAGTGTGTGGCGGCGGCAGAGCCGACCATCGGCGCGTATTCTTTGATCCTGGGCGGACCCATGATGGGCAAGGTTCTGGAGGACCAGGCGGCCATTGAGGCGGCTGTGGTCACCAAGACTACTGGCAATATCATTGTCCTTCCCAAGGACCACTATTTGTTCCGCCGGGCGGCACTCCCTATGGCAGCCATCCGGCATCAGACCAGAAGCGCCTGCATTCAGTGCCGCATGTGCACCGACCTCTGCCCCCGCTACCTCATTGGTCACCAGATCCGCCCCAATCTGGTGATGCGGAATCTCTGGCGTGAGGAGAGGATGGAGGACAACGAGGAATATCTCCGGGCGTTTGGAGATGCGGCAAACTGCTGCGACTGCGGCGTTTGTGAGATGTTCGCCTGCCCCATGGGGCTCTCTCCGAGAAAAGTGAACCAGTACATCAAAGGGCAGCTCCGCTCCCGTGGTATCCAGGTCCCGCGGAACATGGAGCCGCAGGCAAGAGAGTTTGTGGATCAGCGGCACACGCCCACGGACCGGCTGGTGGCTCGTCTGGGCCTCAGCCAATATTACGGTCTCCACGCCCATACGTGTAAGGAACTGCACCCAGAGACAGTGTTCGTCCCCTTCTCACAGCACATTGGGAAGCCCGCAATCCCGGTAAAGGCAGCGGGCGACCATGTGGAGAAAGGCGAATTGTTGGCGCAGGCGGCGGAAGGCCTGTCTGCGAATATCCACGCCAGCATTTCCGGCGTGGTGGAGGAGATCACCGAAAAAGGCGCCCGCATCCGCGGTCGGAAGGAGTGAGAAGCATGGGAAACGCCAGCAGACTTGCCATCGGCATGGTGGAACTCAACAGCATCGCCAGGGGCATCGAAACCTGCGATTACATGGTGAAGGCGGCCCAAGTGGACCTCATCCGCTCCTCCACCGTCTGCCCTGGCAAGTACATGATCCTGATCGCCGGCGACACTGGCGACGTAAAAGCCTCCATGGCTGAGGGAATCAAGCGGGGCGGAGAGTGCGTGGTGGACACCCTGACCCTCCCCAACGTGCACCCTCAGGTCATTCAGGCCATCAGCATGACCACGCAGGTAGAAAAGCCGGGCGCCGTGGGCGTTCTGGAGTTTTACTCTGTGGCCTCCGCCATTACGGCCGCCGATGTGGCTGCCAAGGCGGCCAATATCACCCTCATTGAGGTCCGCATCGGCTACGCCATCGGCGGCAAGGGCTATGTGACCCTGACCGGTGATGTGGGTGCGGTCCGGGCGGCTGTGGCCGCGGCGGAGCGGGAGGCGGAGCTCCTGGTGGGCACCACGGTCATCCCCAGGCCGTCGCCTAAGCTGTTCCAGTCCCTGCTGTAAGCAAAACGGAGGGGCAGCCCTCCGAAACCGATTCATCAAGAGAAGGAGAAGGAGCATAATATGGATTTTAGTGAACTGATTGCTGCTGCCGACCCCAGTGTCTTTACCGAGAGTATTTCCGCATGGATCTCCGGTATTTCCATCAACTCCGTGATCATGATGATCATGATGATCTTCATGCTCGTGGGCGCCATCGATAAGATCTGCGGCAACAAGCTGGGTTACGGCGAAAAGTTTGAGGAAGGCTTCAACGCCATGGGCCCTCTGGCCATGTCCATGGCCGGCGTTGTGGCGGCCGCCCCGGTGCTGTCTATGCTGCTGGGCCCCATCCTGAAGCCCATTTACGGCATCTTCGGAGCCAGCCCCGCCATGTTCGCCACCACCCTGCTGGCCTGTGACATGGGCGGTTATCCTCTGGCCATGCAGCTGGCCGAGGGCGACGTAGCCATTGGAAACTTTGCCGGCCTGATTCTGGGCACCATGATGGGCCCCACCATCGTGTTTACCATCCCCGTGGCTCTGGGCATCATCAAGAAGGAAGACCGTGGCTATCTGGGTGCCGGCGTCCTGGCCGGTCTCATCACCGTGCCCATCGGCTGTATTGTCGGCGGCCTGATGATGAATACCCTGGCCCCAGAGTATCACCTCAACTTCATCACCATCATCCAGAACCTGATCCCCGTAATCATCATCGCGGCCCTGATCGTCCTCGGCCTGTGGTTCGCCCCCGGCCCCATGATCAACGGCTTTAACAAGTTCGGCACCGGCGTTACCATCGTGATCACCGCCCTCACCGCCATCGCGGTGTTCGAGCAAATCACCGGTATCATGTTCCCTGTGTTCCACATCATGGTGGAGAACCCCGCCGACGGCTCCCGTGGCCTGGACATCGGCCTGCTGACCTGCGGTCAGATCGCCATCGTCCTCATCGGCGCGTTCCCCATGGTGGAGTGGATCACCCGTACCTTCGGCAAGCCCCTGGAGAAGATCGGTGCCGCTCTGGGCATGAACGAGCAGGGCTCTGCCGGCATGGTGGCCAACCTGGCCAACAACATCGCCATGTTCAACATCATGGGCGAGATGAACCCCAAGGGCAAGATCCTGAACGTGGCCTTCGCCGTATCCGCCGCCTTCGTGTTCGGCGACCACCTGGGCTTTGCCGCCGGCAACGATGCCCAGATGATCTTCCCCATGATCGCTGGTAAGCTGGTGGCCGGTGTCACCGCCCTGATTGTGGCCAACCTCCTGGCCCCCAAGCTGCTCTCCAAGATCCAGACCATTTCCAAGTAATCGAGTAAGGCCAATACCGGAAAGGCAAGGAATCTATCATGAATGTAAGCGAAGAGCTCATCCGCGAGATTGTCACCAAGGTTTTGGAGGAGTCCGCGGGCAAGGGCAGCAAGCCCGAGTTTGAAAAGCACATCGATCCCAGCGGGATCATCGGCATCAAGACCAGCAGCAAGGAAAATAAGGTTATGTACTGGCTGCGCACCTGCTATTATAAGGTCATTAAAAAGATGTCAGAGGTAGAGCAGATCGAGCATTTCACAGGCTCCGGCCTTTATGACAGGGAATTTATTGAGATCCTGCGCAAGTTAGATGATCCCACACCGTTTTTGCGGGGTATCGTAGCGGAACTTGGCTATAAGCGCAAAGAGATCCCTTATGAGCAGCCAAAGCGCCGTGCAGGAAAGACACACAACAATTTCTACCGTCTGTATGACGCTGCCATGTTAAGCGTTACTTCTTATACAAAAGAGGGACTTCGTCTGGCCACTATTTTCGGCGGTATCTGCGCAGCAGGAAGTATGATCATTGCACTGGTTTATCTGGTAATGAAGCTGATCTGGTGGGACCGTTTCCCGGCAGGTATGGCGCCAATGCTCATTGGAATGCTGTTTTTAGGCTCTGTCCAGTTATTTTTCATTGGTTTTCTGGGTGAGTATATTATGAGTATCAACCAGCGTGTGATGAAACGTCCTCTGGTCATTGAAGAAGAAAGACTGCCCATTATCGTACAACGGAGCTAACCCCTTCAATTCGAAGGTCTCACTGTCTAGCAACACTCCTATGTTGCCCGGGTGCCTGTCCTGATTGCGCATAAGGGAATCAGCAAGCAACATATCAGCATAGGACTGTAGTAGGCCGTGCTCCTTGAACAAGGACAACATCTGGTCAACAGTATCAAAGTCGAAGTAGACATTACTGTGCACCATCATGGTGTCCTGTGTAGTGAACAGTTCAGAGCTGCAGCACAGATGATCATGGTACCGGCCTAAAGTGTAATGTGCGTGAGGAATATGGAGATACTCTAACACTTGATCTGCCAAGACCTCGGCATAGAGTGTAAGAGCCCTCCCTGACTCGGTCTTCTTCAAGAAGATGCCATTATCCTCTCTGACCCAGCACTTCGATAGAACTCCATCTGTATTGAATTCTGGAGATGGGCTTCCAAACTTGAACGTAACATTCTCACCAGTAAAGGCC
>OGDN01005286.1_pt1 | contig 10262 bp, 10 predicted proteins | sample 1570271 | NCBI WGS metagenome assembly OGDN01 (sample SAMEA4384481, study PRJEB24528) | human gut metagenome | reverse complement strand
TCTGCATGTGGATATTTTCTCTGTAATAAATATGCATGATATCCGGTCGCAAATGCATCTTTTCTGAAATCATCTAACCCCAGAAGTGCTCCAAATCCAACTCCACGCATGCCGCCTTTCAATGCTCTTTCCTGTGCATTTACACGATACGGGTAGATTCTCTTATGCCCTGCAAGATGAAGTGTCTCATATTTATCTGAGTTATATGTCTCCTGAAATACCGTTACATAATCTGCCCCACATTCATGCAGATATGCGTATTCGTCTGAATTTACCGGATAAACCTCCAGACCAATAACTTTAAAATATTTTCTGGCGATCTTACATGCTTCACCGATGTATTCTACTGTAGATTTGTTACGGCTTTCTCCTGTCAGAATCAGGATTTCCTGCAGACCTGTCTCAGCGATCGCCGCCATCTCTTTTTCGATCTCTTCCGCATTTAACTGTGCACGGTTGATTTTGTTATGGCAATTAAAACCACAGTAAATGCAATAGTTCTCGCAATAATTTGCGATATAGATTGGTGTGAACATATAGACACTGTTACCAAAATGTTTTCTCGTCTCGATCTGCGCTGCCTGCGCTATTTCCTCCAGAAATGGCAGTGCTGCCGGTGACAATAACGCCTGAAAATCTTCCGGTGTGCGCTCTGCATGTGCCAGTGCACGTTTTACATCTTCTGCTGTATATGTATTATAATCATAAGCCTCCATGGCTGCCACGACCTGGTCGAGTATTTCTGATCCGATATCCTCCATGCCTGGAAGATAGGTCATGTGATCGATCCGGTTCTTCTTCTGGTCTTCCAGAATCTCCTCGCTTAAAATACTTTCATTAATATGTGTATCTTCATGATTTGTTCCCATTTGTCGTGCCTCCTAATCCTGCAGAAATCCGGTCAGCGGTGAAGATGCACTTGCACCACGCTCAATCGTTCTTCCAAGTCCGGAAAGGTACGCACTTCTGCCCGCTTCGATTGCTTTCTTAAATGCTTCTGCCATCGCCGGTACATCTCCCGCAGTCGCAATTGCTGTATTTGCCATAACTGCGGCTGCACCCATCTCCATTGCCTCGCATGCCTGGGACGGACGTCCGATTCCGGCATCTACGATGATCGGCAGATCAATCTCATCGATCAAGATCTGAATAAAGTCTTTTGTGCTAAGCCCTTTATTTGATCCAATCGGTGCGCCAAGCGGCATGATACATGCTGCACCGGCATTTGCAAGATCTCTTGCAGCATTCAGATCTGGATACATGTACGGCATAACCACGAATCCTTCTTTTGCAAGAATTTCTGTAGCTTTGATCGTCTCATAATTATCCGGAAGGAGATATTTCGAATCTCTTACCACTTCCACTTTGACGAAATTGCCACATCCGACTTCTCTGGAAAGTCTGGCAATACGTACCGCTTCTTCTGCATTTCTGGCTCCTGATGTATTCGGAAGAAGTGTCACATCTTCCGGAATATAATCCAGAATATTTGCCAGACCGCCTTCATTTGCACGACGGAGTGCCAGTGTGATAATCTGTGCCCCTGCTTTTTCCACACATGCTTTCACCAAATCCAGTGAAAATTTTCCTGAACCAAGTATAAAACGGGACGTAAATTCTTTTCCTCCAAGGGTAAATGTATCCGCTTTCTTTATTTCTGTGTTGTCCATAATCCAATCCTTCTTTCTTATTATTTGTCTTTTCTATATGTTTTTTACACATCTTCTTCCCCAAGAATCAGACGTGTGATCATATTTGCTTCATGCGCTGCACAGATGGCCACTCTCGGTGCCATCAGGCCATTTCCATACGTTGGTGCCGTCTCGCGGTCTCCGCACAGGTAAAAGTTCTTCATTAACTTCTGTGTGCGAATCGTATTACTGCTTCCGTATCCTGCCATACCGGTTGCCGATACCAGTTTCTTTTCCGGAAAATGTTCCAGTATTCCATTTACCAGCATTGCTTTCGCTTCTGGATTATCGAATGCTTCACACACAATCGGTTCGTCACAAAATAATTTCGTAAGATTTTCTTCTGTGACTTTTACGCAATCTGTATCGATATCCAGATATGGATTGATCTTTAACAATAATGATTTCAGCGCATCTGTCTTATACATCCCGATATGCTCCATAAAATACTGCTGCCGGTTCAGATTCGTGATATCCACCACATCAAAATCAATCAGATGCAGATGGCCGACTCCGATTCTTGCAAGTGCATATGCCACGTTTGACCCCAATCCGCCAAGCCCGGCGATCGCAACCCTCCCCGCTGACAGAAGTTTCTGTTTCTCCGGAGAATGTCTCTCATTTAGTGCTGCCACAATCGCTTCTTTACTAAGTACTTTTTCTTTCTCTGTATTCTCCGTCATATTTTCTAATCCGGTTTCTTCCATGAATGTTAGCCTCCTCCCACGAATGTCACAACTTCCAGACGGTCGCCGTCTTTTAACATGGTATCGGAATAGCTGTATTTCGGAAGAATATCTCCATTTAACTCTACAGCGATTCTTTTTACCTGATACTGATTCTGTTCCAGATATTCTGCTACAGTCGTATCCTCTGTCAGATTGATTTCTTTTCCATTTACGATAATCATGCGTTCTCCTTTCCCGGATCATACTTTCAAAAGTACTTGTCAGATAAAAAAGAGTTCACGAAGTAAATACACCCGTGGTGGTGCACCCCTTCGTGAACTCTCGTTCACTCTCAACTTATCCGATATTCTATTGTTCCTGATTTACGTCACATAGCAACAAAAAAGAGAGATACCAACTAAATGCATCTCTCCTAAAATCTACGTCATACATTCCTACGTTGGCATTATCCAAATCAGGTATATGGGTCGAAGTTCTTAACTTCCTCTCAGCCTGTACACAAGCTCCCCGTGTTTTATCTACATGTTTAAGTATAGAAACACCTGCACGAAATGTCAACTCATTTTTTCTGATTTCTGACTTTTTTCGAAACAACTATTTTTATTCATTCTATTTATTATCAAAAGTAATATTCCGTACCATATTTCTGTTAATCAGCTGTGTTCCCTTCTTGGTATCAACCTTTACCCACTGTATATCTGCGTCCATGAGCTTTCCTTTGATTGCTCCTACTTCGTTGAACAGACTTACCGTACAATCTTTTCCCATATACTGATCTAACATTGAACCATCCATATCTTCTTCCATCCTTTCTCCATTTACGATCGTGATTACATTATTTGCCGCCTGTACTGCCATCACCGTAACCATATTCAGGTTATTAATCGCTACCATCGTTGCAACATCCATGTAGTCCACCTCCATCTTTTTTGCAGGTCTTGTTATCAGTATATCATACTTCCAGATGATAGAACGATTTTTATTGCCTCCATAACGAATTGTACGTTTATGGCATCAGACCTTCTGTTCTGATAAATTTCAGAAATTTTCCTGCCACCGGTGACAGACTCTTCTCCCATGCAAGCCCGATTTCGATCAGCTCTGCTGGTACAAGTTTCCGGTGGCATACGCCCTCATAATCCGGCAGACTGTTGATCTGATTCGTAATGCTCACACCCATTCCCGCTGCCGCCATCGCATATGTTGCCTGAATATCCATTGTCGAAAACTGTACATTCGGCTTAATCCCATGCTTATCCAGATAACGTGTTCCACCAATATCTAATCCTGGACATGTTGCAATATAGGCTTCCGTCTCTGCAAATTTTGCCGAAAATGTCTTTCTTTTTGCCAGCTTGTGTCCCTCCGGCAATAATGCTTGTACAAGGTACGATCTGCGCTGTAACCCTGTACTTCGGTGCACCCGTTACCGTAAAAGCAATGTTAGGAAATGCCGCTTCTCACCCTGTCATGGCAAAAAGCGGCATCATATACCTGCAACTTATATCATTTTTCTATCCTTTGTGTTATACCGGCGGAACCTTCACCGGTACTTATAACGGACTTTGGAAAATGGTTCTGACGTTAGCCGGAAGTACGCTCCAGATTGCACTTCGCGTAATCTTAACCTGGTTCTTCTTCCCTCATTTCGGGCTGGCAGCCCCTGCCATTGCTACCAGTATCGGCTGGCTTATGGCCAATCTGTTCTGGCTTATCTGTCTGACCAGACTTCGTCGGCAATCTCTTTTACAAGCTTAAGCTTTGCCCACTGTTCTTCTTCTGTCAGCTTATTACCGATCTCGCAGGATGCAAATCCGCACTGCGGGCTTAAGTATAAGCGGTCAAGCGGAACATATTTTGCTGCTTCGTGGATTCTTGCGATTACTTTTTCTTTGTCTTCCAGTTCCGGTGTCTTGGTTGTTATAAGTCCAAGTACGACCTTCTTATCGCCGGATACCTTTGCAAGTGGTGCAAATCCGCCGGATCTCTTGTCGTCATATTCCAGATAATATGCATTTACATTTTCTTCTCCGAATAACAAATCCGCTACGGAATCATATGCTCCGGAACTGAAGAATGTAGAATGATAATTTCCACGACATACATGTGTATTGATCACCAGATCTTCCGGTGCCTGTGCTACTACCTGGTTATTCAGTTCCAGAAGGAGTTTCTTGTAATCTTCCAGTCTCTGTCCTGTTCTTCCGGTCAATGCAACTGCCATCTTTGCATCTACCATTCCGCCCCATACGCAGTCATCAAACTGAAGGTTACGGCAGCCTGCCGCATAGATTTCCTGCACGAATTCACCGTATGCCTTGATCACATCCTCGGCAAATGCTTCTTCCGATCCATAGATTTCTAATGTTGTATTCAGAAGCTGTGCCCCGGTAAAGTATGCATAGAACTGTCCCGGTGACGGGATAGTCTGTTTTGCGACAGTATTTTCATCTTCTAATGCTTTGATGAATTTGAAATGCTCTACGAAAGGATGATTCTTTACTGAAATCTTTCCCGTCATGTATGTATCATCAATCATTGCAGCTTCTGCGTCAAATGTTGTATTCCCCTCTACTGTCTTCTGATGCTCGATATCTTCAAATCCCCACATGAAATCCAAATGCCATGTCGATCTTCTGAATTCTCCGTCCGTGATCACATGATATCCAAGTTCCTTAATCTTTGCCACCAGTTCCAGGATGCATTCATCTTCTACTGCGGTCAGTTTTTCCAGTGAGATTGTCCCTTCTTCGAAATTCTTTCTTGCGTCTTTTAATTTCTGTGGGCGTAAAAAACTTCCTACAAAGTCGTAACGAAATGGTGTGTTCATGATTATTTCCTCCTTGCTGCCAGGGACTTCGGTTTTCTGTCTTTTTTGTTGTCCCTGATGGCTTTCTTTTATATTTTTCATATTCTTGATGATGTTCTCAATCGATGGATTTATTATAATTTGTATTGATAAACTTGTATAATACAAAAAAATGTGTATTTGCCATAGTTTTAAACTATATCAAATATCCCTTTCAAATCATCAACCGACTATCTACAGAAACTGCCACCGATAACTTCTCCGGCATACCATAATCATATATCCATTATATCAATTATAGTTTTCACTTATCTTTATCACAGTTGTATAATTTATTCGGATGAAAATATGAAAGGAAGCGCTTTATTATGGAGGAAAGAACACTTTTTCCCAGAGAAGAAAAATCAGAAATCTTATTTAAGAAAATATCCGAAGATAAATGGGCATGTGAAAAACTGATGGAAACATTCTGCAGTTATTTATTCAGTAACGATGGGGTAGACCTTCCCGATTCTCCGTCATCTACAGAATTCGCACAGGCTCTTTTTAATTCTTATCGCAATCGGGATTTATCTGCGTTTCTGATGGCTATCTGTCAGAATACAGTCTTTGATCTTTTAAGAAATGCATTCCTGATTCCCTATCGGTTCAATGCGGACGGAAAACAGAATCCGATGATCATGACAGATGAAAACGGAATGTTACTTCCTGAATATAAGAGATCGATTCATGAACGGGAATACCGTCATTTCCATGAGGTATATACAGATCTCGGAGCTCCAAAGAATATTTTTCTGGCACAGGCATACCGCTACAGCCATTCTTATACATCTGACGATATGGAACCGGAACAAAACATTCTGGAAAAGAATAACGGTGTACTGTTGATCCGTGAATTACCGGATACCGTAAAATTAAAAGAAACCGAAGCAGAAGCTTATTCTGCTATTCTGGATATTGTCATAAAACTTCAGAAAGAGCTTCCTATGTCCTATGTATTCTATGGACAGGATTCTCTTGTTGAAGATAATACCCGTTATGATGAGATCGGAGTTTTCCTTCCGAATTCACATTTCTTAAAAAATCTGGAACGCCACGTTTCCAAAGCAGAGGCGATCATTTATGCAGACAACTAATTCTGACTTTATTGATATTATGGAAAAAAATCATATGGAGATTCCATGGCATGACTATGCCAATGATGACAGTAATGTGCTGATTGCAGAAGCCGGACTGATCGAGAAAGCTTCCGTCATCGGCCGTGTTGGGTTAATCATGCTCTCCTGTGGAACCGGTGCATGGCGTGTACGGACTTCCATGAACCGGCTTTCCAAAGAGCTTGGTGTAACCTGTACGGTAGACGTGGGATTGATGTCCATTGTATTTAACTGTTTCGATGGAAACGATTGTATTTCCCAGTCGTTGAGTATTGCCAATACGGGAGTGAATACCTCCAAGCTTTACCGCATGGAACAGTTTGTAGATCATTTTCCGGAAGAAGAAGCACATATGACCGGTGAAGATATCCATAAACGACTGGATGAAATTGAAGAAATCCATGCTCTTTATTCACCTGCAAAGCTGGGGCTTGCCGCAGCTCTTGCCTGCTGCGGTTTTACTTTTTTACTCGGAGGCGGACCGGTTGAGATGGCTCTTGCTTTTATTGCCGCCGGGATTGGTAATCTGATCCGGACGAAACTGATCAAACACCATTACACACTGTTTTTGAATATAGCAGTCTCTGTTTCAGCAGCATGTTTTACCTATGCAGTCTTTCTGAAACTTGCGGAACTTGTCTTTCACATTCCAGAATTTCATGAAGCTGGTTATATCTGCTCGATGCTGTTCATCATCCCGGGATTTCCATTTATTACAAGCGGGATCGACCTTGCAAAGCTGGATCTGCGTTCGGGACTGGAGCGGCTTACTTATGCAATCATTATCGTTATGGTTGCCACTTTATTTGCATGGATCATGGCTTTACTTCTGCATCTGGAACCGGCCAATTTTACGGCACTGCATCTAAGTACTGTTGCCCGTCTGATTTTCCGTGTGATTGCAAGCTTTTGCGGAGTATTCGGTTTCTCGATCATGTTCAACAGTTCTCATTCGATGGCGGCAACGGCTGCATTTATTGGTGCCATTGCCAATACACTCCGGCTTGAACTTGTTGATTTCACACATATGCCTCCGGCCGCCGCCGCATTTATCGGGGCTCTGACTGCCGGATTGCTTGCTTCTTTTATTAAAAAGAGTAATGGATATCCAAGAATCTCGCTTACCGTGCCTTCTATCGTGATCATGGTTCCGGGACTTTACCTGTACCGTGCGATTTATAATTTCGGGATTATGTCCCTGACGGATGCGGTTTCATGGTTTACTTCTGCGATTATGATTATTGTGATGTTGCCGCTTGGACTGATATTTGCGAGAATTCTGACCGATCGTACGTTTCGGTATTGTACGTAAAAGCTCTCATTTTATAGAATTTATTTACGCTCTTCTTAAAGCCAACAGGGACAGGAAAAAAACCATTTTTCCTGTCCCCATTGGTATTACAGCATATGTGCTCTTAACTCTTCCGGTGTCATCTGAGACAGCATAGCCGGTGCGATATCGAATACGCTTCTTGCTCCTGATTCACCTTTCTTAGAAAGTCTGTGTGCAGCACGTGCATAAGCTACCAGAACACTTCCCGTGAATTCCGGGTTGGAATCCAGTTTCAGAGAATATTCGATCACATGCTTGTTGCCTTCGCATCCTGTCTCACCGGTACGGATCACGAATCCACCGTGAGGCATCTTGCTGTGGTTTTCTTTTAATTCTTCTTCTGTGATAAATGTTACCGTTGTATCATATTCATCAAAGTAGTTCGGCATTGTCTTGATTGCCTCTTCAATGGCTGCTTTATCTGCTCCTTCTTCTGCTACTACATAACACTCTCTTAAATGTTTCTGTCTTGTTGTCAACTCCGGTTCGCTTCCGCTTCTTACCTGGTCAACCGCTGCTTCGATCGGTACCGTATACTGGATTCCGTTCTTCACACCTTCGATACGGCGGATTGCATCAGAGTGTCCCTGGCTGACCCCTTTTCCCCAGAATGTATAAGTGCTTCCCTGTACCAAGATAGACTCTGCATACAGTCGATTCAGAGAGAACATTCCCGGATCCCAGCCTACTGAGATAATACTTACATTCTTTCCTTCTTTTGCTGCTTTATCTACATTTGCAAAATACTCAGGGATCTTAGCATGTGTATCAAAGCTGTCAATAGTATTGAATGATGCTGCTACCTTCGGTCCGATTACCGGAAGGTCTGTTGCTGATCCGCCGCAGAGGATCATTACATCGATATCATCTTTCATAGCTTCCATATCATCAAAGTGCTTTACTTCTGCCCCTTCTGTCTGGATCTTTACACTTGCAGGATCTCTTCTTGTAAATACTGCTTTTAATTCCATATCATCATTACGCTTGATAGACTGCTCTACTCCGCGTCCGATGTTACCGTATCCAACGATACCAATTCTGATTTTTCCCATAATTCTACCTCTGTTTCTTATGATTTGCCGCCTTATTCTGTGGCCGTTTTTATTCACTGATATCAATCATTTCTACTGTTCCTTTACAGTTTTGCACTGTCTTTTCTGCCGCTGATATCTTTGTAAATTATATCATATATTCTTTTCACGACAATCTTTTTCTTTTGCAAATTTCTTTATTGATAATTTTTATGTTTCTACTCACAGAGCAGCTTCCGTTTTTCTTATCTTCTGCCTATCCCATCTCATTATAATGCGCATAGATTCCGCCCTGTTTTAACAGTTCTTCATGTGTTCCACGCTCTGCGATTCCATTATCTGCCACTACAAGGATCTCATCCGCATTGCGGATTGTTGATAATCGATGCGCGATCGTAATCGTTGTCCGGTTCTTTGCAAGCTCTTCCAGACTCTTCTGGATCCAGCGTTCACTCTCATTATCCAGTGCACTTGTCGCCTCATCCAGAATCAGGATTGACGGATTCTTAAGAAATACTCTTGCAATCGAGATTCTCTGTTTCTGTCCGCCGGAAAGTCTTGTTCCACGTTCACCAACAAATGTATCATATCCGTCCGGCAGTTCCATAATAAAATCATGAATGTTCGCTTTCCTTGCTGCGGCTTCAATCTCTTCCATAGATGCTCCCGGCTTCCCATATGCGATATTCTCTTTAATACTTCCACAGAACAGATACACATCCTGCTGTACCAGTCCGATCTGATTACGCAGACTTTCCAGTGTCAGATCCCGGACATCTTTTCCGTCGATCGTAACACGTCCGCCTGTTACATCATAGAATCTCGGAAGCAGAGAGCAGATCGTCGTCTTACCACTTCCCGAAGGTCCGACTAAAGCCACGGATTTTCCTGCCGGAATGTCGAATGTAACATTAGAAAGCACCGGTGTATCATCGTCGCTATAATGAAACGATACATTTTCATAAGAAACGTGTCCGTTTACTTCATCTATTGATTCTGCGTCCGGTGCATTCACGATCTCCGGCTCGGTCTCTACCACATCCAGAAATCTGCGGAATCCGGACAGTCCTTTCTGCATCATCTCAGTAAGCTCGACCAGAATCTGTATCGGGCTGATAAAGATCCCAATATAGAGTGCGTACATCGCAAGATCCGCTGCCTCCATCTTCCTATGTGCGATCAGCCATCCTCCGAATACCAGCGTTACCAGATACATCATCCCCTGAAAGAACAGGTTGCCGCTCATAAAGCTTCCCATACATTTATAATTGGCATCCTTGGAACGCAGAAATCCCTGGTTGCTTTTTCGGAACTTCTCCCGTTCAATCTCTTCGTTTGCAAAGGACTGTACAACACGGATCCCGGCCAGTGTATCCTGAAGACTCGAATTAACATCCCCGATCTTACGCCGGTTGTCCATGAATGTCGCCTGCATCTTCTTATTCTGCCCGTACGAGAAGAACAACATGAACACTACCAGAACCAGAAGCGGTATTGCCAGTCTCCAGTTGATCAGAAACAGGAATATGAACGAACCGATAATTTTGATCAG
>OGDN01005280.1_pt1 | contig 10281 bp, 19 predicted proteins | sample 1570271 | NCBI WGS metagenome assembly OGDN01 (sample SAMEA4384481, study PRJEB24528) | human gut metagenome | reverse complement strand
AACTCAAATCAAAACAAAAGACAACGACGGTTATGATGCTATTCAACTTGGTTTCGATACAAAGAGAGAAAAGTTAGCGACAAAAGCTTCTGTTGGACATACCAACAAAGCAAACACTACACCTAAGCGCTTCTTTAAAGAAATTAGAGGTGTTAACGTCGAAGACTATACTTTAGGACAAGAAATCTCAGCTGATATCTTTACTAGAGGTGAGGTAATCGATGTAACTGGAACTACAAAAGGTAAAGGGTTCCAAGGTGTTATTAAAAGACACAATCAACACAGAGGACCTATGGGTCATGGTTCACACTATCATAGAAGACCAGGATCAATGGGAACAATGAGACCAATGCGTGTATTTAAAGGTAAAAAATTACCAGGACATATGGGAACATTAACTGTAACAATCCAAAATTTGGAAATTGTATCAGTTGACTTAGAGAATAATATTATTTTAGTAAAGGGAAATATCCCTGGACCTAAAAAAGGCTTAGTAATCATTAAAAGTGCTGTTAAAAATCCTGAAAAAGTTAACGAAAGACCAGAGCTTGTCTCATGGGTAACTGAAACTCCAGAAGAAACAGTAGTAGAAACTGCTGTAAACGCTGAAGAAGTTAACGAAGCACCTTTAGAAAACGCAGAAGCAAGTGTTGAAACTACTAAGGAAGAAAAGTAGGAGGGTAACATATGAAAAAGAATTCTGTATTAAATATTAAGGGTGAAAAAACAGGAGATATCACTTTAAATGAAACAGTATGGGGAATTACTCCAAATGATGCTGTTTTATATGATGCAATTACATTAGCTAGAAATTCTAGAAGACAAGGTACTCATAGTACTAAAACACGTAGTGAAGTAAGCGGAGGCGGAAGAAAACCTTGGAGACAAAAAGGCACAGGTCATGCTCGTCAAGGTAGTACTAGATCTCCACAATGGCCAGGCGGAGGAATCGTGTTTGGTCCAAAACCAAGAACTTATGGTAAAAAGATGAACAAGAAAGAAAGAGTATTAGCTCTTAAATCTGCTTTATCTTATAAAGTTCAAGACAAAGAAATTATTATATTAGATAATTTGAATATCGAAACAAATAAAACAAAAGATATGCTTAAAATTTTAGAAGCTATCAAAGCAGAAAAGAACATTTTAATCGTAGTAAGCGAACTTACAGACAACGTAATTTTAAGTACACGTAATATTCCAAATATGGTTTTATTACAAAGTAATGAAATTAGTACATTAGATGTAATCGCTGCAGATGCTTTAGTAATCACTGAAGATGCGGTTAAAGCTATAGAGGAGGTGCTTGTATAATGGAATATAGAGACGTTATAAAAGCTCCAATCATTACAGAAAAAACTTCTGATTTAGCAAACCAAAACACTATCGTATTTAGTGTTGACGTAAGAGCTAACAAAACACAAATCAAACAAGCCGTAGAAAATATCTTCGACGTTAAAGTTGAAAGTGTTAATACTATCAATGTAAAGCCAAAGAAAAAAAGAGTTGGCCGTTACGCTGGTAAAACTAATAGAGTAAAGAAAGCAATTGTTAAATTAAAAGAAGGAAGTTCAATCGAACTTAATTAAACTTAAGGGAGGATACATATGGCGATCAAAAAATATAAATCAATGACTAATGGTCAGCGTGGTATGACAACTTTGAAAAACGAAGAAATCACTAAAACCACTCCTGAAAAATCATTAGTTGTTACAATCAAGAAAAATGGTGGTCGTAATAACCAAGGTAGAATCACAGTAAGACACCATGGTGGTGGAGCTAAAAGAAAATACCGTATCATCGATTTCAAAAGAAATAAAGATGGTATTGTTGGAACTGTAGCTTCAATCGAATACGATCCAAATAGAAGTGCTAACATTGCTTTAATTAATTATGCCGATGGAGAAAAAAGATACATTATCGCTCCAAAAGGCTTGAAAGTTGGAATGAAAATCGAAAGTGGAAGCCAAGCTGACATCAAAGTCGGTAACTGCTTACCATTAGTTGATATTCCAGAAGGAACTTTAGTTCACAATATTGAAATGAAGCCTGGCAAAGGCGGCCAAATGGCTAGAAGTGCTGGAGCAAGTGTTCAAATATTAGGACGTGAAGGAGACTACACTTTGCTACGTTTAACAAGTGGTGAGGTTAGAAAAGTATTAAGCGTTTGCCGTGCGACAATCGGTGAAGTTGGAAATGCCGACTATGAATTAGTAAATTACGGTAAAGCCGGAAGAAAAAGACATATGGGTGTTAGACCAACTGTTCGTGGTTCTGTTATGAACCCTAATGATCACCCACACGGTGGTGGTGAAGGACGTGCGCCTATCGGACGTAAGGGTCCTATGACTCCATGGGGTAAACCAGCACTTGGGTATAAAACACGCGACAAGAAGAAAGCTTCAAACAAATTAATTGTTCGTCGTCGTAAAAAATAAGAAAGGATGACTATATAATGGCTAGAAGTTTAAAAAAAGGACCATTCATTGATGAACATTTGATGAAAAAGGTCGAAAAAGTAAACGAATCTGGAAAAAAAGAAGTAATTAAAACTTGGTCACGCCGTTCTACAATTTTTCCTGAATTTATTGGACACACATTCGGTGTTCACAATGGTAGAGAATTCATTCCTGTTTATGTAACAGAAGATATGGTTGGACATAAATTAGGAGAATTTGCACCAACTCGTAAATTTGGTGGTCACGGTGACGACAAGAAAAAAGGTAAAAAATAACCAGAAAGGATGATATAAATGGAAGCAAAAGCAATCGCAAAAGGTGTAAGAATTGCGCCTAGAAAAGCTCGTCTGGTTATCGATCTAATACGTGGTAAAGACGTAGCTGAAGCTGATAAAATTTTAGCTAACCTTAATAAAGAAGCTTCAAGAATAATCCGTAAGGTTTTAATATCAGCAACTGCAAACGCTGAAAACAACTTAGAGTTAGACAAAGAAAACCTTTATGTTAAAGAAGCATATATAAACGAAGGTAAAACCATGAAAAGAGGTAGAGCTGGTGCTAAAGGTAGACCAGACCCTATCCTAAAAAGAACAAGCCACATTACAGTAGTTGTAAGTGAGAAAAATTAAGCAAAGGAGGTAAACTGATGGGTCAGAAAGTTAGTCCGCACGGATTAAGAGTGGGCGTTATTAAAGACTGGAACTCCAAATGGTATGGAGATAAAAAGAACTTTGCTGATTTTTTGGCAGAAGACAACCAGATCAGAGAATATGTAAAGAAAAAATTATATGTGGCCGGAGTTTCTAAGGTTCTTATTGAAAGATCCTCCGAGACAAAGTTAAGAGTAATCGTTCTCACCGCTAAGCCGGGTATGGTAATCGGCAGATCGGGAGACGGAATCGAAGCTCTTAAAAAGGGTCTTGTAAAACTTACAGGAAAAGAAGTAGAAATTTCCATAGAAGAAGTGAGAAGATCGGAGCTTGACGCTCAGCTCACTGCCGAGGCGGTAGCTCAGTCACTGGAGAGACGTGTTTCCTTCAGAAGAGCTATGAAACAGGTTATCGGCAGAACCATGAAGGCAGGCGCCAAGGGTATCAAAGTTGCGGTATCCGGCAGACTGGGCGGAGCAGAAATTGCCAGAAGCGAAAAATACAGCGAAGGCAACGTTCCTCTTCATACTTTGAGGGCAGACATCGACTACGGATTTGCTGAGGCAGACACCACCTACGGAAAGATCGGCGTAAAAGTATGGATCAACCACGGTGAGGTTCTTGACAAGGGTCTTCAGGCTGCAGTTCGCGAAGAAAAGCGCGAAAAGAGAGAAAGAAGACCGAGAAAAGACGGAGAAAGACGTCAGCGCAGAGACGGCGACAGACAGGGTCGTCAGGGCGGCAGAAGAGACAGAAACGACAGAAACGAACTCCCTAAGGCCGTTAACCCTAGAATCAGAAAGACTCCTAAAGCTGAGCCTCAGGTAGAAGCTCCGCAGGTCGCTGCAGCAGAAGCAGAAACTGTAGAAACTGAAAACTAGACAATTATGGAAAGGAGGAACTTAAGCCATGTTAATGCCAAAGCGCGTTAAACGCAGAAGAGTTCACAGAGGAAGAATGAAAGGCGTTGCAACTAAAGGTAACACCATAACCTACGGTGCTTACGGACTGGTTGCACAGGAATGTGGATGGATCACCTCTAATCAGATCGAGGCTGCCAGAGTAGCCATGACAAGATCTATCAAAAGAGGCGGTAAAGTATATATTAAGATTTTCCCACACAAATCGGTAACAAAGAAGCCTGCCGAAGTACGTATGGGTTCCGGTAAAGGTGCTCCTGAGTACTGGGTAGCAGTAGTTAAACCGGGTAGAGTTATGTTCGAGATCGAGGGGGTTTCGGAAGATAAAGCAAGAGAGGCCATGAGACTGGCGTCCCACAAGCTCCCGGTAAAATGTAAGTTTGCCATCAAAGAGCAAGCAGCAAAGGGGGCGGACGCATAATGGAATTGAAGAAAATGAGAGATATGACAGAAGTTGAATTAAATACAGAACTGTCCAAGATGAAAAAAGAACTGTTCAACCTGAGATTCCAGCACGCGACAGGTCAGCTCGAGAATCCTGTTCAGATGAGAGAACTCAAGAGGAACATCGCAAGAGTAAAGACTATCATCAGAGAAAAAGAACTCGCTAAGGTTCAGGGCTAAGAGAGAGGAGGATGTAATATGACAGTTGAAAGAAACAGAAGAAAGACTAAAGTCGGTGTCGTTGTATCTGACAAGATGGATAAGACTGTAGTCGTTGCCATAGAAGACTTCGTAAGACATTCCCTTTACGGAAAAGCTGTAAAGAGAACCAAGAAAGTCAAAGCTCACGATGAGAACAACGAATGTCAGATAGGCGATAAAGTAAGAATTATGGAAACAAGACCTCTTTCAAAAGATAAGAGATGGAGACTTGTTAACATTGTTGAAAAGGTTAAATAAAGGAGGCACCAGATCATGATTCAGACAGAAACCAGATTAAGAGTTGCCGACAATTCCGGAGCGAAAGAGCTCCTTTGCATCCGTATATTAGGAGGCACCAGCCGTCAGTACGCCAACATCGGCGACGTGATAGTTTGTGCAGTTAAGGAAGCTACTCCGGGCGGAGTTGTAAAAAAAGGTGACGTTGTGAAGGCTGTAGTAGTGAGAACTAAACATGGTGCCAGAAGAAGTGACGGAAGCTATGTTAAATTCGATCAGAACGCTGCAGTGATCATCAAAGATAAAGAAGATAAGAACCCTGTGGGAACTCGTATCTTCGGACCGGTTGCCAGAGAACTGAGAGAAAAAGGCTTTATGAAGATCGTGTCATTGGCACCGGAAGTACTGTAGGAGGTGAACAGGATGCGTATAAAGAAAGATGATACGGTGGTAGTTATCACCGGTAAAGATAAAGGCAAGACCGGAAAAGTTCTCAAAGCTATGCCTAAGGAGAACAAAGTGGTAGTGCAGGGCGTAAACATGCAAACCAAGCACGCTAAGGCTACTCAGAAGGCAGCAGCAGAGATCAAGCATATGGAAGGCCCTATAGACGCTTCCAACGTAATGTACTATGATACCAAGGCAAAGCAGGGCACCAAGATTGGATACAAGATCGAAAACGGTAAAAAAGTAAGAGTCGCCAAGAAGAGCGGCAGCGTAATAGACTAGGAAAGGAGGAGAGAACTTTGACAGCAAGATTAAAGACAATGTACGACGAAAAGGTTTTCGGTGCGTTAAAAGAGAAATTCCAGTATAAAAACGTAATGGAAGTTCCTAAACTCGAGAAAGTAACCATAAATATGGGTCTGGGCGAAGCTAAGGACAACGCTAAAGTAATGGAATCCGCTGTAGAGGAGATCGGTCTCATCTGCGGACAGAAACCGGTAGTTACTAAGGCTAAAAAGTCTATCGCCAACTTCAAAGTGAGACAGGGAATGCCTGTAGGCGCTAAGGTTACTCTCAGAGGAGAAAATATGTATGTATTTGTTGACAAGCTTTTCAACATCTCCCTTCCGAGAGTAAGAGACTTCAAGGGCGTTAGCAAAAACTCCTTTGACGGCAGAGGTAACTATTCCATGGGTATCAAGGAACAGTTGATCTTCCCTGAAATCAACTACGATCAGGTTGATATGATAAAGGGTATGAACATTGTATTTACTACTACGGCAAAGACTGACGAGGAGGCTCAGGCGCTGCTTGAACTTCTTGGAATGCCGTTTGAGAAATAATAGGAGGGAATCATGGCAAAAACATCTCTCAAGGTGAAACAGCAGAGAAAACCTAAATACTCAACTCGCGCATATACAAGATGCAGACTTTGCGGAAGACCTCATGCTGTACTAAGAAAATACGGTATCTGCCGTATTTGCTTCAGAGAGCTTGCTTACAAGGGTGAAATTCCCGGCGTGAGAAAAGCAAGCTGGTAATATAAAAGAAAGGAGAAATACTGTAATGACAATGACAGATCCTATAGCGGATATGCTAACGAGAATCAGAAACGCCAATACTGTAGGACACGAAACTGTTGAAATTCCGGCTTCGAGAATGAAAAAATCCATAGCCGAAATTTTGAAGGCAGAAGGCTACATTGCGGATTTCGAAGTTATAGATGACAACAAGCAGGGCATCATCAAAGTCACTATGAAATACGGTGCCAACAAAGAAAAAGTTATCAGCGGAATAAAGAAGATTTCTAAGCCGGGTCTTAAAAAATATGCTAAGGCCGGCGAGGTTCCAAGAGTTTTAGGAGGTCTCGGTATCGCTATCATCTCCACTTCTAAGGGAGTTATCAGCGACAAGGAAGCCAGAAAACTGGGAATCGGCGGCGAAGTAATCTGTTATGTATGGTAGGAGGAACGAAAAATGTCAAGAATAGGTAAGAAACCTGTAGTTGTTCCTGCCGGCGTAGAAGTAACGGTAGACGGAAACAACGTAGTTACCGTTAAAGGACCTAAGGGACAATTATCACAGCAAATAAGCAAGTTAATAAAGGTTGAGGTAGCAGACGGAGCTGTAAACGTATCAAGAGACAGCGACCAGAGAGAAAACAGATCTCAGCACGGACTTGCCAGAACACTGATAAACAACATGGTTACAGGCGTAACGGCAGGCTTTGAAAAGAAGATGCAGCTTGTAGGCGTTGGTTACAAGGCAGAGAAGAAGGGCAAGACCCTCGTAATGAACCTTGGATATTCACATCCTGTAGAACTCGAAGACCCTGAAGGCATTACAACGGAATGTCCTTCGGCGACAGAAGTAGTCGTAAAGGGTATTGACAAAGCAGTTGTCGGAAACTATGCGGCAAACATCAGAGCATGGAGAAAGCCTGAACCTTATAAGGGCAAGGGTATCAAGTATGTTGATGAAGTTATCCGCAGAAAAGAAGGCAAAGCAGGCGCTAAATAAGAGAAAGGAGTGAAGTGAAAATGGCTAAAGACAGCAGAAATGACAGACGTGTCAAGAGACACGAAAGAGTAAGAAAAAATCTTTATGGAACTCCTGAAAAACCAAGACTTTGCGTTTACAGATCCAACAAGAATATTTCTGCCCAGATCATAGACGACGTAAACGGAACCACTCTCGTTGCCGCGTCATCCTTAGACAAGGATCTCAAGGCAGAAGTTGCAAACGGCGGAAACAAGGAAGCTGCAAAGAAGGTTGGAGCAGCCTTAGCTAAAAAAGCTGTGGCAAAGGGTATAGAAGAAGTTTGCTTCGACAGAGGCGGATTCTTGTACCACGGAAGAGTCGCAGAACTGGCAGCAGGCGCTCGCGAAGGCGGATTAAAATTCTAACAGGAGGAAATAAGGAATGCGTAATATCGTTGATGCATCCAAGCTGGACTTGAAATCAACCATCGTAAACATAAGAAGAGTTGCGAAGACGGTTAAAGGCGGCAGAAACATGAGATTCAGCGTAACAGTAGTAGTCGGCGACGGCAATGGTTACGTGGGCGTAGGTCTTGGAAAATCTCAGGAAATTCCTGAAGCCGTAAGAAAAGCTGAAGAAGATGCAAAGAAGAATTTAATATATGTTCCTACAGTAGGAACCACTGTACCACACAGAAACTTAGGTGTTTTCGGAGCAGGCAGAGTTCTGATCATGCCGGCGTCACAAGGTACGGGAGTTATCGCAGGTTCATCGGTTCGTACAGTACTCGAAGCTGCGGGAATCAGAGACGTAAGAGCTAAATCCATAGGCTCAAACAACTCCGGCAACATGGCTTACGCCACCATCGAAGGTCTCAAGGGTATGATGACCGTAGAAAAAGTTGCAAAACTCAGAGGCAAGACTAAGGAAGAAATCTTAGGATAGGAGGAAACGCGAAATGGCAAAAATGATAAAGATCACTTTAACTAAGAGCACTATCGGCGCTTCCCCTAAACAGAGAAAAGTTGTTGAAGCGCTGGGACTCAAAAAGATGCACCACTGCGTAGAGCTGGCGGACACTCCGCAGACTCGCGGCGCTGTCGCAAAGGTTTCGCATCTTGTAACAGTAGAAGAAATATAAGGAGGTGCCATAAATGAAATTACATGAATTAAAAGCGCCCCAGGGTGCAACAAAGGCACCTAAGAGAAAAGGCCGCGGTACCGCTACCGGACAGGGTAAGACTGCCGGCAGAGGTATGAACGGTCAGAACTCGAGATCAGGCGGCGGCGTTCGTCTGGGCTTTGAAGGCGGACAGATGCCTTTGTACAGAAGACTGCCTAAGAGGGGATTTACCAACATCTGGGCAAAAGAGTACTCCATAGTAAATGTCGAGGATCTTAACAAGTTCGCGGCAGGTACGGAAGTCACTCAGGCTATGCTCGAAGAAGCAGGAATGTTAAAGCAGGTAAAGGACGGAATCAAGGTTCTCGGACAGGGAACTCTGAACGTCGCTTTGACGGTAAAGGCAGATAAATTCAGCAAGAGCGCTGTAGAAAAGATTGAAGCTGCGGGAGGAAAGGCAGAGGTGATTTAGTATGGGTATGCTAAAGACGATTTCTCAAGCATGGAAAGTTGCCGAAATCAGATCAAAGATGATTTTCACTTTGCTGATGCTGGTCGTATTCCGTATCGGATCCAATATTCCGGTACCTAATATCAACAGAACTGTCTTGTCTGAGATGTTTACCGGTGAGACCGGACTCTTCGACTTGTTCGATTTGTTTTCCGGAGGATCCTTTAGCAACTTTACTATATTCGCACTAAGTATTACGCCATACATCACAGCGTCTATAATCGTAAATCTGCTGACCATGGCCTTCCCTTATTTCCAGCGTCTGGCGCAGGAAGGCAACGAGGGCAGAAAGAAGATGGCTCAGATCACCAGGTATATGACCGTGGTTTTAGCTCTGATTCAGGCCATAGGTCTTACCGTAGGCTTGTTCAATCAGGCTATAGTGGATAAGAGCGTATTTTCTATAATAGTAGTGATATTGGTACTGACTGCAGGAACATCCTTCCTGATGTGGCTGGGTGAACAGATCAACGATAAAGGCGTAGGAAACGGCATATCGCTGATAATCTTCTCCGGTATAGTAGCGAGAATACCTAGCGGCATCAGAAGCCTTTCCACCAGCCTCAGCGACGGCGCCATATCTGTGATCACTCTGGTGATATTGGTCGTACTGGCAGTGCTGGTAATCGCAGGAGTAGTCCTGATTCAGGAAGGCCAGAGGAGAATTCCGGTGCAGTACGCTAAGCGTGTAGTTGGAAGAAAAATGTACGGAGGACAATCGACACATATTCCTATCAAGGTAAACCAGTCGGGAGTCATTCCGATCATCTTCTCGCTGTCACTGCTTTCGTTCCCGCTCACCATAACATACTTTTTCCCTGATACGGGATTCACCGATTGGGTGACCAAATGGCTGTCTCCTTCAGGAAATCCGGGAGTATGGGTATACGGAGTGCTGAACGTAATACTGATAATAGCGTTCACCTACTTCTATACGGGAGTCACTTTCAACCCTAAAGAAGTAGCCAATAACATGAAAGCTAACGGCGGCTTTATCCCGGGAATAAGACCCGGTCAGGCTACCGAAGATTATTTAAGCAAAGTAATGTCAAGAATCACTATTGTAGGAGCCATATTCTTAGCTGTCATAGCTACGCTGCCTACGATCGTAAGCGTCATGAGCTCTCTGAACATACACTTCGGAGGAACGTCGCTGCTTATCGCGGTGGGAGTTGCCCTGGAAACTGTAAGAGCTCTGGAGAATCAGATGCTTATGAGAAACTATCAAGGATTCCTGAAATAGCATAGAGGAGATGATAAAATGCTTAGAACTATATTATTAGGGCCTCCGGGAGTAGGAAAAGGCACTCAG
>OGDN01005271.1_pt1 | contig 10297 bp, 6 predicted proteins | sample 1570271 | NCBI WGS metagenome assembly OGDN01 (sample SAMEA4384481, study PRJEB24528) | human gut metagenome | reverse complement strand
TCGATCACGTCGTTGCCAACCTTGTACCAGTTGTCAGCAAGTGCAGGAACGTCCGCCTTTGCAAGAACCATGTTGCGGATCTCGGCAGTCTGCATGTTGGCCTCGTAGACATCAGCATAGAAGCCGTTCGTCGTGGCATCGCTCGGATTCAGCGTGTTCGTCACGCGGAAGCCGTCGATGGCAAGGCCGTAGGTCGTGCCCTTGACGTAGCGAACAACGACCGTGTAAGTGCCGTAGTCCATGCCGTCGACCGTCCAGCACGGGGTATTGTAGCCGTACTTGTCAGAGCCATGTGCCACGAACAGGTTGTTCACGTCGACGAAGCTCATGCGCTTCAGGTTGTTTGCGTCGGCCGTATCACCGGCATAGACCTGAACGAGCATGTAGGAATGGTTCGTGGCATCCGTCTCAGTCAGCTCACTGGTGTTATTCGCATTCTGCGTGCGGAGATACAGCTCCATGCCCGTGCCCTTGAAGGTCAGCTTTGCATCTGCGCCCTTCGTGTACATCACAGAACCGTTCGTGCCAAGCTGATTCTCTTCGTAATACTTATCATAGCCGAAGTTGTAACCCGCCGTGCGACCCTTCTGGGTTTGCTGATACTTGTCCGTTGCAATTGTGCTGCCCTGTTCCGTCCAATTGCCATCGGAATATTCGGCAACATTCTGCTCGTAGTAGACCGTAGTCGCGGGGACAAGGTAAATGGTATGCGTAGCAGGATCTTCACCCTCCTTGCCCAGCGTCACCTGCAGCGTCTCAACACCCCGCATCGGCTTTGTCAGCGTGTAGGTCAGGCCCTCGTTTAAACCGATTTTCGCCGTGCCATACAACGCCTCATACTCAGACACATTGTTGACCTTCGCGGTCGTCCATCCGGTCTCACTCAGGTTGATATCTGTCGGGACGATCTTCAGCGGTACGCCAAAGTCAACAACAAAGATGTGCGATTTGTTGAATGTGTAGTACAGGAATACTTCCTTGCCAGCAGGTTCATCTGTTGTAGCCGGGCTTCGCACAACCCCGACGCAGGTATAATCACTATACCGATACTGCGCACCAATTGCAGGCATCGTCGACAGGTCAGCAGAAACAATCTGTTGCTTGCCCTGCAGATTCGTCACTGTGCCATTATTCAGGTCACCATTCGCAGGATCTCCCAGACCAATGTTCTCATTAAAGACGGTTCCCTCCTCGACAGCGATATTGTAGCTGTAGAATTCCTTGTTGGCTTTCTTATCAATGTAGTGTACCGTCAGGGAGTCAGGCGTTTTCTTTGCACGAAGGTAGTAGGTAATCAGCATGCCATGGCGATCATAAATTTCGAGACCAGGAATATTCGGCTCTCCACCGACACTATAAGAATACTTACCAGAAATGCTGGTAAAGTGCTTACTTGCGTCCACGAAGTCACCCAGATTCGCCTCATCATCGACCCAAATAACTTTTTCAGTACCGGCATAGAAATTGCTCTGTTCCGTACTAATCTTAGAAGTATTAGTTGCAACTTCATCGCTAGGTTTATCACTGGTAGGAGTCAGCGTGATCATGTAAACTTCATAATCTGCCGTCTCCTGTGCACGAATATAACCAATATTACGGTAATAGTAGCTGCCAGAGGTAGCGCAGGCAGGATCGCCGTGTTTGCAGTGGAAAACCTGCGTCGTCGTGTTGATCGGGAATGCATTAGGCACACGCTGATTGCTGGACTCATATTTCACAGCGTAATCAACCAAGACGTAGTTGTCAAGGCTATACGGGAACGGTTCACCCCAGTCGGCAACTTCGGTTGTAACTTCCGAAGTAACCTCCGTCACCTGCAGATAGTATGCGACAAGCTGATCTGCCGATTTAAAGGTTTCCCACGTCTTGCCATCGTCTCTGGAATACTGCCAAGCTTTGCCCCAGTAACGAACGCGCGTGATATCCTTACCGGTCGTTACCGTCGTCTTATCGACGCCAGAGGTGTGCGTCTGCTTATCCGTAGAAGGCAGTTGTCTGCTCTTCCAGTAAACACCAGTTGCACCGCCCTCAATCGTGCCAGTTGCTGGTACGATTTCTGCAAGCACCACGCCCTCCGGCTTGTACGCCGTAGTGGCACTCAGAGACATCGTTTTTTTCGCGTCGTTGTAAGTCGTACCCTCGGACACATATCTGTTCGTGATCCAATACTCGATTGTCAGCGGAGTTACATCCTTCACATTCTCCGGAACGACAGTAATGTTGTAGCGGATATTGCCAACCTTAACGGACGTAGTGCCTTCTGCAACGCCGGTGAACGTCAGGACAGTCTTGGCGGCAGGAATTGGCTTTTTCGTATATGCCTTTGCACCGACAGTCTCGTTGGATTTTACGCACCACTCATCATTATTGTAAATCAGCGCGCCACTATAAGTAGTACCTTGCCAACCCGTATACTCATACAAGAATCCCTTTTCTTTACTTGCATATTTCCAATAATTGCGATAATAGCTGGAGGTATCACTGTTCAATCCGAGTCCACTATAACTTCTAGCCCGCAAATAATAGCGACTACTGCCTACTTGAAGAGTATACGCATTTTCCGAGCCACCAATAGTAAAGAGCGTGGCTTTATTCTTGTCAGTAGTGGAGCTGATATTGCTTCCGCTTACAACAAGCCAATTTGTCCCATCGCCAATGATGATTCCGTTTGTCTGCGCATCCGTATCGGCCAGAGTATCGATTTCAACATAGTCCTCTGTCTCATCCGTCTTCGTATACTCAGCACTGACGGTTGCAATGGTCTTATCCAGCCCAGTTTCATCAATCGGGGTCACATTGCCATCTAAGGTAATTACCTTAGTGTCGTTCAGGACAACCGTGATATTTTCAATCTTCTCTGCCTCAAGCACCATGACCGTCGAGAAATGCGGCACGGTAAAGGTCAGCGTATCTGCCTCTTCGTCCAGCTCGACATCCTTAATGGGCTTGACTTCCCCATTTTCGATGACACCGCCATAGACATCCGCGCCGGTCCATTCCGTCGGAATCGGCAACGTGACCTTAGCGGCATCATGATACTCGTCTTCACCAACGTAGGGAACAATGTCCCACGCCTTCGCGGCGGTCACGCCAGCGGGGAGGTTCGCCGGCGCGTCAGTCTCGGTCACAGTAACCTTCGTCAGGTTCGGTCCAGTCACAGAGATTTCCGGGAAGCTGGCATCGGAAACAGTCTTGTTCTCGTCGGTTGCCGTATTATTCCTGACCGTCGGCAGAACCGCACCGAAAGCAGCGATCACATCGGCCGTTTTGGAAACGATATTCGTTCCGCCATCGGTTCCATCGGTATCGCCAATGTCGCACCAGATGCAGAACATCGAGCCAATCGTCTTATCGCCCGTGAAGCTCGTGTAATCAAAGCCGCTTGCCTTGCTGGCAGAGCACTGCCAACTGGAATTGCCCAGCACCCAATAGTAATCACCATTGGTATTGATCAGCTTGTAACCATTGGAGCTAAGCGTAGATGCAGGAGCGACATTATATCCGCCCCAGCCGCTGGACCAGTAGCAAATCTCATAAGCCTTGCTCGGTGCAACAGTCACAGAGTTATATTCGCTCTTATTATAGCAGAAGCCATCGTTGAACGCACGCGGTGTCATACCATAGCCGACGATGATGTCTGCTGCACTGTTCATGAACTCAACAAACTTCGTATACAGCGCAGAGCCCATGTTCTCAAAACCCATGGACGACAGATCATTCGCGTATTCATCTGCGCCGATGTTGTAGTATTTGCAGCCCTGCGAGGCAAAGTACTTGGCGTACTTGTCCGTAATTGCAAGAGCAAACGCCACAGCCTCAGCATTTCCAAGATCGATCGAGCTCTTCGATGTCTGCCAACCAGAGGTATAGCGGAAATCTGAGAACTCTTCTAGAATCGCGCCCATATGGCCGGGGGTGTTAACGCACGGGACAATCTCAACATTCTTACTCTTTGCGTAAGCAATGATATCTCGCTCTGTGTCAGATATTTGTCGGAACCATCCGGGCACTTCCCGTCGGAAGCGGTATAACCGTCGCCCAATGCAGCGGAAAGGTCATAGGTATTACCGGTGGAGGTTGTGACCGTCATATCATCCAGGGCAAAGCGGAAGCCCTGATTGTCAGACAGATACAGCTCGACCTGATTGAAACCGGCCTCAGCTGCATTGTCGATGATCGCCTTGATGCTTGTCGGGCTGAAATACTTTCTGCCCGCGTCCACGTGGACGATATTATAGCGATAGGATGTATCATCCGCCGCCTGCGTCTCAGCCGCCTGCACAGCCTCGGTCGGCTGCTCTGCGGCCGGTTCCTCTGCCGCCGCCGGGAGAACGACGAACGATGCGAGCATCGCCGCGATCAGCAGCAGCGAGAGGAGCGTTTTGCTCAGTTTTCTCATCAATATTTCCTCCTTTTTCTAGGGTGATTACGATTCGTCTGCCGAAACCGCGATGACGGAGGGCAGACCCATGTAGCATTCCGCCGCGAGGACCGTCTGCGACGCGCCGGGGGCCAGCTCTTCGACCGTGGCCGTGTAGCTCAGGCCGCCGAAGTAGGTACCGCCGGTGTCCGTGCGGTAGCGGACGGTGACGTTGTGCAGCGTGTCCTCCGTCATGTTGACGAGGACGAGGCCGCCGTCCTGCACCATCACGCTGACGCGGTTGTCCACGGAGAGCGAGCCGTCCGGCTCGACCTCCGCCGAGGCCGCGCAGACGCGGTTCTCGCCGGTGTACTGCGCGGAATTCAGCTCGAAGGCGTAGCACGAGCCGCCAACGGGCAGGTCCGTCACGCGGAAGCGGAGCTCCGCGCCGTCCTCACACGTCAGGGTGATATCCGCCGCGCCGACGGCCATTCCGCCGTCATTCTGCACGATGATGGTGGCAAGCTGGTCGCTCTCCGCGCCGTCTGCATCCACATTCGGGCCGGAAAACGGCAGGACCGCCTGCAGCGTCAGGCCGCTGCCAAGGTCACGCGGCAGCGCAAGCAGTTCCTCTGCCTCCGTTGCGGACTCCTCCGTCGCGCCGGTTGCGGCCTGCGTGGCCTGCGTGGTCTGCGGCGCGGACGGCTCGGTCTGCTCCTGCGGCGTCGAACAGGCCGACAGCAGCAGAGCCGCTAACATGGCTGCGCCCATTGCGCGCAGCAAGTGTTTCATGGGCACTCCCTCCCAGACGCCCCGGCATACTCCGGAGCCTATAGTTGTAAATATTTTACCACGCGTTTTTGGAAAATCAACAGGTTTTTCCAAGTTTTTCTGTTGTAAGACGCCCGAATTTGGCATGTTCCGAAACATAACTTCCAGATTTTGTAAATTGCAGCAAAAAACGGGAGCCAACGGCTCGACTGCCGCTGGCTCCCGCGCGATTATTTTGTTTTTCCCGTCAGCTCCGCGATCAGGCTGCGCTCCTCCGTCAGGCCGGACGAGATCGGGCGGCCAAAATAGAAGATAGCGTACAGGCCCGGCCCGATCGACGCGCCGCAGGACTGGCAGACCGGTACAACGTGCAGCTCCTTCGGGTGGAAGCGCTCCTCGACCATGGCGCGCAGCTCCTCCGCGCGCTCCGGACGGTCCGAATGCGACAGGAGCATGATCTGCTCCTCCGGCCGCTCGACCGTGCGGGCCATATAGTCGACGGTCGCCTTCAGCGCCGGGGCAAGGCCGCGCGTTTTGCCGATGACGTCGCTCAGGCCCTTCTCATTGATATCCGCAAGCGGGCGGATGCCGACGAGCGTGCCCATCACGGCCGCCGCGCCCGAGACGCGGCCCATGCGCTTACAGAAGAACAGGTCCTCCAGCACGCCCATCTGGTGCACGCGCAGGCGGTTCTCCTCCAGCCAGTCGGCCGTTTCGTCCAGCGTCTTCCCGGCAGCGCGCAGGCGCGTCGCCGCGATGACGAGCATACCCTCCGCACCGCAGTAGCGGAGCGTGTCGACGCAGCGGATGTGCCGCTCGGGGTACTTTTCCATCAGCTCATTCGCCACGAGGCAGGTGCTGTTGTATGTACCGCTCAGGCCCGAGGACACGGCGACGAACAGGATATCCCGGCCCTGCTGCAGCAGCGGCTCGAACCGGTCAGCAACGTCCTGCAGGCCGATCTGCGCCGAGGTGAACAGGCCGCCCTTTTTATCCTTCATCGTGCCGAAAAACTGCGCGGGTGTCATATTCTTCCAGTCAAGATCCGCATAATGATTGCTGCCGTCCGGATAGACGAGCGCCCCGGGCACATAGCCGTCCACGCCAAAGCGCTCGCGCAGCGGCGCCGTCAGATCAGAGCAGGAATCCGTCAGGATCGCAAAATTTGTCATAAATGTTCTCCCCTTTCCCGGCATTCATTATAGTATGGATGCGTTCATTTTTCAAGAGGGAACAATGTATTTTTATGATTCTGCGTTTACAAAGACGACAAAATTCGATATAATGAAAGAAAAAACGGAGGTATCTTCCCATGCCATTCTGGATATGGCTCATTTTGGGGTTCGTGCTGCTGTCGTTCCTGGGAATGTTCGCAGCGACCTGGCCCATCGCCAAAAAGGTGTATCACAACATTCTCGTCCGGACCGGGCCGGAAAAATGGACCCGTGCAAACAGCTATCCACCCAATCCGGAGCACTCGCGGATGTTTGACCTCGGCATGGACTGGGCGCGTGAAAACGGAGCGCGCAAGCGGCCCGTTTCCATCGAAAACGAGGGTCTGAAGCTCGCGGGCGAGTATTTCGACTTCGGCCACAAGCGCTGCGCCATCATCTTCCCCGGCCGCACCGAGTCGCTGTACTACAGCTACTATTTCGCACAGCCCTACGCCGAGGCGGGCTGCAACATCCTCGTCGTCGACAGCCGTGCCCACGGCCTGAGCGAAGGCAAATACAACTACTGCAGCACACGCGAGTGGTCGGACGTTATCGCATGGTCGCGCTTCGCGCACGATCAGCTCGGCTGCAGCGACGTGGTGCTGCACGGCATCTGCGTCGGCGGCGCCGCCGTCGTGCTGGCAGCCGCAAAGCCGGACTTTCCGGCCTATGTCTCCCATCTCGTGGTGGAGGGCCTGTTCGCAACGTTTCTGGAATCCTTCAAGCTGCACATGAAGGCAGAAAAGCGGCCGATCTTCCCCGTCCTGTACGAAATTTTCTGGGCCGCCCGGCTGGAATCCGGCATGAAGATCCGCGAAGCGCGGCCCATTCGCGTTATCGGCAAGGTGAAAACGCCGATTCTGTTTCTCCACGGCCGCAAGGACGCCTTCTCGCTGCCGAAGCGCGCAGAAGAGCTGTACGCGGCCTGCAATGCCCCGAAGGAGCTCGTTTGGATGGACGAAGGCTCGCATTCCCACCTGCGCATCAACAATCAGGAGCTGTATGACGGCTCGATCAAGGCATTCCTGCAGAAAACGTTCTGATACTGATTCCTGATTAAAACATTTAATCAGGAATCCCGTGTGCTACGCACACTCGCATCGTGCTGACGCACGCTGCGCCGTCTCATGCAGAATCTGACGCGCCCTCGGCGCTATAAAAAGCTTTTAAAGCTTTTTATCAGATTCTAGTATGAGGCAGCACCCGAGAATATGCACCAAGCCGGAGGCACTGCCTCCGGCTTGCGGTGGTTTTCTGGGAAAATGAGGGTATCGATGGAGCGTTGCAGGGGAGCGGCATGCCGCTCCCGGCGCAGCACCGGCACAATCAACAGGCTGTCGTTAAAATGGTAAAAGCCTCCGATTTGTCATTGCGAGGAGGCCGCAGGCCGACGTGGCAATCTCGCAGTACAATGGTAGATAGCAGGAAGGCCTCGGCGAATTCGCAAGCTGTTGCAGGAGATTGCCACGGGCGCAAGGCGCCCTCGCAATGACAAATCTGAAAGCTTTTCTCTCTTCACATTCTACTCTTAACCCTCCACACTCCACCGGCCTTGTCACATCATCCTCTGCAGCTTCTTCAGCGCATTCTCAAACTCCTCCGGGAGGGGGCAGGAGAGCGTCATCTCCTCGCCGGTGCGGGGGTGCAGGAACGTCAGCTCCTTCGCGTGGAGGCACTGCGAATGCAGGCCGAGCTCCGGCTTGCCGATGCCGTAGAGCGGGTCTCCCGCGATGGGGTGGCGGATCCACGCCATATGCACGCGGATCTGGTGCGTGCGGCCGGTCTCGAGGCGGCAGCGCAGGTGCGTATACTGCCCGTAGCGCGTGATGACCTCCCAGTGCGTCACGGCCTCGCGGCTGTTCTTCTCCGTGACGGCCATGCGCTTGCGGTCGCGCGGGTCGCGGCCGATGGGCGCGTTGACCGTGCCGCTGTCCTCGCGGAAGCCGCCGCGGACGATGCACTCATAGGTGCGGCGCAGCGTGTGGTCGCTGAGCTGGGCGGCAAGACGCCGGTGGGCAAAATCGTTCTTCGCCACGATGAGCAGGCCGGTCGTGTCGCGGTCGATGCGGTGGACGATGCCGGGGCGGCGCTCGCCGCCCACGCCGGACAGGCTGTCGCCGCAGTGATAGAGCAGGGCGTTGACGAGCGTGCCGTCCTCGTGCCCGGCGGCCGGGTGAACGACAAGCCCCTTCGGCTTATTGATGACGAGCACGTCCTCGTCCTCATAGACAATGTCGAGCGGGATATCCTGCGCGGCGGTCTCGACGGGCCGCGCCTCCGGCAGGGTGACGGCGTAGACGGCTCCGGCCTCCGTGCGCGCATTTTTCCGCACGGGTGCGCCGCCGCAGGTCACGCCGCCCTCGGCGAGCAGGCGCTGCACGGCGCTGCGGGTCAGCTCCGGCAGGCAGCCCGCCAGAAAGACGTCCACGCGCAGGCCTTCCTGCGCTGCTGTGAATTCCATAATAAGCCCCCTCAGAGCCGCAGCGTGTCGCGCACGTCGCCGGAGAGCGTCTTCCAGGTGAACACGCCGTCCTCCAGCGTCATATAGCCATGCCAACTCCCGGCCTTCGGGATGGAGACGGAGCCGGGATTCAGGACATAGACGCCGTCGCGCAGGGTGCGGCAGGGAATGTGCGTGTGGCCGTGGAGCAGGACGTCGCCCGGATGCAGGGGCGGCAGATGGTCCTCGTTAAAATGGTGGCCGTGCGTGGCATAGATGAGATGGCCCGCCGACTCGAGCAGGCAGTAGTCCGCAAGAACGGGGAAGGGCAGCACCATCTGGTCGACCTCCGCCTCGCAGTTGCCGCGCACACAGAAAATATCGGCCTGCCGCTCCTGCAGCAGGGCGATGACCTCCTTCGGCGCATAGCCCTCGGGCAGGTCGTTGCGCGGGCCGTGATACAGCAGATCGCCGAGGAAGAGCATGCGCGGCGCTTCCTCGCGCTTCCAGGCCTCGAGGAGCTGGCGGCAGTAGTGGGCAGAGCCGTGTAGGTCCGAGGCAATGATCCATTTCATGGTTTCTTCGTTCCTTTCCGTTGCAATTCTCCCCCGATCATACCACAAATACAGAGAAACAGCAAGAAAAACCCTGGAACAGCACCGCACAATTGCAGCTTCGGCCTTCGACGGATCTTTTTCGCCGATCTATCGGTTCGAAAGGCCTGATGTATTGCACAGCCGTTGGCGGCTTTGCCCCCTGCAGATACACAAAGCACTCTGCACGTTTCAAGCCTTGTCTTGACAAAAAGCTCTCGCCGAACGCTCTCGAGAAATAATGCGGTGCTTCCCGAATTATTTCGGACATCAGGGTTGACAAAGTCACTGTTTTCCCCTATACTGAATATCAGATTTTACGAAAGGAGGCGCGCAGAATGTCCTATCTGTACTTTGCAGCGGGTTCTATTTTGGTTCAGGGGACCGGTCTGTCGGTTTTGCGCGCCCGGAAGCGGGGATAAAAGGCCCTGTTTTGTTCCTTGTTGTGCGCTTCTCCGGCAGGAGAGGCGTTTTTTATTTATTGCGGCAGTGCCGCATGATAGCAGCTTCGGCCTTCGTCGGACCTTTTTCGCCGAATACTCTCGCTGAATCATGCGGTCCTGCCTTTGAGAGAGAAGGCCGTTACAGTCAGCATATCAACATCCCCCGGCAATCAGAAAAAAGGAGAGATCTTCTATGGAAACGCAATCGATCCCGTGGCGGGAGAAGGTGCAGCTCATCGTGCGCTTTCTGCGCGGCAGCATCCACTATTTTGTCGTGGCCCTGCTGTGCGCCTGCCTCGGGATGGTATTCAATGCCCTCACGCCGCAGGTCATCCGCCTGACGGTGGACTCCATCCTCGGCGCGGAGCAGCCGTCGCTCCCGGCGTTTCTGCAGCCGCTTCTGCCGCTGCTGCAGGCGCAGAAGCTCCACGCGCTGTGGCTCGCGGCCGCGGCCGTGCTGCTGCTCTACGGCGGCA
>OGDN01005269.1_pt1 | contig 10298 bp, 9 predicted proteins | sample 1570271 | NCBI WGS metagenome assembly OGDN01 (sample SAMEA4384481, study PRJEB24528) | human gut metagenome | reverse complement strand
AGATAAACAGTTTTATTTTTTTAACTGTCTACCTAAAAGGGAGCATACCAAAATACCCTATATTTGTGACTTTTGTCGCTGTAGGTTGAATGTTCGCTTAATCACTCACATTCAACCTTTACTCCCAGGCCACAAATATAGGGTATCGTCTCTCTTTGGGTGAGTCAATTTTGGCATTCGGTAAATTCAAAATTTAAAGTTATTTTTTTATTATCCGTGGATATGGTTTCTTTTCATCAGTCAATCCAGCAAGATAATCCATGCTTGTCTCTAATGCCAATGCAATTTTTCTACATTGTTCAAATGTGTAATAGCGTTTTCCATTTTCTATTTTGGAATAATCGCTTTGATCAATTCCTGTTAATAATTGCATTTTTACCTGGGTGTAACCTTTTTCTTTTCTTAATTCCTTTAAACGAGACATAAGAACTCCTTTTTTGAAGAATTATGTCATACTGACCTATTGACTTTAGGGTGAAATTGACCTATTATTAAAGAAAAATCAAGGAGGAAGTATGGTTGTAATATTTTTTAATTTAGGCTTGGTATTGGCATTTATATTACTGGTTTCTATTGTTTTTATTAATGCATCTACCAAATTTGTATTAGCTATTCTGGGAGTGATTTGTATTTTATTTTTGATTAAAGATATAATTCAGGATTTATATTTTGCATTATATAAGTACAAAAATAATGTCCTTATTGTAATTATATCGTTTGCTCTTGATATTGCTAGAATAGCCTTTTTTTATAAACTTATACATCATTTTGCAGCAGGAACAGCCAGGGCAACTGGATTATCTACGTTTGGATGGATGTTAGGATATGTTATTTCAATATTAGTAGGAGGAGTTCTCTTTTTTGCTGGGGAAGCGAATGGATTACTTTTTGGAATGGGCCAGAAAAATGAATCATCTATTCTGATGAATGTATTTATGACAGGGTGTTTGGTAGCCTTTTGTCATTTTATAATATAATTTTTATACAGGAGGGTTTTATGAATCAAATAACAGAAAAAGAGAGAGAGTTTATTGAAAATAAACTTAAAATGACAACAAGAACAATAGTAGTTTCGCGTACAAAGCAATTTTGTCTAAATAAAATAGGATGTGAGATTATCTTTGATGGACGAAAGATAGCATCGGTAGATAGTGGGAAAAAGGTGGATATAAAAATCAATGGACTTCCCCATAAAATAGCCTGTCTTTGGACATTTGCTGATGGGAATCAGACATTAACGGAAACTTTTACAATCCCATATGGTGTGTCATCTCTTAAATATGAGACAATGAGAAAAATAGAAAATAGTCATTTGTTTACTTTAAAAGGATTGAATCTAACAACAACACCAGTTGGCATTTTGATGGAAGATACCAGATTAAGAGAGGAAAGTAATAATTTGTTCCGTCAAAAATTAAATGAAATGTTACAGTGGTATAGAACAAATAATTTATAATTTAATCAATAAAGAGATAAATCCCCAAAAGGAAGACTTTTGGGGATTTATTTATTAAGCTACTTTTTGATGTTACTATATTCTTGCCTTGACATTGTAACAATAGATTACGTTAATCTTTAATAGCCCATTTTCCATTCTCTCCCAAATATAATCTTCTAAACAATCCCCAAATTCTCCAACATGAATTCTGATTTTGCTCCAACAGCCAAAGACAGCTCCCAAAGAGAGACAATACGCTATATTTGTGGCCTCGGAGCAAAGGGTGGATGCGAGCGCATAAGCGAACATTCAACCTGCAGCGACTAAAGTCACAAATATAGCGTATTGTCTCTCTTTGGGAGTGTCTCCCTTGCCTGCGGCAAATCACAATTTACTCGCCCTCATTATTGAATTTTTCCCATGTTTCTTTTGTATGGAATCCAATGCTGCATCGAGCTTTGACATTTTTTCCCGTTTTTCATGTGAGGAGGCAGTTTCAGTGAAAAGTTGTATCTGTTCGATTTTGTCGAGGGTGAGTTTGCCGCCTCGTACTCCAAGAAGCCGGATTGGGGTGCCATCCCAGAGTTCTTTAAAAAGTTTTACACTGATTTGATAAAAGTCGTCAGTAGTATTTGTAGAGTAATCAAGGACTGTCTGGTGGGATTTCCTGCGAAAATGGCTGTCCTTGAGTTCTACTTCAATAACTTGTGCGTAAACCTGATCTTCACGAAGTCGCTTAGTGACGGTTTCGCAGAGTTCTAATAAGACAGGTTTCGCCTCAGAAAGCGAAGTGAGGTCTTTGCTTAAAGTAGTGGAATTCCCATAGCCTTTTGGAGCATCAGGAGATTCTTTAACAGGAGAATTGTCTCTGCCGTTTGCATAGTTCCACAAAGTAACTCCTTGAGAATTTAAGTGTGCCTTTAAAAAGTCAGGGTTGCTTTTGGCAATGTCACCAATAGTATAGATACCGAGCTGATTTAACTTTTGTGCGGCAGCTCTTCCGGTAAAAAAGAGAGTGCGAACAGGAAGATGCCACATTTTTTTTTCTATTTCAGATGGAAACAAAGTGTGGATTTTGTCTGGTTTTTCAAAATCAGAAGCCATTTTTGCAAGAAGTTTATTTGAAGAAATGCCGATATTTACGGTAAAATCTAAAGTTTCTCTAATATCGGTCTGAATCTTTTCGGCAGCTTCAAGCGGAGTAGAGTAGAAGTAGTGAAGTCCGCTCATATCAAGGTAAGCTTCATCAATAGAAACCTGTTCTACCACAGGAGCATATTTCTTTAAAATAGTGATGAAAGCTTTGGAATATTTGTGATAAAGAGGGAAATTCGGTTGAAAACTTTGTAAAGTAGGACATTTCGTCAGAGCATCGGTAACCGGTTCTCCCGTATGAATACCAAAACGTTTAGCAGGAAGCGACTTGGCAAGAACAACTCCTTTGCGCAAAGAAGTATCGCCACCGATGATCGATGGGATTGTTCGGATATCTGTAGAAGCACCATTTTTAAGCTGGTGGACAGCCTCCCAGCTTAAATAGGCACTATTTACGTCAACGTGAAAAATGAGTCTTTCTTTCATAAGTGAAAATCCTTTGTATTGTAATAATTAGTTTTCTGTCTTTGGCGGGGGGAATAAATATTATGTTCCAGTATGTCTCTATTTTAACTACCATGAGAATGATGCTAAAAGATGTATATGCTATTTACATTTCAATATATTTCCTGTCTCATTCCGTCATTAATGGTATTCCTATTTTGGTTGCTATCTCTCTTAACTTTTCTAATGTATAGCCTGTATACTTTTCTATTTTTTCAATCGGTTCTCTTTCCTGTATCATCATCTGCGCCATAGATAGAGTTCTTTCCTCTTTTCCTAATTCTATGCCTTGTTTTATACCTTGTTTAATTCCCTGCTCTACAAGAGCCTTGCTTAAATTACACATCTCCTGCACCTCGCTTTCAAATTCTACTGTCATCGCTATCTCAAATTCATCATTTAGTCTCTGCTTTTTTTCTTCTGGTGTTATCGTCGCAGAGAACAATACATTCAGTAAATCTAGTATCTCTAAATCACTACTCTTATCTGCATCTCCCAGATTGAGAACTACTACCTCCATCAAATCATAATTCTCCTCTTTTGTATAGGATTCTCCGTAAATTATATCCTCTACCGTGTGATATTTAAAAATTCCATTCTTTCGTTTTTTCGCCGGATCTGGACAAATCCATATGCTGTAGACTTTTTCTAGCTTCTCATAATGTTCATTTGTAAATACAGTTCCATATTGTTCGGAAACCATTCTTCCACAGTAATAAAATCCTCTCTTTACAATTGGGTATCCTGGCGTATCATCTAACTGTATTTCGAGGTTAAGGATCAAACGAACTATTTCGTTACTCTTTGGCAGAAAGGCCGGAAGACGAATATCATAATATATTGTATGTTCCTGAATCGAGTTGGATTCCGTATTCATGCCTTCCACTCTTTTGTCTCCATCCAGTTTGTCATTCTTATCTAATTCATCCTGATGTACTGCATAGGTTGATACCTCGGCTTCTTCTTTTAAGCAGTTATCACAGATATACTGCACTCCGTATTGTGAAAATTCTTTTGTACAGGATTTTAAAATCCACGCTATGATTGCCTTATAGCTCAGTAATTTCTTTGCACATTCATCGTACTTTGCACGATTCTCTGCTATGTCAATTGCCTGTGCTAAACCTGTCTGACGAATCATCAAAACACCTCCAAATTATCACATTACCTCTTTGCTTCTCACGCTATCGCATTATTTATAAAAAACTTTGTTTCTAAGTTAGTCTTTAAACAAATAAATAGCATTTCGATTATATTATCACATATTTTCCTATTTTTGTTGCTTTTCTGACGAATTATGCTGATTTCGTGATAAAGTAAATTGTTTTATGAATTTAAAGCGATAATATGATGATTTGATATTAAATTGTTTGCTCTTATCTTTCCAATATGTCTCTATTTAAATCCGCAGGATGAAGACATGGAGCGGCTGGAACTGAATTTACATTCCAATATGTCCCTATTAAATTATACAATTCATCTCGCTACCTACATTTCATTTAGATTTACATTCCGATATGTTTCTATTTTAATTCCATTTTTTGAGAAACACACTAGACGCGTTTTGTCATTTACATTCCAATATGTTTCTATTTTAATAAGTACTCAAAATCATCCGCATTGTCGTCTAACGGTATTTACATTCCAATATGTTTCTATTTTAATCCATCGCCCGAATTCCCGCTTCTTTTCTACCTTATTTCCCCACTTTCTGTTGACCAGCCAAAGTTTACAAATATTTTACCATATCTCCTTCATTAATTCTACGAAAGAGAAACAAAATCACCTATTTTTCATGTTTGTAGAATTCTGTCGATGTACGGGCATTTTTACATTATCGGAGGGCGACAGTTTAAAAATAGTAGGAACGGAGTAATAGATTTCTTGTTAAGCATAGAAGGAGAGAAGTAGCCAAGGACAGGCGTTTAAAAGTATAAGTAGTAACCTAAAATTTGAATAACCTCTCCAATTTATCAAAGACAGGAAATAAAAAAATAGATATATAGTATCTGTGACTTTGGAGCAAGCGAATAATGCGGGTAAGCATTATTCGTGCAGTGATATGGAACAGATACTATATATCTATTTTTTATTTCCGTCTGTTTTTTTAAAATCTAGAGAGCAATTAATCCTCTTGTTTCAAATTCTTCAGCGCATCTTCCTTCCACTCAATCGCCTGTTCTAAACACTCAATCCTCATAAGCCTCTTCATGGTTTTCGGAGTGAAGCTCCCGATAAATCTCCCCGATTTTATAAGTAGCAGAACGAATCTCTCGTTTATCCTGGCGAATCTGGTCTTTTAATTTTAAAATCTCAGCGGTATTTTTTGATTTATCCATTGTAACCTGGCTGGCAGTCATAAGGTTTTGTTTTAAGGTGTCAAAAAAAGCCATAGAAGTGCCTCCTTTGTCAACTACCCACGACCTAAAGGTCATGGGTTTGTAACTGCCCAGTCGTACTAACGGCTTACACCTCCGACCTTTAATCCCCGATAGATATTGCTATCTAAAGTGGCGTTACATCATAGGGTGGCTGACAGCACCCTTTACAGACAAGACATGCTCATCTGTAACTGTATCAGGTACTAAACTTCCCATGCTATACAGTAAAAAAATCTTTTACGGTTAAGATTTTACGCAATACACGAATTTCGTATTGCAACCTCATATCTTGTCAATGTACAAAAGAGTGTCTTTAATGAGCAGCACATCTAACGGTTTTCTCTTTAAGAACTGCTACGGCTATTGTAGCATATTGGGTAACAGTTAACAAGGCTCCTCCCACCACCTAAAGGTAGTGGGTTTCCGCCTATGGCAAACGAAAGGATTTTATTTATGAAACAAAAAAGGTTTGCCTAGACAGACAAACCTTTTAAAATAAATAGTCGATAGGGGAATCGAACCCCTGTTTTCGCCGTGAGAGGGCGACGTCTTAGCCGCTTGACCAATCGACCATGTCGTTACGACTTGACTACTATATCACAAGTCAAAGTGAAAATCAAGTACTTTTTTATTTTGTTTTAAAAAATAAATAGTCGATAGGGGAATCGAACCCCTGTTTTCGCCGTGAGAGGGCGACGTCTTAGCCGCTTGACCAATCGACCATATCGTTGCGACTTGTCTAATATAGCACAGACAAAAATAAAAATCAAGTACTTTTTTCTTGAAAAATAAAAAAAGTTATCCTATAATATCTCTATCTGCGTAAAAAGTTGATTTTACACACTTGGAGGTTAAATAATTATAATGACGAATATAAACTATGAATTAATTGATACGACCGCGCCTGCACCGGAACAGGAACCGGAGAGACAGCGGTATTTTATTGCAAAGTGTAGAGAGATTATAAAGGAAAGAGAATTAGAGATTGGACGTAAGCTGACATTCTATGATCAGACTTTTGGATGCCAGATGAATTTTAAGGATTCTGAGAAGTTAAATGGTATTCTTGAGGATATCGGTTATGTGAAAGCGGACACAGAAAAGGCTGACTTTGTCTACTATAATACTTGTACAGTTCGTGAGAATGCGAATGTTCGTGTTTATGGAAGACTTGGTGCTTTAAAGAATTATAAAAAGAAGAATCCAGAGATGGTTATTGCCATGTGTGGCTGTATGATGCAGGAGCCGGAGGAACAGGAAAAGGTAAAGACAACATTCAAGTTTGTCGATGTGGTTTTTGGAACTCACAATATTTTTAAGCTGGCAGAGCTTTTATATGAATGCCTTTCTGGAAGAAAGAGAGTATTTGATGTCTGGGAGAAGACAGACCAGATTATTGAGGACCTGCCAAGTGACCGTAAGTTTGGATTTAAGGCTGGCGTAAATATTATGTTTGGCTGTAATAACTTCTGTAGTTACTGTATCGTTCCTTATGTAAGAGGAAGAGAGCGAAGCAGAAAGCCGGAAGATATTGTAGCAGAGGTGAAGAAGTTAGCATCCGAGGGTGTTGTGGAAGTCATGCTTCTTGGACAGAATGTAAACTCCTATGGTAAGAACTTGGAGAATCCAATCAGTTTTGCAAAGCTTCTTACAATGGTAGAAGAGGTAGAGGGAATCGAGAGAATTCGTTTTATGACTTCTCATCCAAAGGATTTGTCTGATGAGCTTATTGAGGTAATGGCACATTCCAAGAAGATTTGTAAGCATCTTCATTTGCCAGTACAGTCAGGAAGCAGTCGTATTTTGAAGTTAATGAATAGAAAATATACAAAAGAGCATTATCTTGAGCTGGTAGATAAGATTCGTACCGCTGTGCCTGATATTGCGATTACAACAGATATTATCGTAGGTTTTCCGGGAGAAACAGAGGAAGATTTTCAGGAGACACTTGATGTCGTGAGAAAGGCAAAATACGATAGTGCATTTACCTTTATTTATTCTAAACGTTCTGGAACTCCGGCGGCAAAAATGCCAGACCAGGTGCCAGACGATGTGGTACATGAAAGATTTGACCGCTTATTAAAAGTAGTAAATGAGGCGGCAAAAGAGCAAAATGGTAAGCTTACTGGTAATACAGAACTGGTGTTAGTAGAAGAAATTGATGAGAAAGATGATACAATGGTTACCGGAAGATTATCTAATAACAGCGTCGTACATTTTAAGGGAGATGCTTCTTTAATTGGAAAGATTGTTCCTGTTGTATTAGAGGAATCCAAAGGATTCTATTATCTGGGGAGGTTGAGCGTCAATGGCTAAACTGACTCCGATGATGGAACAGTATTTCCAGATAAAGAATAAATATAAAGATTGTATTTTGTTTTATCGTCTGGGAGACTTCTATGAAATGTTTTATGAGGATGCGCTTACCGCGTCAAGAGAGTTAGAGATCACTCTTACTGGGAAAAATTGTGGCCAGGAAGAAAAGGCGCCTATGTGCGGGGTGCCTTTCCATTCCTGTGAACCATATATTAATAAGTTAGTAGAGAAAGGATTTCGTGTTGCCATCTGTGAGCAGGTGGAGGATCCAAAGGCTGCCAAAGGAATTGTAAAGAGGGATGTTATCCGTGTAGTTACACCGGGAACCAATGTTATGACCCAGAGCCTTGATGAGTCAAAAAATAATTTCATTATGAGTGTGTTCTGTGAAGATGACCTGTTCGGAATCGGTGTGTGTGATTTGTCTACCGGTGAATTTCGAACAACGCAGGTTGAACATCAGGACGCACTTTTTGATGAGATGAATAAGTTCCAGCCATCAGAGATTATCTGCAATGATGCATTTTGTATCTGCGGCATGGACTTTGACTTTATCAAGGATAAGGTCGGCGCAGTTATTTCTCCGGTTGCAAGTTATTATTTTGAAAAAGATAATTGTGAAATGTTAATTAAAGAACAGTATAATCTTGCGAATTTAGAAGGAATCGGTCTTACGGATTATCCGTTTGGTGTGATTGCAAGTGGTGCGTTATTACAGTATCTTCATGAAACTCAGAAGAATTCTCTTTCACATTTAATGGAATTAAAAGTGTATTCCACAGAAAATTATATGGTGATCGATAGTTCTACGAGAAGAAACTTAGAGCTTTGTGAGACGTTGAGAGAAAAAGGAAAAAAAGGAAGTCTTTTGTGGGTGCTTGATAAGACAAAAACAGCGATGGGAGCGAGAATGCTCCGTAAGATGATCGAACAGCCACTGATTCATAAAACAGCGATTCAGGACAGACTGGATGCGGTGGAAATGTTAAAAGATAATCTTATGGCGCGTGAAGAACTTCGTGAGTACATGAATTCTATCTATGATCTAGAACGTCTTACAATGAAAGTAAGTTATCGTAGTGCGAACCCAAGAGACTTGATTTCTTTTAAGACATCGATTCAGTATCTGCCATATATCAAGGATATTCTTGCACAGTTCAGTAAAGGGGTTCTTGCTAAAATGGCCGGGGATTTGGATACATTAGAAGATCTTCATGAGTTACTGGAGGCATCAATTGAGGAAGACCCACCAATCCCAATCAAGGAAGGCGGCATCATCAAAGAAGGATTTGATGAGGAAATTGATCATTTGAAGAAGGCAAAGACCGATGGAAAAACCTGGCTTGCCGAGTTAGAAGAACGAGAGCGTGAAAAGACAGGAATTAAAAATCTCCGTGTGCGTTATAATAAAGTGTTTGGCTATTATATAGAGGTAACCAATTCTTATAAAGATTTAGTGCCAGAGTACTATATTCGCCGTCAGACACTTGCCAATGCAGAACGTTATACAACAGAAGAACTGTCCGAACTTGCAAGAACGATTCTTGGAGCGGAAGATAGGTTGTACGCTTTAGAATATGAGACCTATGTGGCAATCCGTGAAAAACTTGCTGCTGAGATGGAGCGAATCCAGAAGACGGCAAGTGTGATTGCATGGACAGACGTGTTTGCTTCTCTTGCGCTTGTCGCAGAGACAAACCAGTATGTAAGACCAACACTGAATCAGAGAGGAGTTATCGACATTAAAGATGGCCGCCATCCAGTTGTAGAAAAAATGATGTCTGGGGAACTTTTTGTGGCCAATGATACGCTGCTTGACCATAAAAAGAATCGTGTGGATATTATTACCGGACCGAATATGGCAGGAAAGTCTACCTATATGAGACAGACTGCGCTTATCGTACTGATGGCACAGATTGGTTCTTTTGTTCCGGCAAAGTCTGCTAACATTGGTCTCGTGGACCGTATTTTCACAAGAGTAGGTGCCTCTGATGACTTAGCGTCTGGGCAGAGTACCTTTATGGTGGAAATGAGTGAGGTTGCCAATATTTTGCGTCATGCGACAAAGGACAGTCTCCTGATTCTTGATGAAATCGGACGAGGAACAAGTACTTTTGATGGACTTTCTATTGCGTGGGCAGTTGTAGAGTACATAGCTGGTTCTTCACTATCTGGTGCGAAAACACTATTTGCGACTCACTATCATGAACTTACTGAATTAGAAGGTAAGCTTCCAGGTGTTAATAATTACTGCATTGCCGTACAGGAAAAAGGTGATACGATTATTTTCCTGCGTAAGATTATTAAGGGAAGTGCTGATAAGAGTTATGGTATTCAGGTTGCCAAGCTTGCAGGCGTTCCAGAAGTTGTTATAGAAAGAGCAAAAGAAATCGCAGCAGAACTAGAAGAGTCTGATATTACAGCGAATACAAAAAATATTGGAAAGAAACATACAGAAGAGGTAGAACCAGTACAGATTTCCCTGTTTGATACGATGGGAATGGTTGCGGAACAGCCAAAGAAAAGTGAAGTAGAAGAAACATTGAAGAAGTTAGATATCAGTA